>TARA_R110002020_G_scaffold64375_3_pt1 | contig 38535 bp, 31 predicted proteins | sample TARA_R110002020 | Tara Oceans TARA_R110002020 (sample SAMEA4396489) | marine metagenome | biome: Westerlies Biome; feature: [MES] marine water layer (ENVO:01000295) within the mesopelagic zone...; material: water (ENVO:00002006), including particulate matter (ENVO:01000060) such... | reverse complement strand
CACAAGGGTCGCGAAGCTGATTGGAATTAATAAAGCTGCACGATGCACAACTGTGAAGCCTGCAGGGACAACATCTCTGGCATTAGGAACATCATCGGGTATTCATGCATGGCATAATGATTATTATATCCGTAGGATCAGAGTTGGTAAAAACGAATCTATGTATAAATACTTAGCTGAACATCACCCTGAGTTGATTGAAGATGAATATTTCCGACCTCATGATACCGCGGTAATATCAATACCACAAAAAGCTCCTGAAGGTTCAATACTTAGAACTGAATCTCCATTTGATCTTTTAAATAGAGTTAAAAAGATAGCAACTGAATGGGTTAAACCAGGACATAGGAAAGGATCTAATACTCATAATGTATCAGCCACTGTAAGTTTACAACCTGAAGAATGGTACGAAGCTGGTAATTGGATGTGGGACAATAGAGAGTATTATAATGGTCTATCTGTATTACCTTATGATGGTGGAACGTATACTCAAGCTCCGTTTGAGGATATAACTTTGCATAAATATCAAGAGTTGATGCATTTCTTAAAAGAAGTTGATTTATCAAATATAACAGAAACAGAAGATAACACAGACTTGTCAGGTGAACTAGCTTGTGCTGGTGGAGCTTGTGAGATTACATAAATATAAATTTAGTCAAATTAAAAAGGGGACCTCGTATTGAGATCCCCTTTTTTGGTTACAGGAACTTTGGGTATGGTGCCCATTTTTTTTGTTCCTTATTTTGTTTTATATAACTTTTGTTTAAGTTGTCCTTTTTTAACTTTTACTTTCTGTTTTGATTTCTTTTTTTTTGTTTTCTTTTCGTTACCCATTTTTATTTCTTTTAGTTCTTAGTTTTGTTTTCTTTTTTCCACAATTCCACTTTCGTCTAGCAATATCATTAGGACAATCACCATTCTTATCTGGATTTTTACACTTTTTAATACCAGCAGACCTTGCGCAATAATTATCTTTTCTAGATCCACCCTCTGGTTGAGGATCTTTTAAGTTACTTTTAGGATTTTCTCTTCTATACTGATTTCTATCCGCCTGTGTCCAACTAGTCGCTAACTTTTCCTTTGCCATTACTTTTTACCTACTTTAACGCAGTTATTAACTTTTCGGCCATCTTTCATTTTCATGCCTTGCTTTTTATAACCTCTCCAACAGTCTTTCTTTCTCTTTTTTAATTTACTCATAACGTTTCTTTACATAAGTTCCATCTTGGTATATTTCTAATACCATTCCTTTGTAGTGTTCATTTACCTCTTGTCCCATAAAATTTATGATTTTATCTACAATCTTTTCTTCTGAACTGATTGTAATTGATATAGGGTTAAATGATTCGGTTTGTCCATCGTAATCTGTTTGTTTCAGACGATAATAAGAAACTCCATGTAGTGGATTATCATCTAAAGTAGAGTATGACATTTGGGTATTACTATTCCCGGCTCCTGTCACAGTGTTTATTGTTTGCCAAGTTTCAACATCTACACTGCGTTGCACTTCATAATAATCATTGTTAACTTGAGAAGCAACAACCCAATCAATCATCACTATAGGATGTATATCTCCTCCTAAAACTTCACCAGTAAATGAAATTAATTCTACAGGTAAAGAGAATGAAGGCGTGCGATATATCATAACCGTAGTACATGTAAAGTTAGTTAAACAATAGTATTCGTTTAAGTGTAAGTATATTGTGCCACTGTAAGGAGCAACCCACCTAAGATAAGATGTATATCCCGCACATCCACCATAGTCGTCATTAAAATCTAATAAATTACCTAATCCATCTAATAAAGTTATTTGCGTGTCATAACTAGCTTGAGTAAACCCGTATTGATCACATGTAGAAAACTCATACGTATCCCCTGCTTTTACATTAAGTTGTATAACTTCTCCAGCCCAATTACAAGATGAGGCATAATCCCAAGCATCTTCTACTGGTGTATAAACAAATGATGGATAATAGTTCGTGCCGTTGTCACATTGAGAATATCCCAATATAACAAGTAAAGTAAATATTAAAGTTAATAAATGTTTCATCTTAATACCTTTTGTTTGCGTTTCGTTTACAATTAGGTTTTCCTTTTTGACAATTACTTTGCCTTTCTTGAGATTTTCTAGCATTATTATTGTTCCTATTTCTTTTTCTATTTCTACGTCTTCTAAATCTATCTTCCCACCATTCTTTGATAGGACCTTCTTGACCTTGGTTTTCCATATTATTTCTTTTTATTTTTGTAACGATCTTTATCTACCTCTCTACACCAATATAGTATTTCATCTACTTTTTCTTCTAACTTTTCGATGTGTTGAGTTTGCCATTGTTGTTTAAGATCATACTCCATTCGTTTGATTTCAGCCGGTGGTAGAGACTTCGCTTCTTCTATATCTGATTGTAAAGTATAATACATACCTACGAAAGTTGCTGTTAAAACTACAATTTTAATTATACCTTTTAAATCTAACTTCACCTCTGTTTGTTCATTTATCTTTGTCATTCGTCTTCTAATTCAGGTGCGATATCCCAAGCTGGCCAACCTAAGAATAAAGCTATTTGTTGCCACAGTTCAGCGTCTTCATGAGCCATTGCGCTTATGTTATTATATTTATTATATAATCTATCTAATGGAATGTTTGTTGTAGCACTTACTACTTTAGCTCCTGATTCCCAAGCCGGGTTATCTAAACTAAATCCTTTATCCATCACTTCTTGTCTTCTTTTCTTAGAATCAAAAGGCCAACCAGCTGATCTCAATTTAGACATTTTACTTTTTATAGCAGGAGAGAATTCTAACAACTTAATCCACGCATCACTAAACTCTGGTCGAGATTTTTGAGATCTTCTATAAATATCTATAATAGTATTTTTTAATACCGAAACTGTCATACCTCCTAGTCCTGCTCCTCTTAATATGCTATCCGCCATTCCGTTAGCGGTGTTATAAATTTTCTTTTCTTCTTTATCATCTAGCTCATCATCTCCAAAACCTAATGCAAATAAACCTTGTTGCATTGCATTAAACCATAAGTTTTGTACAACTCCATAGTACATTATTTTTCCTATATTCTTTTTCCAATTACCTCTTTTATTAACTAAATCTTGAAAAGCTCGTTTTTGTAACCTAGTATATTGCATAGGTGTGTTAACAAACTGTAGAAATATTCTACCAGTGTCACTAGCTTGTTGTTTAGATATTTTACTTGGATCAGAAGATTGTTGAGACTTTTCCGATATGTCTATAAACTCTTCCCAAGCTTTAGCTTCTGCTTCCTTTGGAGACATTCCTTCTTTCTTAGTTAATTCATTATACCTATTTCTATACCAAGTAGCACCACCAGAAGCTATCGCAAAGCTATCCATAAACTTAGTAGGTGTATACCCTTTTTCTAATATATAGTTAATAATAGCTTTAGCTTTGTTCTTACTAGTTCCAGCAGCGTCAGCAATTTCACTTTCAGATATATTTAATTTCAACCCATTTCTCCTGTCTACTAAGTAATCCGAATTCATTATTTTAACAAAGTCTTTAGAATACTGAGGCATGTTTGCTAATGCTTTACCTGCTTTGATAGGATTATTGAAACCCATGTTAATGTAATTAGCAGCGGATATAGATTGTAACAATGCTGATCTCATATTCAAAAACATAATAGTTCCTTGAGCTCCATTAATATAATCTAATAAGCCATCACTAAACTTGTTTCCAGTGGAAGTTCTATTAACACCAGTTTTCATACGTTTAATAGAGTTCTCTAAAGCTTCTCTATATTTCTTTCCATAAGCAGCTTCAAGTTTATTTAAGTTCTTTTCAGAAAAAATAACTTTAACATTTTCATTCCACTCTTCTAAAAATTTATTTCTTTTACTAGTATTAAGAAGATTAATTAAATCAGTAGTTATAGTACCACTTAACCATTCTTTTTTAGGTTCAAAATATTTATCACCTTTAGTAATAGTTTGAAGTTGTTCGGCAAAAGCTTTTAGTTTTGGGTTGTTTTCAATAATATCAGTTAATTCTTTAAGATCTTTTTTAGATAATCCTGGTATCTCGTTTCCTTGAGATTTCCAAATAAAAGCTCTTACAGCATGTTCATTTGTAAACCCAGACTCAGTGGTCTCTCTCAAGTCCTTAGGAACTTCTAAATCTTTTTTCAACTGCTTAAAGTCTGCCATCAAAGTGGTTCTAGCAGAAGCCATACTTCTTACTCCCCTATTATATGGTTTGAATAAATTATTCTCATACCACTTTAGTTGGTTTTCCCCAAGCTTGCCTTTATTTAATGTAGGATACACTAAACCTAAGAAATCTTCTGCGCCTGGTGGTAGAAAGAATTTTCCTTTTCCTTTCCTTTTTCCTAAAACCTCTCCTTTAACTGGAGAAAATTCCTTGAACCATTCTATACCTGTACTGGCTTCTAATATCCTATTAAACTCTCCGTCTAAATCTTTAGATTTACTAGCTATAGCTTGTTGTACTTGAGACTTAACATCTATCTGAGACAACACGTCTTTGACTGCTTTAACATTTTGAACAGCATCATCTGCAAAGTAAAAGTCATTATAACCTTCAGCGGCTTTGTCTAAAATCCATTCAGCTTTAGCTGCACCAGTAGAGTTACCTAAACCTTTTATGTGACTCAATGGTATATCGATACCCATTTCTTTTAAGAAACGTTTTATAGCTGGAGCTGAATCTTGAGCTCGAGCAGTTAGAATAAACATATCTCTATCTCCAGCCGCTTCTTTCATCTTCTTCATTAAATCAAACAAAGGTCCTTTCTTACCTTCAACCACTCTATTGAAATCAGAAAAGTCCATTTTCCAACCTTCTCTAACTAATTGTTCTCCTTGTTTAGCAAACTCTTCAGCTGTCAAAGTCTTTTTGTTTCCATCTTTAGTAGCAAATACTTTACTATTGGTTCTAGCTACAGTGTCATCAAAGTCAAATACTCTAGCTTTTTTAACTGGTTTATTTAACTTTCTCCCTCTCCTAGCAGCTTCATCTGCTTTAACTAGTTTTTCTATAGACACACTTACAGGATCTAAATCTTTTGATTGACTTTTTATTGGGTTTAATTCTTTGTTTTCACTAGATATCTTCTTAAGATCATTTCTTCTTTCTAGTGCTTTCTTTAAAATCAATTCACCAGCTTTAGTTTTCCCGCTTTTTAAGTACAAACTTAATCCATCAGTCAACCATGGTTCTCTTAAAACATTTAACTCTGCTTTAGAAAGATTTAAATCTTTAGCAGTTCTATTTACTATAGCATCATAATAGGTTTCTTTAAATCCGCTCTCTACAGTTCTATAGTTCTTTAATTCCTTTAAATCTAAAGCCATTCTAGCTATAGTAGAAGTATTAGTACGACCACCTATATCATCTATTACATCTAACAACCTTTTAGGAGATAATACGCCAACGTAATCTTCCATGGATTTCTTACCGTCTGTTTTCCATTTTCCCTCAACAATAGCTTTAGCGCTTTGCATTGATTGATCTACTGATGTTTTTAAATGCTCTAGTTTTAACGTTTCTAAATCTAATCTTTTTCCTTTTGGCCAATATATAGCTTCAATAGGAACAGCTTGTCGATCTAAACCTTGTACTAAATTTGTGTTTTCTTTAGCTTTACGAAGCACGTATTCTATTCTATCTAAGACTTCCGCTTCTGTTTTAGCTTCAGCTATATATTCTTCTTTAGCTTTTTGAATAGCATCATACACTTCTTTTCTTAGCGCATTGTTTCCTTCATTAATTTTTTTAGATACAAATTCTGCAATTTCAGCGTCAGTTAAATCTTTAAACTCTTTACCCATTTGAGTTTTCATCTGGGAGTCTGAATAAAAGTCTTTTAATTTTTCTTTTAAACCTTTAAAAGCTTTAGATTCATTTTTGCCCAAAGCATCCATAACTCTAGTTCCTTGACTTTTAACGAATGGATTGTCAAACATTTCTGATAATTTTCCACCAGTCTCTTTGAGTATTTTAGGTGTAGGATCTATTGCTTTTAGTTTTTCTATTCTCTTATTGTTTTCATCTATCTTCTTTTCCCAACCTTTAGGTTTTTTAAAAAACAATTCCGCATTCTTCTCTCTATATTCACTTATCTTCTTATCTGCCCTCGCTATAGCTTCTTGAACACTCAACGCGGATTTACCTGTTGGAGTAGTTCCTAATCCTACAGTTTGTAGTATAGCTTCTTTATTAGCCATTTCACGTAACCAAGGTGGAAGCTTTTCAGCAAACTTAACAGCGTTATCTATGTATTTTGATAAAACCGCTTCATTAAAGAAATAAGCTTTCTGTTTACCTTTACCTGCTGAGGTACCATACATGGAAGCTTCTGGAGATTTCAAATACTCTTTTAATTGTGAGATATCTATTTTCTTGCCTTTAACAGTCACTTCATTTGGAAGTGCATCTACTCCTTTCGAAAAACTTGCCCCACCTTCTTCTTTAGCTGCTTTAGCTATAGCTTCTAAATTTTTAAGTATAGGTAATTCAAAATGTTTTATATGTTTAGGATTTGCCGATAACCATTCTCCTAACGTATTGAGACCAACGCCAACATCATAAGACATCTCAGCAAAAGCTTCTGGATCCGCAGCTCTTAATGATTCCATTGAATCGATCATTCTACGAAACGCAGGATCTTTACTGTTGTCTTTAAATTCTTTTAACGCGTTTTCAATTCCCTTTAGATCTTTGCTTTTAGATAATATTAAATCTGGGTTACGCATGATATCATTAGCGATTTGCTCTGCTAATAAATCTCTTTCCACTTCTTTACCTAAACTTTCTTTATTTCTTTTGATGGCTTCAGGCATTGCATCTTTAAAGATAGTTTCTGCCATCATGTCTACCATCTGAGTTCTCAATTCATTAGGTCTAGCACCTCCTTTAAATTCACCTCTGCTAAAGTGAAAGTCTACCCAGTCTTGTTTACTTATCTGACCTGGTTTCTCCCCAAACTCTTTAAAGTCATATGCAACTGTTTCTTTTCCTTTCCTTACTTGCACTCTTTTAGGAGCTCCACTTTTAGTAAAACCTTTTTCACTATATATAAAATCTTTATAACCTTTTCCTCCAGGTTTAATAAAAACAAAAGGATCCCCTTCTAATCTTCTACCTCCTTCGGCAAGTTTAAAGTTAGCTAGCTTTTTAAATTCTTCATAAGTTTCTTCTAAGATTTTCTTATATTCTTCAATTTTACGAGCTTGTGGAATCTTATCTAATAATATATTTTTTATTTCTTTTCTAACCTCTTGTCTTAACTTCGTGGTCAGAGCTTTTTTAGAATATTTTTTAGATAAAGTAGGAATTGTTTCTTTAATGAACTTATCAACCACTTCTTCTACTCTTTGCTTTTCTTTAGGAGTAAGCTTAATTGGTTCGCTTTTCCTCATAGTAGATTTAGGAGCTGGACCTTTAGGTTCAGTTGACCCTACTTCAGGTGTTGTATCTGCTATTCTATCTCCTTTAGTTATAACCCTTCCTTCGTCGTTGCTCACTGGCTTATCTAAAGAAGTCGTTTTCTTTTTAACTGCTTGCTTACCAACATCACCAGTTCTTTGTTTTAACTTTGTATTAACAAAACTTAATAAAGTAGATTTTCCTTTTCCAGCTACCTCAGTTGGATCAAACCTAGCAAATTCATCTATTAATTTATCAAAAGCTTTTCCTTGAGCTAATTCTCTATCTCCTCCTTCTAAGCTGCTACTTAGCTTTTTATCTATGTTACTTTTTACCTTAGGAGAGTTATACAAGAATTCTAAAGCAGCGGCATACTCAGGACTATTCTGCCATTCTTCTTTTGTTTTATATTTCCTATAATCTACCTTAGCTAAGTCATCAAAAGAATTTACTTTAACATCTAATGATTTTATTTTCTCAGCGTTCTCTTTCATTTTGGCCTGCCATCCCTCAGGTTTGTTAGCAAACAATTCTTTGTTCTCAGATACAAGTTGCTTTTTTAACTCTCTAGATTTCGATGCTACCGATTCAACGTTAGTTTTTACTGGTATGTTTTTTAACGTTTTCCCACCAACAATCATGGTAGCTACTTGATTACCTTTGCTATCTATAGTAACATCTACTAATTCATTTTGAGAACCAATCGCGCTTTCTTCTGCATCCTTTATTTCTTCTAAAGCTTTTTTATCTACTACTTTTAAATCTTTAATTAGTTCATTAGGACTTTTGTATTTTCTTTTTTCTTTAACTGTGGTTGATTCAGGAGCTTTTTCTTCTACCACTTCTTCCACATCTAACTTCTCTTCTACTTCAGCCGTTTTCTTTTTAGCTTCTGCTTTAGGTTTCTTTTTAGGAGTAGTTTTTGTTTTAGGAGCTTCAGCTGCTGGTTTACCTGGAACATTATCTTTAGTAGCAAAATCTATTATTCTTTTCTTAGCTCTAACATCTGTATTTGCTTTATTAAAGTCTCTTAAGAATTTGTATAATTCTTTTCCAGAACCTACTCCTGTTTGCTTTCTAAATCTAGATCCTAACTGATCTGCTAGTTTATTAAAAGTTCTGTCACTGTATTGAATTGTTCCTCTTTTAATTCCATCTACAAAAGCATTTAAATATTCTTCATAATACTTATCTTTAGGAACAGTTTGATCTTTAGCGTATTGTTCAGAAATCCTATCGTTAATAAGTTTTTGCTGTTCTGGTGGTAACATTTCTCTAAAAGAATCAATAATCTTCATTCCTCCTTCTGTTATGGTACCATTAGGATTTTTAAAAGAATTTTTTAAAAGAGCATGTAATAATTCGTGAGAAGCTACACTATTAGCTTGTCTTCTCAATGCTACATCTTTATTTATGTATAAGGTGTTATCTCTAAATTGTCCTTCAGCTCCAGGATCTAATTTTAATTTACGCCAGTCTGTTTCACTAACTTCCTTTAACTCTATCTTATCTCCAAAGAAACCACCTTGTTCATTTATTTGATCTATTAAATCTTTAGTTTCTACAACGTCTTGTTCATACGTTTTGTCAGACACATCTTTTACTTCTGATTGAATAAGATCCATGTATTCCTTTTTAGAAGCTTTTTCTAGCTCTATATTATCAATCTCTTTTTGTATCACAGGTTCTAAAGCTGGATCTTCTTTTATAGCTTTTTCTAATTTTTTCTGTTGTGCTTCTAAATTATTTATATCAGTAATTGTTTCTACTAATTCAATTCCTTCTTCGCTCATGGGATTAATTCCAGCCGCTGCTAAACCAGTATAAGCTCTTTGATCACCTGCATAAATTGATTCCACAACCGCTCTCATTTGTTCGCCAGGTTGTTTGTTGCCAGATGCTTTATACGCTATATACTCCGGACCTAACTTGTTTAAAAGTGCTTTATCTGCAGCTGTAAGTTTCTCACCACGTAATATTTTTTGACCTACAGTAAAAGCTTGAGCATCCAAACCTTTCATATACTTAGCAGTTTTCTGTGCTTTCACTACGTCGTTATGAAACATTAAAGCTTCCCCTGCTTCTTGAACTTTTTGAATTTCGTTTCTTTGTTTCTGTGTTATAGGTTTACCGTCATGGACCAAATCTTTATTTTGATCCATGTTTGATATTTCTTCAGCAAGTTCTTTTTCGGTTAAAGGTTTTTCAACAATCTCGTTAATCTTTTCATTAACTGTGTTTTGAATATCTTTTGGAGTACCATAATAACCATCTTTTCCTTTAGTTACACCCAAAACTTTTTGTGCTTTTAAAGCTTCTGGAGTATGACCACTTAAACGCAATATATCTCTACCAGCATCTTGGATACCTGGTTTCATTTGACCTGGGACATTAAACGCCAGAAATCCTAAGTAATCTGCTACTAGCTGTTTTGAAGTAAATTGCTCTGTAACACCGTCCAAACCATTGTGTACAATATACTCTACTCCTTTAGCTCCTTCAAATATAGTAGTAGAAACTCCTGTTTGTCCTGCTACTGCTAACGCTCTTTTTCCACTGCTAAAATATCCTAGTTTATTTAAAACAGGTGCCATGAATTTACCATATCTTCCTGCTAGTTTTGTAGAAGCTTGATTCCATAAAGAATTACCAGCACCTAAAGAACCAATAAATAACTTATCAGCTTCATGAGCGTTATATACCTCTGCTCCAATCTCATCCACCATGGAAAACATTGCTACCTCATTTAAAGCACTGTGATTATATTTGGTAGATCCTATAAACGTGTTTACAAAACCGTTCCATACTCTAGATTTACCACTACCTTTTAAAACATCTCCTAATTTATTTATTACGTTAGCTTTACCTTTAGCCATAGGCATAAATTTATTCATACCAGTAACAGTAGCTATAATAGGAGCTAAACCTGTTACCACATCACCAGTTAATTCATACCAAGTTTCGTCATGTGCATCTAATACTTCTTTAGGAAGAGTGTAGCCAAGTTCTTCCTTAATATCTTTCATTATTTTGTATCTGTCTTCTTCATCACTTGTTCCTACGCTTAAACCTGTTCCATAAAAGCTTTGAAAAGGATCATCTACACTAAAAGCCTCTAATAAATTACCTACATTTCTACGTACTTCGTTTATTTCTGCCATTGTAGATTGATCAGAATTTAATTGCAACGCTCTATTCAATACTAACATTCTGTCTTGAGCAGCTTCAAATTCTGCAGCTAACGGATGATTACCTGGTAAATTAATTGCTTTTCCTAATTCACCACTACTAATCATTTTTTGAATATTTCTAGCATCATCATACCAAGTGTCTCTATCAGGATTTAAACCTGAGTGTTGGAATAAATTATATTTATCATATCTCAACAAACCTCCTGCTTTTTCAATAAAGCTTCTAGATTTTCCTATATCCACAGTACTTCTTCCCACTTGATTTAATAACTCTATGTAATTATAATAAGCTTGTTCTAATGATTTCTCTATTTGATCCTTTCCTTGATCCTTAACTATTTCCTCTGCTTGAGAGTTTATCTCTTGGTTTTCTACGCTAGAAATAGAATTTAACAAATTACCATTTTCATCAAATAGTCTTTCTCCAAGTTGTAACTCCTCTCTCCTTGTATCTATAGTATTCTCTAATTGAGTTAATTCTTTAAAACGTGGATCATCTTTCTTCCAATCTTTAGATTCGTTTTTTAATTTTTGTAACTCGGCTTCTTGGTCTTTGTATAATAATTCATTATCTGTTAAAAATGATTCAACCTCAGTAACAGCATTTTGTGTTTGTTTTTGTCTATCACCTTTAAATTTAAGAATATCATCTTGTTTTCTTTTTTCAACTTGTTGTTTTTTATAATAGTTTCTTACTTCAGGACTATGAAAATATGATAAAGGAACTTTTTTACCATCTGGCAATTGATAATGATAATGTTTATCTACAAATGGAACAGGTCCACCTAGTGGACTACTAGCAATACCTGATGAAACATTTTCCCATAAGTAACCTAATGCTGATCTATCTCCATGTCCTAAAGGTAATGGACCATTCATTAGTTTAACACCGCCTTCAAACTCCATGGCGATTTCAGGTGTTTCATTCATTCTTTCAATAAACTTAGGGTCTTGCTCAACATTTTCCATCCATGGGTTTATACCATACTGGTTTGCTTGAGTTGTTCTATAATTAAGTTCTCCGGTTGGATCATCAGCATGAGTTACCATGTCTGCTATAACAGGAGCATTGACTCTAAAAGATTCATTTACTCCTCTACTTTCTAAAGACATTTGACGTTGTTGGGCTTTGATTTTCTCTTCTTCACCCTCACCACCATTTAATCTATTTTGAAACTGAAGATTTTGATACATTCTAAACACTGGATCAATTTCACCCATAAGGCGACTTTGTTCTGACATAGGATCGCCATGGTTAGTATGTTGTTGAGCTAGACTCATCAAATCTTGGTTAGTATACTTATTACTAGGATCAAGTATTTCTGAAGGCAATGGAGTAGTATAGCCAATTTCCGAAGCTTGCTCGTTCATTACTATTAACTCCTCCTTAGTTGGAACAGCTTGTAGTTTTAGTTGATCTAATTTTTTTCTTTTATTATAATTATCAGCATCTCGAGTAGGTCCTTGATTAGCATAATATTCATCTAACTCTTTTTCTACAACAGAACCTGGAGCTCCCATAACTCCATCTTTAGGAAACCAGTCGATTAAATCAGTTTCTAATTGTAAAATTTCATCATTTAATTCTTGGATCCTAGGAGTTGTAGGTTTAGTAGGTTTAGGGGTGTCAACAGTTTTTGACTCTTCAGTTTCAAGTTGTTCGGTTACAACTTCCTCCTTTTCTTCTACTACGGTTTCATTAGGAGTTTCTATTACTTCTTCCTCTACTTCGACTTCTTCTACTTCTTCTTGATCTCCACTAGAGGTAATCCAACTTTCATACTCAGGGTATTTAGCTACAATCTTATTTACTAGCGTACTATCATCCATGTCATAGTATGCATCGTATTTAGTTCGTATTTTATCAGCAAATTCTGTTACAGTATATTCTGGCATATTTATTTATTTAATATTATAGGTCTAATGGATTGTCTCCTGTTCCTTTCATTGACTGAATAGTTTTAAACCAATCTCCTCCTACTTTAGTAAGATTTCCTAACGTTCCAACATTGTTTTTATTAGCCCAACTTCCATGTTGCCTAACTATGCCTGTAGGCTTTCCATTCTTAAGTACTTCATCTTCTACTACAGTTATTTCAACATCTTCATCTCCTACTGGTATCTGTCCTTGTATATAATCTATTAACATTTCGTCACCATCTGGACTATTTGGGAAAGTTCTAAGGTCCGCACTGGCAACTTCAAAATACTCTCTAGCCATTTCTTCTTGTTTATCTCCCTTGGCATTTTTTAGTTTTTGTAACGCTTGAGCAGCTCTATTATTTCTATTAGCTTGATCATTTTTCAATTTCTGCAACTTGTATGCGTCACTGTCTTCAAATGCAGGATTTTTAGTTATATCAGTAACTTGATCATCTAAGAAGAAACCTTCAGGAGCGTTTAATTGAAAACCCATAATAGCTAACTCATCCATTTTCCCTCTCATTGGCCATTCAGGATTACTAACCCATGGACCTAATTCAGCGTTTGCATCTGCAGCTTTCATTTGCTCCATAAGACCTTGATTAGCCTCTCCATCTCCACCTTCTACCATATCTTCGCCATATAATATCTTTAAAGCTCTGTCTTTCATTGGACCATCTTCTCCTTTAGAAGCCATTGTAACTTGATCTACTAAACCAGGAAAAACACTTCTCATATAGTTTTGATTTTTTAAAGTATTTTGCCACGTTCTAGGATCATCTAATGCTGTTTGAATCTCTTGTTTCCTAGCTTGTTTTAATTTTATAAGTTCTTCAGGGTTAGTGTTGTCGTTAACATTTATATCAGGATAAGCTTTTTCTAAACCATTATATACTTCTTCAGCTACTGGTACAGGATCTCCAGTGGTATTAAAGAAGCTTGTTCCTTTTAGTCTTTTCTTTGTATAGAAATCAGCATTTAAATCGTATGTCTTTCCGTCTACATCACTTTTCACGTGGAAGTTTAAATCTCCTGTTTCGTAATTAAAATCCCATGTAGTGTTAGCATTATTGTTACTTACACCGTCCTGCATAAAGGCAGATGCAGTAGGATCAGTATTTCTCATATCTATAGCTCCTGGTTGACCTTTTTCAATTTCTAATCCAGTAGTCCATGCTTTTTGATCCATATCAAAAGTACCTTGTGTAGCAGAAAATTTCTCTGCTAACCTCATAATGTTTCTTCTTTTTTTATTACAGTCAGGTGTATCACAGTTACCTAGCTTATATAAATCTTCTCCAATTTTTTCAAACTGCTGATGTGAGTAATTACTAAAACCATGACCAGTCTCTTCTTGTAAAGCATCTTCCTGAGTGTCTACAGTACTCCAATAGTCGTCCATAAAGTTGTCCAGACCTTCTGCTTGAGATTTTTTATTAGCTTCTAAGAACGCTTCATTCTGTGCTGTACGAGCATTTTGCGCATCACGCATGGTAGCAAATACATCGTCAAACTTAGCTTGGTTAGCAGCTAGCGCAGTGTTAATTGCTCCTAAACTTTGATTTATGTTTTTCGCCGGATCTCTATATCCCATATCTTAAGTTTTATTTATTATTCTAATGTTGAACTAATGTTACTCATACCACTAGTAACCGCACTAGCTGTGTTTCCTACAGCTGCCCATTGCTGAGCTGCATTATAGTTAGCTTGTGCTTCAAACTTATCTGCTAAATTTTGAGCTCTATCTAGCTCCATAAGATCTCTATTTTCTTGTTGTTGCCATTGCCACATGCTACCTTCTGCTTGTGCTTGTTGAATAGCCATTGCAGCTTGAGCTTCTGCTTTTCGATTAGCAAGTTCTTGTTTTTGTAGATCAGCAGAAATACCTTGTTTACTTCTTAAAGCCATTTGAGCTAACGTTGTAGCTCCACCTTGTGCGTATCCAGAGGCTCTCATAGTATCTAACGTATTAGCTAATGCAATATCTGCTTCTTCTGCTTGGAACTCAGCCGCTTGAGTAGCAACTCCTACTTTAGCAGCTTCATTACTTAATCCCTGCATAGGATTATAAATAGCTTGTCTACTATTTTCTAAATCTGCTAATATATCTTCTTGTTGTTTTTGTTTGTTCCTAAATTCTTTTTCATCATCACTCGCTTTCACCGCTGTCATTACTGGACCAGCGATTCCTGCTGCAGCTCCTATCACTGCCATTGTCGTAACTGCCATAATATTAATTTAAAATTTTAACTAATTCATGTGATGGGTTTTCATCAACGTTCCATCCAAGTTTTTTATGTGTACTCATTAAGTTTTTGTTTCTTCCTATACTAAACATATATTTATATCCTCCAAGTTTAACAACTTGTTCACATTCATTAATGAGTAGCTCTAAGGCTTGTTTTCTGTCAGCTTCCCTATATTCGGGATCTGATACTATCCATTCTAACAAAACTGCCTTAGAATTAGTTAAATAGATAAATCCCGCTACAATAGGGACATTATCTTTTTCTACTATAAAACCACCAGTTCCGTTTTCTGGAAAAAAATCTCTAGTTGGAGTTGGCCATTCTGGCCATGATTCCCACCATTTTACAAGTGTACTCCAATCATTGTCTGTTAATTTACGAAAATTCAATTTAATTTAATTATCTTGATGATACTACAAATGTAGTTCCTACTGCGTATAATTCTTTCATTCCACCTACATCAGTAGCACTATCTGTAGACAATCTAACTGTGGTAAAAAATCCTTTTATACCACTCATGCTATCTCCAAAAACAATTTCTCCATATTGAGGTACAGAGTTGTTTACTAAGTTAGCAACGTATCTATTTTCTTTTCTACAAAAACCTGAATGTTCAGGCATTTGAGTATTAGGGTTTAGGTAAGCTCCCATATCATAGCTCGCTATAGGATTAGTTACATCAGAGTTTGGTATCCATGACGGTGACCCTGAACTTATAGGTACTAAAGGATAGGGTGTTTGATTAGGTTCAGTAGCATCAGAGTAAAAATGATCTACTTGCCATCCAGCACTTCCTTCGTAGTTAATAGTTTGGAAATTCTTTTGTATAGAAGGCTGTTCGTTAAATATGAACTGAATACTAGAAGAATTATATTGTTCATAAAAATTACCTCTATTATTAGAAACTGAATCAGCGTAGTGTTGATATATTTTATACCCATTAGTAGAATAATATTTATTTTTTAAACTACCAATCCAAACTGGAGGATAAGAATAAAAACTAACCCAACCATTTATACTTTCATCAAAAGAAACTGTAGCATAATCTCCTTCAATAGGAGGTATTGCAGATTCATTTTGACTTACCCATTCGCTTCTTTCTTTTGGACAAATTCCTTGTGTTTGTATTTCTTGTAAAGAAACCACATATGCTTTATTATTAATATCAAAACCTCCAATAATCTTGTCTTGTAAATACCAAACAAAATTTACTTCAGTAGGGTAAGCAAATGGTGGTGGAGCTATACCAAACGTTGCTCCGTTGAATAAAGTGTTAGTAGTAATCCTACATCTACCAGCATAAACTCCACTTGATACAAATTCGTTTCCAACAACATACACCCCAACAATATCTACTCCATTCATCGTAACTGTAGATCCCAAAGGAATTTCTTGACAAGGACAACCAGAACTGTTTTGACCATCTACGTATATAGTATTGATAAACTCATTTAAAGGATTAGCAGTGACTGTTGGATACAAAGCGTTAGTTGCAGACCAAGAGTGAACAACCCATTCATCATTGATAGTAGATAATTCATCTCTAAAATAATCTGTCATACCATAAGCCGAGATTTCTGTTATACCATCTCTAGATAATCTAAGCACAGCAGATCTAAACCTATCTACTAAATATCTTCTCATTCCATAAAAAGCAAATGACTCAGGATTTGTACTAATTCCATACTTACCTAAATAAGGAATAATTTGTCCTATTACTTTTTCAGAAGAAGTTATTGTACCTCCACCTTCTGCTGAATATATTGCATCTTTATCTATTAAAGCATGACTACACTTATTTTCTTGAAATATATCTAAATTCGAATCAAAAGCAAACAGCTTCTGAATACTTCCATTAGCAGGATCTGCAGATCTAGTTATATTTTCCGCTGCATTAAACACGTTAGTATCGTTTATTCCAGTTCTAGAATTAAACACACCAGAGTATATTAACGAATTAAATCTATGTTGTTGAGAATCATTATCATCATCTACAATATAAGCCCTAATACCAAAGTTAACACTAGTATTATTATATCCACCTCTTATTCTAGCTTCTTCAACAAACCAATTACGAGCCGCTCCTTCCTCCCAGTTTTCTACCCTGTTAGTTAAGCTTCCTCCTCTTTTATACATTATACCACCTTGATTAGTTGGATACTCTTGACAACAAATGAAAGTTCCCGCGCTTAAACACTCTGTATAAGGTTTTCCACCTGTATACTGAGTCCAATCAGAAACACCTCCCCAAGGAAAACAAGGATAGGCTTTCCAGTTAGTAGGACCATCAGGATTAGGTGCAGCTAATCTACTTCCCCAAGGTAAACCTGGCCACGTGGACAGGTACCAAATAGAAGCAGTAGCGGGTTCTGGTGCTCCATTAACATGAGTAGTTACTGTAGACTCACCAGACCAACAATCTGAATATTCATGAAAAGGATCTAACTCATCATCTCCAACGACTTTCTTTAGCCAAAAGGAATTAAAATATTTAACTGGTAATATATATGCCATAATTTATAATTACTTATTTCTTAATATAGTTACATTAACACTTGAACCAATTATCCTTATACCCTATAATACTAGTTCCATTTTCATCTATAGTTGGTCGACAACAATAATTTTGTCTACCTTTTTCTGGAATCTCATTATTAAAGTTACCACAACAACAAGCACTGTTTACAGGATTGTCTAAATGTGCTCTAGTTTCTGGGAAGTTAGGATTTTCACATTCTATGCAACAATAATTATATACTTCCCATCCTTGGATTTGTATAGGCATATCATATTCTATATATTTACCAACAGGATTTGAAGGTGTAATAGTACTTCTATCAGTAGCTCTCAACGTAACTACATATCTTCCTCCTGGAACTCCATTACCCGGTTGGTTATATTCATCTATACCCCAACCTTGTACTTCACTACTAAAATCTCCCGCGTGAATAGTACCTATTTTTGGTTCATTAACATTTGTTGGTGGTAAAGCTTGATTACCATTCCAAAATGTATCACCGCTCTGCAAAGCAAAAAACTTTCTTTTACTACCTCTTGCACCTAAACCATCAGCGTCTATACCTCCTAACCACTGACCAAAGCCAGCAGCATTTAACGTGGTAGCATAAGGAAGTGAACTACCAACACTATAACCACTTCCTTGAGGAAACATTTGATAAAATGTATTAGCACCATCTATTAACTTCATAAACTCAGGCCAAGTTGTTGGATCATTATCATTGTAACCTGGTTCTGTAGTTGCTATCCAATCTCTTACCATATCTAAATCTGCCCAATAATGATGAGATCCATTTGTGGTTTGATTGTACCTGTATCCAACATAAGCTTCTCCTCCTTCGTTTGGATCTAACTGATCTGGGTTAGCGTCCCAATATATAGGGTTTGTAGGTAAAGTATCTAAGAACCCAGGATAATAATAGTTTTCTATATTAGGATATTTTTCTAAAATATTAGCAGGTGTATTTAAACCAAATACATACTCAACAGGTCCTCTTTCTACTCCCCAGTTAGGATCAGTACAGTTTTCTCTAGCAGCTTTCCAATTATCCTTCTCCCATAAATCTTCATCTAATCCACCATATCCTCCAAAGTCACATTCTAAAAACATGCTTACTTGATACATTCTCACTATTTCATAAACTATATCTTGTCCTGTAAATTGAGATCTAGGCCATGTGCCATTATCAAAAGAACCATTAACAGTCTTAAAGCAATGTCTTGGAGTAGTTCCCGGTTGACGATAACCATAATTAGCAAAAGGCACAGGATCTTCTAATTCCCATCTAAGACCATCGCTATTATCTGTTCGAGGTCCAGTATTTGTAAGATAAGTAGCATCACAGCCACCAGCTCCATATGCAGGTACTTTAGGATTAAAATTATTATATCCTGCAGGATCCGTATAAGTAAACCCTATATCTACATTGGTATAAGGACTATAAGTATACTCATAACTTCCAGCATACCAACAAGGCCAATCAGTTGAATCTGGTATTTTTTGAGCTTGGAATGTGTCTAACCATCTTGGTTGATTTCCAAAATCTACACCACCTTTCCACGTAGGTGTGCTAGCGTCAGGATCTGTATTAAGTTCTTTATATATTGCTATACCTCCTTTACCACTTCTTTTCCAGGGAGTGGTAACTGATCCGTTTACAGGAGCTCCAATATTTGCTGTCTGATCAATAGGTCTATACCACCACCACAATGGACCAAAAGCTGGTTGCATTCTACTTCTATCAATATAAAACGTCCATTCCTCACATTCGCTCGTATCCTCACAATCTCTCTCTTCGCATTGAGCAGCTAAAAAAGGACCTTGTGGAAAAGCGTTTGAATTACTTCTTGATCCAGCAGTTAACAAGCCATAAGTAGTTGTTAACACGTTCGTGGCGGACTCTCCAGCTGTATAACCTCCAGTATTATAGCTTCTAACTAAATCTTTAATAATATCTCTAGTGGGATAATTTTTTTCTTCAGGAACATCATTAAATAATTCTCCAGTTTCATAAACCGTAGTTGTAGTACCATCAGAATTTCTTGTTAATAAAAATTCAAATGTAAATGTATTTTTATTTGAATCTGCATCGGATGCTACACCTTGGTTAATAGGCCAATCTTTAGTCCAAATTTCATAAACACCCTGTGCAGGGTTTTCCATCTTAAACAAACTTTGTCTATCATTGTTAGCTAAATCAAAAACACTAATTAAATCTATAGTGTACTGTAATTCTAAACTTAATCCTTGATCATTTTCTACATAAAATGAAGAAGATATAGGTTGATTAAAATCATCTCCTTCTCTAAAAGTTATATTAGTATTACTTAATTGAGTTCCGATTGTATTATCTTCATTTAAAATTAGATAATTTAATTCATTAACTAAACCAGATGTAGAAGTTTCCCAATATAAATCTAATTTAGATTCTACCGGTTTTGTTTCATAAATGGCTAAACCTGGCCCAGAAGGCCAACCTCTATACTCGTTACCAGGTCCATAATCTCCGCTATCATCAGGAGTTTCATTGCAACTTCCATTTAAGTTTCCAGGACCTAGTTCTATACCAAATTTTCTAAAAGTTTCTACTTTAGCTATTTTAGGATTAGTTTCCGCTTGATAAAATATAGCGGGAACAGTGGGAGCAACTGGATTAGTAACTGTGTCTCCCAGTTTTAGATCATTCATTCTACCAATCTGTACAGCTAAATCCCATTCTTGCCCTGGATCTACTTGTTCGTTGGTGTAGCTTTTTATGGAACCATTAGCTAACCATATAAGTGGATTGACTCTTTGATATAGTACTACTGAACTTCTAAACTTTTCATCTAAAGGTCCTACTTCTTGTAAATCTCTAGGAACTTTATTAATGTTATCTCCAAATAACACTATGTGAGAAGTACTGTTAGCTGTTTTCTGAGGAAAGTTTAAAGTAGGATTAGCAAATACAGTGTTATCAGTTGATTCATCTTGCCAAGTCCCGTTTTGATTACATGGATAACCTGCTAAAGCGCCCGGTAAGTATACATTATAATATTCTTGTTCCGTTTGCTTTACTACAATGTGATAAGAATGCCATCCTAAAGGATTATAAGGACATGTGACAACATTAGCCTTCCATTCTCCAGCACCACATGGATAAGGAAATGGATCTAATGCAGTATAACTAAAAAACACAGTATCTCCATTATTATAATTCCACTCAGGGTCAGTTGTTGTTATCACTATAGTTGACGCATCAACATTTCCACTAGCATCTACCTCAAAAGATACAGTAATTCCTGGAGCTCCACTTTTAGTTAACGCAGTCATTGAAATAGGTCCTGCACATGGGGTAGAAAAAGGTGTTATTGTCTCTACGTTAAGCAATCCACAAACTGATCCATTCGCTTCTGAATAAATTCCTGGATATCCTTGTGGTCCTTGTTTAGGAATAATATTTTTAAATAATATATTCAACATATCTCCAGGCCAGGTTTCAGGTTTTTCTGGAGTAGGACATATCCATGGATCTCCATCATAAGTACCAAATTTATCTAGCAACATTGGATCTTCTGCAGATTTGTAATCATGATAAAAAGTAGATCCTTTAGTACCATCATTACTTTCTATATTAGATAATATTATATCAGATGATCTACCATATCTATCTGCTAACCTTACACCTGCTTGATAAGTTCTATTTTGTTTGAGAGTGTGATTTTGGTATTCCATCCTAACATAATTATTAGGATCTTGACCTAAATCAGTATAAGATTCACTAGGAGTTGGTAATTCAGCTTTTTCAGAAACAAATACTTCATAATCTAAATGTAGCGGAGAAGTATGTTTATCTATGTAATTACCATATATAAGTCTATTTCCACTAGATTCTTGAGCTAAACTTCTTACTGGTACAATATCACCATTTCTAGTTACCTCATTTTCAGGTAAGGTTTTCCAAGGTTTTCTACTTTTATATTCATAAGTATAATATTGGTCATTAACTAAACCAAAATCATCTATTGTTAAAGTATCAACAACTGTAAGCTTAGGAGAAGAAGCTTCAGCATATATAATATCTATTTCAGTTACATGAAACTTTTCCGCTAACTCACTAAAAAGTATAGGTTCATAATCATTCCCTTGAGTTGGAGCAACAAGAGTAACACCGATATCGTTTATTTTATTTTGCATAAATCTAACAACAGTGCTATCAAAAGCTTCCCCTTCTTGCCCCACCACTACAGTGTTTTCAACAGCGTTACTTCCGATAAAATATCCATCTTGCTCAGGAACAAAAGCTATTTGAGTAAAAGGAGCGATTAAAGAATATTCATTATCATCAAATTTAAAACGATAACTAAATCTTACAAATTTATCTTTTAAGTAATTTTTATCTCCCGACCAGTTTCTATCATACAAAGGATTTTGTCTTTGGAAATAAACAATATCTCCAACTTCTAAATCTGGTATAGAAGCACTAGGACTAGCGTATATTTGAGTCCAAGGAGTAGGAGCAGCATTTACATCCATAACTACTTGGTCCACTATAATGTTGCCGTCACTTGGAATAGTTGCGCCAGTTATTTTATCTCCATTACTTAAACCTCCACTTGATGGTCTTACATTAAAATATTCTCCATCTATTTTAAAAACACCAGGAGCTGCGTCTATGGATTGAACTTTAGCAGCGGCGTGGATAGGTAGATATTCGCTAGTCACATCTTTCATAGATGATAACCAAGCACCTTTCCAGTTTAATGCGTCGCTATTACGTGTTGTTTCATTTAATAATAAAGGAGCTGTATAGGGGTAATATTTTGCCACAGAAACGTGGTCTTCATGAGTGTAGTATCCAGGAGTAGCTAAGTTTACATTTATTTTTCTAGGTTGGTTACGGTTGTCACTCCAAAATAACAATCCCTCTATTAGGTTTATGCCAGTTACAAAATGAGTTTTTGAAAAATTCAAAAAATTACCTTCTACTAAAATTTTAAATGTTTGATTTTTTACATTATATGAAACTATATAACACTCTCCCGTAGAAGCTCCAGCGATTGGATGACTCAGCTTATCTGCAGATGTATCAGTATAGTCTGTTAATAGAGAAAATATAGTATTAGTAGTATCATCTATATAATATCCAATACTTTCTAGATTTTGATTAGTTAAACCAAAATCAGTCAGCACTAAGTTACCTAGCACATTTTCTAATGCACCTACATCATCTCCTTCTGATCTACTAATTTGAACATTTTGCCCATCCCTGTATTGACCATTAGGTAATATCCTCCCATCCAAATCTTTATTCATTTTGGACTGGATAAAAGTATTCTTACTTTCTGCCATTTAATTTAATGTTTAATCCATTTAGATTTACCTCGCATAACTTGAACAAATTCACTAGGTTTAATATTTTGTAGTCTTATTTTTGCATTCCTCAAAGCTGCTCTTCTATCTTTTTTAAATCTCTGAACTACATATTCATTTACATTAGCTCTACCTGATAGAATAGAATAAGCAATATGCATGTACATTGCTTCTTCTGCCATTTTAGGAACCTTAGTGTCTTCCTCATAAGCTAATCCATCAGATATGTATTCTAATATAATTAACTTCATAGCAAGATTACTACTAAAAGAAAACTTCCCTTCTCTAGTGTTTTGAGTAAACCACCCATTTCTATTAGCCAACTCTGGTTCTAAACCATACTTTTGACCTAATAAATAAGCGTCTCTCCAACCATAATAACTCCAACCTAATCCACTATATATAATAGGTTCTATTGGAACATTTTCAAATGGTGGTATATTAGCCCATTTTTCCTCAGTCAAAGATGTGCCTTCTAAATTTTCGCCAAACTGATCTTGCATAGGGATTCCATAGCCAGAACTAGGAAAGTTAAAGCCAAAGGGAGAAGTAGTAATATTAGTATCTTGTAAGGGCGAGTTAGTTGGATTACTAGTTAAAGTTGTAGGATATATAGGATGTTTAATACCTGCTTCGTCTACCCATGATAAACTAACATAGTTCACGTAGTCTTGAGGTATTATTACAGATAAGTTAGGAGGTATAGTTAACTCTTGAGATTTTATATTAGGTAAAGTATCATAAGAGAATTCTTGCAATCCTCTTTTAGCATGAAACATTACGTCAGTTCTTTTACAACTTGGAATTAATTTACCTTCTCCTACATATCCTATCATAAAATTATTTACAACATCAAACAAAGATATGTATTGATAATCTCCATAATTAGGAGCTCCATCAACTAGATCTGATTTTAACCTAACTCTTACATAGTAACCATCTTCTACAGCATCTGGGTTATTAAATTTTATTACACTAAAATCATGTATATTAGAAAACTTAGATACAGTAAAACCTCCACCAGTGCCAGCTGGTCCAGAAGCTACGTTACCTCCAACACCGTCCCATAAAGTCCATGGATGTAATCCTGTAGGACTTGTTTCCAAATAGAAGTTGTTTAAGTGATATTCATAGTCGTTAGGGTCCCACGAAGTACTAGATCCTAAACTTAGTACTTCATCAAAAGTATATACCATTGAATCGATAACTCCACCTGTATAACTTACTATATTGTTTTGAGTTCCTACGTAATATTGTTGGTTAGTTTCATTTATTAAACCACCATTTGGAGAATTTGCCATAATTTATTAGGATTTATCGTTTTGTTCTTCAGCTTGAACTTGTGACGCAGCAGCTTGAATTATTTGTGGATCTCTAATTACTACTCCTGCATACATTAATATTCTTAAAATAACTTCTGTTTGTTCAGTAGCATCTATTTCAAAATTAACTGAACCAGTGTTAGGTATTGTAGTACCAACAGGTATAGTAACACTTTTATCCCATACATATACTCCATTTGTTGGATCTTGAATATAAGCCCATATTACATTATTAGGTTTTCTAATATAAGACACAGATATCTGTGACGTTATCTCTTCAGGGTACACAAATATTCTATCACAGTCTTCACACAGGAATGTACCTGGATTAAGTGGATCTTCAGGAGTGACTGTTCCTTGAAATATGTATATAGGGTAATTAGTAGTAGGACGAGTTAGTTTAGACATGTTTAAATGGAGAAATTCACTACGGTTCGTAGCTTGTAACTCTTGTTCTCCTTTATATATAACAGCTCCCAACCTGTGTAGATTTTCAGGTAAGTAGAAATAGGGATCTATTATTGGACCACTAGGATCTTGATTATAGTATGATGCGTCAGTATACTCTTTAAATAGCGCGATTTTATTTTCTATATTTTGTACTCTATCTGCAAATTCACTATCGTTTCTAGGAATACGCCATTGTTGATTGAGATCCTCAAAGTATTGTTCAAAGATTTCTAATTGGACTTGCGTTGCTATTTTGTTAAACTCGTTTGGTGTAATATAACCTCTTTGTTCTTTATTTAAAATTAACAACACAGTTTGATATACAGTGTTTACGTTTATCGCCATTATTTTATTTTTATTATAAAAGAAAGGCGGCGCATGGCCGCCTATCTAATACTATCACATACTAATAGAGTTTTTTCTCTATTGACTTATAAACTTCCACACCTTCATCTGTTTTAAACCACGCAGCTAAAGCTGAGTATGGGTTTTCTTCAAAAGGAACAGTCATTAATTTTTTACCATTACTAGACCATTTAAATGTTCTTTGATCTTGAGCTAATGAAATTATTGCAGCTTCAACAGCTTTAATACCAAAGTTTCTAAGTTGAACATTGTCATCGTTAACTAAAGCAATAAAAGTACGAGGTTGATTTTTTGCAAAAAGCAAACCATCTCTCTTCAATTCTTTAGTTGACATCTTAGATACTTCTGAACCTATTTCAACTCTTAATATAGCTTCTAGCATTTCAATTTCCATTGTTCTAGCTAGGTTCATCGCATCAAGTTGTGTTTCTAATACATCAACTTCATTAATAGCTTGTCTTTGAGGATCAAGTTCTCCGTATCTTTTGTTTTTGTCTGGATGGTAAAGTGTTAATAATTTTTGCAAAGCTTGCATTTCTTTAGGAACGAATAACACTCCTTCTTTAAATACAATATGCGCTAAAGTTACTTGTCCTTTTTGTTCATCAACAAAAACTGAAGATTGGTTAGTGGCAAATCTAATTTCACGTTGTTTTCCTGATTCCCTATCAAAGTGTAATAATGGGAACCTTCTTGTGTGTTTAGATGGTAAAGTATATGTCAATGGAGACATATCTCTCAATAGATAGTAATTTCTATCTTTAATTTCCCAACCAGTTTCAATACTAGTTGGGGTTGTTGTTTCTTCCATAATATAATATAATATAATTATTAATTAAAATTTAATCCTAAGCGGCTTTTGTTGCAATTGAAGTACTTGTAAAACAAGTGCAATTCCATAATGGTACAACACCATCACTATCAGGTTCTGCAGCTACTTCAAAAGTTAAATATGTTTTACCAAATGTGATTAAATCCATATTTATTCTTTCTCTATCTTTTGGAAAAGTTTCGCCAAAGTCTGACAAACTTCTAGGTGTACTATCTTGATCTCCAATACTAACTTGAACATCAATAGTTTCAACGTCTCCTACATCTAAAGCTCCGCCATTCATTTTTATAAACGAAAGAGTAAAGGTAAAAAACCTATCTGTTGCAGACTTAAACTCTATTTCATTTAATTTTAGATCATCTTGTATTCCATATACTAATGGAAACCTTGGCTCTAACGCTTGGCTATTAGTCTCTACACCATCTCCTGGAGGTTTTGAATAATAACACATTTCTATATATTTCATATTTCAAATTTTAAAAAAGACTCCCTAATTAAAGGGAGTCTCTTGAGTTATTATTATGCTACGGGACCAATACTCACATTATCAAAAATGTGATTGTAATAGTTCTCATTAACGTCATCGCCTGCTGCAACTTCTGCTGCGCATTCTTTACTACCAGCACCACCTACACAAGTACATTCAGTACTCATAACAGAGATGTGTGCGGTTTTATCATCACGCTGTAAAGCGTCAGCGATAACTTCACCAACTGCTTTATTCCAGAATACAGTTGACTGCTCGTCTGCAATCGCACAACCTGCTGGACTAGCTCCAGCTAAACAATCTATATTGTGTTGGTGAGCTGCAGGAATTGTCAACTTCAGGTAATCTGGAGTTGCATCATCGTTCAATGGAATAATAATTGAATTTGCATTGTCATCAGTATCACACTGTAAATCTGGGTCATACGACCAAGACGTAGGTGCAATAGTGGTTGATTGAGCAATCAATGTACTACCATCTGTCTTTTTTACTTTTATATATAAACTCATAACTTGTATGTTTTAAAGGTTAAAAAATTACGCAGTAAACAATACAAAGTTATTAGCCGCTTGTACACAAAGACATCTTTCAGAAAGATAATGAACTTCCATCGCATCCAAATCAGAAGTGTAAGCACCTCCAACGGAACCAGTGATCCAAGATTTTAATCTTCTATCATCTGTTTCAGAAGCTCTATATCTAACGTGTAAGAATGGACGTCTGATATTTTGACCTAACATTTGATCATATACTGTAGATGTACCAGCAGGTACTAAAACTCCAGTAATATTGTTCACCATGCCTCTAGTAGAAGCATCGTTTAAATATTTCCAGTCAGTTTTGTAGAAGTCATAAGAACCTCTTCTGAAACCAGAAAATCCAAAGTTCAACGCCATTTCAGATTCGTTGTCAAAAAGACCATAAGAAGCAGCGTTAGTTTGGTTGTAACCTCCACCGGCCATAGCTCCGATCATATCATCGAAATCTAAAGCAGTAGATCTGTCTAAGAAAAGCATGTTTTCTTCAATAGCACCTTGGAAGTCTAACCATTGTAGAATGGTATCGAAATCTTCTAATGCACCAGAACCTGGGTTAGCCGCACCAGCAAAACCTTGGTATACGTTACCTCTATCTTCTAGAGCAGCAAACATACCTTGAGTACCAGTACCAGATATACCAACACCTGTACCAACAGCAGAACCAACAGCAGCTAATTCACCTTCAACCATAGCCATTTCAAGGTAATCTTCATATCTCAAACGAGTTTCAGATTCAGCTTTCATGTACCATAAGTATCCAGATGTTCCATCTTCAGTAGCAACTTCAACCCAACCAATTTGAGCAGTATCAGATCCAGACACTTCGTATCTATCTTTGATAATGATTGGTTTGTTGTGAAATTGAGTAAAAGAAGGATTAACCCCACCTAACATTCCATTAGTTCCTTTTGCAAAATCAGAACCATAAACAAAGATTCTTAATCCAGCAGTTGCAGCAGGAATACCAGCAGCAGCAATAGTAGCTGTAGTATAAGAAGCAACAGTAATAACATTAGCTCCTAATGCAGATAAAGGATTTGATCCTGAATCTGTTACTAAACATTTTACTGTTGTGTTAGTAGCAGGATCAAAAACAACAATTGTTTGATTTGCTCTAATCACGTTCTCACCTTGACCAGCAGGAAGTGTAATAGTAATAGTATCCGCACCAGCCACTATAGTGTAAGCAACGTTGTCATACCCAATGTGTAATCTATTTTGTTCAGACCAGATTACTTGATCTGAGGTCATTGGCATTTCTGCCCCAACCATTCTTAAGAAGCCAGATAAGGTTCTATTACCAAATCTTTCTACTTCTTGTTCGTATAATTCAGGAAGGTATTGTTGCGCGAAATCAGCGAAGTTTCCTCCAGCTGCATCTGTCCACTGTAAATAGTTAGACTGCAAAACCACCATATCCTGAGCAGGTAGTAAACCTGCATTTTGTACTGTAAAAGCACCAGCCATAATTGTATAGTTTTAAGTTTTAAAAAAAGTTTATTTCCTTTTTTTGATTTTTAGTTTAGAACTGTCCACACCTGAAACCGCCTTAAGCTTCATTCCATTAAGGTATATACCATCATCTGGAGTTTGAGTTGCACGGGCGTTGTTGCTTATGTTCTTAGAATTACTAATCATACTTCGAGTACCATCAGCAATCCCTTGATCATAAAAATGTTTAGCTATTTTATCAGCATTGCCTGCTGCGTACATAGCTTTGTGATAACCAGCATAATCTGTTATTTCTCCTTTGTCGTTTAAGAACGTCTTTATAACATTAGAGATATCAGCTTGCTTCTCTGCTATCTTTTGAGGATTATTAACTCCGTATCTAAACTTTTTATCGGCAAGGTTAAACTCAAAACCTTTGAAACCCTCTCCGAAAAAATTATTAGTCGTTTGTTTAAAAACCTCGTGTTTTTGTTTAGCTGTTTCTTGTTCTTTGTTGTATCGGTTAAAAAACTCAGTTGCTTTTTGTTGCTCTTGTGTTACACCTGGTCTCAACTTGATTTCAGTATAGTAATCATCTTTAAGCTTGTTTAAAAACTTCTTTGCTTTTTGAACTTCTTCTTTTTTTGCTAATTTTTTTCTACGGATTACTTTTTCTTCGTCATAATCTGCATCATAACCAAAATTTTCTTCCATTAAAAAATTAACATCATCTCCCTCTAAGTGGGATTTTGTTTGTGTGTAGAATTCTCTTAATAGAGTATCATCATCTACATTACTATAATCAGCATTTAATCTGATGTAGTCTTCTATATCACCACCAGTTTGTTCCATAAAACTTACTAGTTTTTCAACACCTTCAGGTAACTTAACTTCTGGACTTGATTCAACTGTATCTTTAATAGGTGGTGTAATTTCTTTTTCTTCTTCTCCGGTTATTTCTTGGATCGGCGACCCACTCTCTTCTTGCTTTTCCTCTTTGGTAATTTCTTGCAATCCTGATTCGGATGTTCCGCTCTCCACCTTTTGTACATCTCCGGTTTGTTTATCCTCATCCACGTGCACTGGTTTTGACTCTGAAACGGCATCTTCTTCTTTTTTAATTTCTAATTTAGCAACGTCAGGTTTGTCTGCGTCTTTTTTAATAACCATTTTAGGAGTATCTTTCTTGTTATTTCCTAAATTTTTAGGTTTCTTTTTAACTTTAAATTCCCCTTGTTCTAACACACCATCTTTTCCTGTGGTTATTTCTTCTTGTGTTTCTGACATAATATAATATTATAAAATTTGTTAAATAGGATTCATAGGGTTTAAGTTTGTATTTGCACTTAAATCACCTTGAGACTCAAAATTTCTCGGTAACAATCCTTTTTCTCTTTGCTCTATCATCCAGCTTTGTTGACTAGCTTCTTGAGCGCTTCTTTTGTCTTTTCTATCTTCGATAGATTTTTCTCTATCTAAGTCTTTTTGTACATCGGCTTTAGTTAGCTCCATGTCGTATTCAAACTGCTTTTGAGCCATTTGCATTTTTAGTTTATATTCTTCTTGAATTTTTTGAATATCAAACTGAACCTTACCTTGTTCTATTTGCAGTGTAGTTTGAGCAATAGCTTGCTGTTTTTGAACTTCAGCAGCTGCGGTTTTTTCTGCTGTTTCAGCTTGAGCTTGTGCTTGCATTTGGATCATTTTCTCTTGCTGCTTATTATCTGCTTCTCTCTTTTTCTTTTGTTTGATTTTAAGAAGTTGATTTGCTAGTTTTAAGTTTTTGATCTCTCGTATATCTATAGCATCTTCTAGTCCTATAGTTTGAGTTTTTAAAGCGATTTGAATATCTTGCTCGAGTAAAGCTTTTTCTTCTTCGTCAGGTTCTAGTTCTAAGAATATACCAAAATCATACAAATGAATATCTTTTATTTCTTCTAAAGTGGCTACATTATATAAACTTATGCTGTTAATTAAAGCTTCTCTAGTTAAAGCGTATTCTAAACTATCACCAACTCTTAGGGCTACGTTTTCACAAGCTCTCAGCGTTAAATACAAACTCGCATCTAACAAGTTTCTTGTTGCTACATTAGACTGAGCTACAGCTAATTTTTGCAATCCTAATAACGCATCTTTATCCGGCTGGCTGCCATCCCTCGCCTCGTTCAATCCGGTAACATCTCTGATCATTTGAAGGTAATACTGATATGTTTGTATCAGTGACTGTATTTTAGCTTGTCCAGCTGAAGATTGTAACTCTTGAATAGGCACTTTACCTGGGTTCATATCTCCATCCTGTGTCATAGATCTACCTACAATACTACCAGTTTGAAAATACATATTCAACGCTTCCTTAGGATTATAGTTTGTACCATTACCTAAGTCTACCTCAGCTAATCCGTCTACATCTAAATATATCCCATCAGGGACCATGCGAGATAAAACTTGTTGTAGCTTTAGAGATGTTATTTGAATCATATCTGCAAAAGGCATCATTCTTTCAACTAAAGAATTAATTCTTCCTTTATACATGCTAGGTGCACACAAAACGTAATTCATTTTAACTTTTGTTAAATCTGACTTTGGGCGTGTCATGTTACGTGCCATCTCCCACTTTAACATTATAGGATGTCCCAATATTTTAGCTCCACTATATAATACCTCTATTGATCTACTTACTCTTTCGAAGTTATCGTTCTCGGGTGGATTAAAAGTATCAGGTTTTTCCAAAGCTTTTTCTAAACCAGTTTCTGTCTGCTTAATCTTAAAAACTTGATCCATGTAGGTTTTATATTCAAAATATAAAACTTGAACCGTATCATTGTCGTATCTTCCTGTCCAATTTCTACTATAATTTTGATTACCTGGAAATTTTTGAATAGTCTCTAACTCTTCATTAGTTAAGTTAGGGAATTCTTTTTTCAGTTCTGGAAGACTTACGCTTTTCACTTCTCCTACATAATAAATATCTTCAAAATTAGGATCAGTAGTATATGACCATACTAAATTAGCAGGATCACAATAATCTACTACAACGCCATTAGAAGCGTTCCAATTTGTTTTAACTGACCCTATTCCTAGCTCGACAATATCTTTATTAAATCTTCCTTTTACAAGTTCAAACTTGTTTCTATCTAAAACGTTATTTATTAATTCTTCTTCCGCTATTTCAATAGATTGCTTGTAGTCTAGCTGCAAGTGAATTTCTAATTCTTGTTCAGTTTGAGGAGCTTCTTCTTGATTAACTTCCGAGATGTCAACTCCTAGCTGTTGTTGAAGAGTATTAACATACTCTCTAATCTTAATGTTTTTATGTAATTTTCTTGCGTAATCCGTTCTCGTTTTCTGAGAAGCTGGATCTTGTGCGTAGGCTTTAATGTCATAAATCTTTTCATTCATTCCATTGACAACTATATCTACAAATTTAGGTATAATCGGAACTGGTTGCCAGTCTAGATTTAAATAAGATAAATCTCCATTTATAGCTAATTCATCTTTATATTTTTGAATATTCTGTTCTCCTCTAGCGTATAATCGTCTATTGTGAAAAATGTTATAGTTGTTAGAATATCTCATACCACCCATGCCGGTACTCCACCATTCTCCTTCTATAGCTCTAGCAACTAACAATCCATACTCCAAGGATTCTTTCTCTTCCTGCGGTACTACCTGATCAGGAAATGAACTTCTCGTATTAGTATAAATCATTTGAAATTTATTTTTGACATATTACCATCGTTATTATATTTTACTAATCCTAGCTGCATTTTTTTCATTGTTCTTGGCGCAGTAGGTTTGTATCTATTTTTGTGACAAGCCATTAAGGCTAATCCAGAACTTATAGAGGCATCGTGTTTAGTTCTATTGTTTATATCAAATCTCGCCCAATCTTCTAATGTTCGTTGGAAATGCATGTCTCCGTAACCCATATCTGTTTGACCAATAAAAGTATCAATATAAGTTTCAATAGCAGCTGCGTGAGATTGCTTCATATCTTCACTAGAGTTAGGTACTCCTCCTATTTCTTTTTCTGTTACAGACAGTTTGTTCCAAACTCTATCAGGTCTGTTCATACTGAACTGTCTATATCCTCTTCTCTTTAAGTAGTATAACAATCTAGGTTTATTGTTTTCTGCTAATATCTGCATACCATAAAAATGCAAAGCCATTAATACGTCTTCAAAAAACATTTCAGCAGTAGGAGGTCTTTCTATATATTCTAAAAAAAACTTGTTAGGAGGAACGTCTGCCATACAAAACTTAGTCAACCCATGTAATGATCCTTTAGATCCTTTACCGTCTACTGTTCCAGATATATCATAACTATCACATCCAAAAGCTCCAATCCACTCGTTACCAGGATATTTAATCCCATTTTTTATAATCACTTGATTTTGCAATTCTTTAGGTGGAACCCATGAAACAAAAAATCTACCTTGATTGTTAGGAAAAAACATTACTCTAGTATCTTTAACACCGTGCTCCCATTGGAAGTTGCCTCTTGTGATTTCCGCTTTGTTATTTAATTCTTCGTTGTAATCTATTTGTTCATATATCTTAACTAAATTAAATAAAGAAGCTTTAGTCTCATCCCTAAATGCATGCTTTTCAGTTCTGGGGAATTGTCTGTAAAATTCGTTTAACGCGTCTTGGTCATCTTTTAAACCGTGAGCTTCGTTGTCCCAATGCTCAATAACTCCAATTCTGATAAGTGATCTATCAATACCTCGTACGGGGTTTTTTGGAGTGTCGAACACAGGAATTCCATGCATATCAATGTATCCTTCGTAGGACCATTCCATAGGAATGAATAGACTATAGAGGCCTGAAGCTGTTTGTCCATTTCTATTTCTTTTTGAGACATCTGAATTATAATATAGTTTTTTAAAGTTATCTCCACCCTTATCTAAAGCGTTGGATGTTGAACCCATCATGCATTTACCTACAATTCTTGATCCTAATCTTAAGGTGGTTTTTGTAACTCTCCAGTTGTTTAATATGTTATCTGGTCTTTCCCATTTACCACTTTCATCGTGAGCTAGTAGTTTTAGTTTTTCACCATCATAACTGTTATCGCCAGTGTTTTTCCAATCTATAGTGGTATCTAATCCTTCTAATTCTCTAAGCTCTTCATTGACCTCCAATTTTCTACGTGTAAGTTTAGATGCCGGAACCCTGTATGCCAATTCGGTTTTAGGGCGATCCATACCATCTTGGATTGGTTTGAAGAAAAACGGATAGTTAACCGAGATTGGTACAACTTTATCTGTGAACATTTTTTTAGCATCTGCACCAGTCTTAGATAAAATCCCGTATCTACTGTCTGATGATATGGTTGCTTGATTAACCAGTTCAGCGGACGACATAAAGGAAAATCCCGATCGTCTATTTTTAAGGTAGCACATTCCATAGCACCTAGTATCGGCTTTACAAGCTTCCCAGAAGATAAAGAATAATCTATTTGATTCTCTGTAATCTGGTGCTCCCACATCAATCTTTGACCATTGCAAGTACATGTAATGAGTACCAGTGATATAAGTAGGTTTACCATTGTTATAAAACCAAAATCCTTCATCTCTTCTTTTAAATTCTTCATCTATATAGTCCCACCATTCTTCCCTAAAATCTTGAGGATATTTTTCCCAATCAAACCTGCTTTTGATCTTACTTAAAACTTTTGGATATTCAGCTTGTTCCCAATACTGTTCTTTTTTATTTTCGTCTCGTTTAAAAGGATCATTAATTGCTGGTAAAGCTATACGTAGATTTTGAAGTTCAATTATTTGTCCAATTTTACCTGTTTTACTTATACAGACAAAATCGTATTCTGGATCATAACCATATACCCATTTCTTAAACCTATTTTTCTTTTTAAGAATTTTTGGGTTAACTACGTCTTTGATCTCTTTACAAAGTGTTTGATTGTAACTCATGATGATCTACTTTCTGCAAACCCCTTGAATGGTCGTTGAGTTTTTATCTCTTCTTTAGGTTTACCACTTAATAAGGTTTCTTCTTCTTCTATTCTTTGCAGAATCTCAAAAGCATCAAAAATTGCTAACTTCTTGGTGGCAGCTGCGTTCTTGAGTCGGTCCGCAGTTACATCCTCCCCTGTATCTACAATCGGTTCCTTCGCTACTTTTATCAACTCGTTGACCGCCATCGCCCCAGCTTGGATTATACTCTTCTTCGTCTCCTTTATATTCATGTTTTAAGGTAATGTTACTTGATTTCATACAATAAAATAATTCACTATCTAAAATGAATTCCCAAGCAGCTTGAGGTGGAAAACTAACTAAATCTCCTACTGCTATATTTAATTCTAATAATTTTTTATTAACCACTTTAACTACACCTGTTTGTGGTTCAGCTTGCCTATTGACATAGTTAGATAAAGATTTAATAGGTTTAACTAAACACCTATCATATACACTTTTCCATTGTCCATTTCTTTTATAAAAATAAACTTGATCTAAAGAACAAAAATACATATTTTCTTTAAAGTAAGATCTACTATTTTGCTCTTTGCCTTTCATGTTATAAAATCTTCTAAACACATTTTGATGAACAGCTATAATATCACCCACTTTGATTTCGGTAGTAAACGCTTTAGGAAGAGCTATTACTCTCGCTGTTTTGTTCACAGCTTTATACTCCTCTATTTTAGTATTAACTATTAGTTCTCTACCTCCTAATTGCTTTGTGTTGTTATATCTTTCTCCTGCAGGTTCAACAATAAAGTCATATAAACTATTCACTATATTCTAAGTCGAATTCTACAGCAATAGCCATGTTTGAGTTAAATTTTTTCCATGGTAAAACTTCATCTTCTTTCTGTATATATATCATATACTCTCCATGTTGCGGTTCTAAGATATCAGAAATAGTATGTCCTCCATATACATTTTGACCTACTGCATAATGCATAGCCTCGTTTTTGTAATCGGAACCTATACTTATTTTTCTTATTTTATTAACCATCTTAATCTACTTTACTTAATTCCGCTTCAAGTTGAGGTTTTTCAATTTCCTTATACTCTCCAGTTTCTACATTAATATTTATAGATCCGTATTCTTTTTCTAGGTCGTGTTTAAATTTTTCTACCTCCATGTTAATCTCACCAAATTGATGCAACAATCCATGCTTCTGAGCTTCTAAATAACCAACTTGATTTAGTATTTCATTTAATTTTGTTTGTTGTTCTTGGACAACTTTTAATTGTTCTGATTTTATTTTTTTCATTTTATTTTATTTTATTTAATTTATAAAGGAGTAGAACTCCCGTTTTTTTTACCAAAGAGCTACAACGTCATCTAAAGTACCCGCAGTAGTGTTTGTTACTGTTAACACTGAAAACGGTAGTACTGTTCCAGCTTTTACACCTTTAAATTGCGTTACCTTTGTTGTGCCATCAAAAATGCTGTTAGACGCTTCCATTATTACACTTATATCCATGTCAACTCCAATATATAAAGCTGCTGGAGGGCCTGGGTTTACGTAGTTAGTTTTCCCAAAAGTATAACTATATTGTGTTTTTTCTCCATAAAAGCTAATATCCGTCTTTGGTCCAGGTTTTATAGTTAACGGATCACCAAAAGCCCAAGCAACTGCTGTTACTATATCAACTGGGTTTATAATTAAAGTTGCAGTGTTTTTTCCACAGTCAGCATCAATACTAACTATGTCTCCTGGTAAATATCCAAACCCTTGGTTATTTACGGCAGCATTTGAAACTCCTCCAGTTGCCGGGTTTACTGTCAAATCTACTGTTAAACCACTACCACTACCACCTTGTGTTCTTACGTCTGTAGCTCCGTTAGCACAAGAGTAATCAACGCCTTGACTTCTTATGTTTAGTGAATACGGAGGTGGATCTATAATACCATACTTTTTCTTTAAGTCACTTAGAGCATATGCATCATGTGCAAATACTCTAGGTTCTTTGTACATCGTTCCTATTAAACTCATTGTTTATTTTTTGTTTTTATTTATAAATACTTTTTCAGCTCCTCTAGAGCCAAAGTAAGCTACATATACTGTTACTAATAATGTTTGTAATAAATCGATCCAAGCAGCTTTCATGTCAAACAATAACTGTATAGAGTCAAATACTATAAATAAAGTCATACATACTGTTAGGTATATTAAAGCTAACGGTCTTGTATTTTTGCTTAACCAAGAATCAGACTGCATATCATATTGCCATCTTTCAGAAACACTATTCATCTCTGCAATGTCTTGATCAATCATTTTCAAAACTAAATCTTTATCTACAGGATCCATTTCTTCATCTTGAGATATCAAGTTTTTTACAACTCCATAAACCCCATTGCTTGGAAGAACGTCTCCAATAGTATCTAAAATTTTAGGACCTTTTTCTTTTAAAAATATCCCAACTTTAGTTTCTTTAAACTTCTTTCTTGGTTTCTTCTGTTTGCTCATTATTAGCATTTTTATAAGGAAATGCTTTGTTTAAAGCTTCTTTCCTTTTACCACAACCACATGGTTTCTTTGTAACTTTACTTACTGTATCTACTACTTTTTTTATTCCAGTTGCAGTGGTTATTTTTTCGATTGTATCTCCCAATCCTTTTGATTCATTTGATTCCATTGTATTTTTTTTATTCTCCTTCTTTAAATGCTAAGAAAAACTCTCTTAATCCTACTCCTAATGCCATACCAGAATACATTAGATGATTTTCAATCAATAATGCTATACCAATAGCTACACACATTCCCGTTCTAAACAACGGTGAGTTAATTACTATTTTTATCTTATCCATTTTACTTAGTGTTTAATTTTTTTTCAAAAGCTTTCCTTTTTGAGCTACCTTTGTTTGGTCTATAAAGCTCCATTTTTTTTAAATCTTGCACTGTGCTTGCTGCTTTTTGCATGTCATAATACCTTGGTGAGTTAATCTGTGTTTTTGGAAACGGTGATTGACCTAGCATTATCTGTTGACCAGGATTTAACTTTTCTACTAGATTTTTATGATGTGCCATTATTTATCTGATTTAGTTTTACAAGACATTGTTTTGGCTTTTCTTTCTACACACGCCATTATGCGCTCTTTATTTCCTTCACCTTTATATCGATCTATCATTCGCCTTGCAGCAATAACATGATCGCAATCAGGAACTGGAAAAGACCTGTCAGGCCCACAGAAAGTACTAGCTTTCATTTTCTTTCTTTGTTCTGATGATAATCTAGCCATAATTATTTATTTATGCAAAGGACCAGGTTTAGTATTCTTGTAAGGAAAGTTCTTGTTAAACCAATCTTTTCGATAGTCACAATTACATCCTCCTGGAATTTTATCTGCTAACTTTTTAATACCTGTTCTGGTAGTAAATTTTTCAATAGTGTCACCTAGTCCTTTTGATTTCATAATATTATTTTATGCGCGACTACCCATATGTTTCAACACCTTAGTTCTAGAATGTCTGTGATACGCGTCGTCGTGAGCATCGTCTTTTAAAGCGTGGGCGTGGTCAAAATCATTCTTAGCCCATGACTTATGCCCATGTTCTAAATCATACCTTCCGTCAGCACCCAGTTTTTTTTCATGCGAATAGTCGTCCATAGACGCTTTCTTGTCTTCGTATTTATCCATTTTAATATTGCTCGTCTTTTTCGCCATTTTTTTCACTTGGCTTTGATTTCTTACTTGACTTTCCTCCGCTATGTGCTTTTACAGCTCGTTGTGCTGCTTTAAGATTTGCTTGTAAGAATTTCGCGATGCTATCACCAACTTTTACTGGGCCACCTTTTTCACCATCACCTTTTGGAGGAGATTTTTCTGCTCCACGATCTTTCCCTATCATCTCACCGTCTTGTCCAGTATAAGCACGTTCTCCAGTTGGTGTATTTGGAGTTGGTGTTGGTGTGTCTAATCTAGTTGCTGGAGATGGAGTAATAACTGCTCCTTTTGCTACATTCATAGCTTCTGCACCACCCATAATTGCTTCAACACCTTTCATTGCTGATGTTGTTGTTCTTGCTGTTTTTGCCATAATTTTTAAATTATATGTTTTTGTATTCTTCTGTCGCATCAAACGATGGACATGCTTTGTTTGCAAAATCCCTATGCGAGTGAATTACCGCGTTTGGATACATTGCTTTTAGTGTTCGAAGAACACATAATAATGCTTCTTCTTGTTCAAATGTTCTTGTGTCTGCTGGTGTTTTCCCGTCTTCTTCGACTCCACCCGCATAACAAACTCCTATCGAGTTTCTATTATATCCTTTACAATGAGCACCCATTTTTGCTATATCTCTACCTTTGTGAATTCTCCCAAAAATATCTATATAAAAATGATACCCTATATCGGACCACCCTCTACCTTCCACGTGCCATTTCCTGATAGTATCAACTGATACATCTTGACCCTCACGTGTAGCTGAGCAGTGTACTATAATCTTATTTATTTGCCTCATTTTCGTCTTTT
>TARA_R110002020_G_scaffold138602_10_pt1 | contig 38742 bp, 34 predicted proteins | sample TARA_R110002020 | Tara Oceans TARA_R110002020 (sample SAMEA4396489) | marine metagenome | biome: Westerlies Biome; feature: [MES] marine water layer (ENVO:01000295) within the mesopelagic zone...; material: water (ENVO:00002006), including particulate matter (ENVO:01000060)... | reverse complement strand
GGGACAACATTTTTTGACCGATTTGAGTATTGCGGAGCAAATAGCTCAAGCGGTCAAAGGACATCATGACGTAACCAAAGTCCTTGAAATTGGGCCTGGTATGGGGGTGTTGACGGATTTCCTTTTGAAGGAAAAATTGGAATTATACCTTATTGATATCGATAAGGAATCTATCGCCTACCTGCATAAAAAATATCCTGATTTGGGAGAAAAAATTATCGAAGGGGACTTTCTGAAAATGGACTTATCAGAGTCATTTAAAGATAAGTTCGCGATAGCAGGCAACTTTCCGTACAATATTTCTTCACAGATTTTCTTCAAAGTACTTGAAGTCAAAGATCAGGTGACGGAAGTGGTGTGTATGTTGCAAAAAGAAGTAGCAGAGCGGATTGCCTCTCCAAAAGGGAACAAAGACTATGGGATATTGTCTGTGCTTTTGCAGGCCTATTATGATATAGAGTATCTATTTACTGTGCCTCCACATGTATTTGATCCTCCTCCCAAAGTCAATTCAGGGGTCATTCGCTTGACGCGGAATCTCACTGAAACGTTGGATTGCAATGAGAAGCTCTTTAAGCAAGTTGTTAAAGCTGGTTTTGGTAATCGCAGGAAGACGCTTCGGAATTGCATGAAGCCATTTAATCTCCCGGCTGAATTCAATTCAAATCCTATTTTGGATCTACGCGCTGAGCAACTCGACGTGGCTGATTTCATTTTTCTAACCCAAACTATCGAAGCTTCCCGTGGAAATCATTAAGCAGTTTGAACTTTCGAAAGAATACCTAGAAAGTCTCCGTCAGGCGATTGAAGCAGAAGACTTAACCTTTATCCATGAATCTTTGGATGGAGTAAATGTGGCAGATATCGCTGCGCTCCTCGATGAGCTATCGATGGAGGAATCCATTTATGTGCTTCGGGTTTTGGACGCGCAGTTGGCAGCAGATATTATCATTGAGCTGGAGGCTACTAATCAGCATAGAGTTTTGAAGGAACTCGATGTGCCAGAGATGGCGAATTTGATTGAGCTGATGGACTCCGATGATGGTGCTGATATTTTGAATCTCTTCCTAGAAAGAGAAAGAGAAGATATTATCAGCCATTTTGAGGATAAAGTAAAATCAGACCAGATACTTGAGCTTCTTCGCTACGATGAAGACACCGCGGGTGGTATTATGGCTAAGGAATACATTCGAGCGAATAAAAACTGGAATGTGGTGCAGACGATCAATGAGATTCGTCGTCAAGCAGAAAATGTAAGTAAGATTTACTCCATTTTCGTAGTGAACAATAGACAGCAATTAATGGGAATCGTATCTCTTAAGCGTATTGTTTTGGCTTCAGATGAGACCAAGATCGAGGATATCTATGAAGAAGAAGTGATCTCTGTACCGACCTATATGGATCAAGAGGAAGTAGCAGAGGTCATGAGAAAGTATGATTTGGAATCACTTCCTGTTGTGAATAGTAAGAATAAGTTGGTCGGGAGAATTACCGTAGATGATATTCTGGATGTAATCAGAGAGGAAGCCGAAGAGGATATTCAGGCAATGACTGGTATTTCGGATACTGTCGATGAATATGACAGTGTTATCAAACTCTCCAAAGCCAGACTTCCTTGGTTGTTGATTGGTATTTGTGGGGGACTACTTGGAGCTGGATTCATTGGCTTTTTCGAAGAAGGACTTAGTAAGGTGACTGCGTTAGCATTTTTTATCCCGCTAATCACCGCGACCGGAGGAAATGTAGGAATCCAAACTTCTTCTATCGTTGTTCAATCTCTTGCCAGTAAATCTATTTTCGACGATTCTATGGCGAAGAGGTTTTTGAAAGTGCTTTTAGTTGCTGTTTTAAATGGTTTGATCTTGGCCACTTTCGTCTTTGGGGTGGTTGTTTTGTTTTATAAAACAGATGTGTCATTTGCCTTAGTGGTTTCAATTGCCCTGTTTTCAGTAGTGCTGCTTGCCTCATTTATGGGGACAATCACGCCGATCATACTTGATAAAATTGGAATAAACCCTGCTTTGGCATCAGGCCCATTTATCACCACAGCAAATGATCTAATCGGCCTCGCGGTGTACTTTTTAGTAGCGATGTCATTATTACATATTTAATTCCTTCAAAAAAATGAAGATTCTTATAATCGACGAAATGCACGAAAGTATCATGCCGCTACTTCAGAAAGAAGGACATGAAGTCGTGTATGCTCCGGAAATTACACGAGAGGAAATTGTAGCAACCGTCGCTGAATATGATGGATTGATCATTAGATCAAAAACTCCCATGGATCGGGAGCTACTTGAGCGAGCCACGAGGTTGAAATTCATCGCTAGAGCAGGAGCGGGGTTAGACAAGATTGACTTGGACTACATGGCTGAAAAGGATATTAAGCTTTTTCACGCTGCCAAAGGAAATCGGGATGCAGTCGCAGAACATGCTGTAGGGATGCTGCTAGCCCTTTTTAATAATCTCGAAAATGCTGACCAGCAAGTTAGAAAGGGTATTTGGGATCGGGAAGGTAATCGCGGTCATGAGCTGATGGGCAAGACCGTGGGGATCATGGGATTTGGAAATATGGGCAAGTCATTTGCTCACAGACTTAGAGGATTTAAAGTAGATATACTTGCCTATGATAAGTACAAGTTGGACTTTGCAGATGACTTCGTCCAGGAAGTGATGTGGGAGAAGCTGAAAGCTGAAGCAGATATCTTGAGTATACATGTGCCGCTCACGCCTGAGACCAAAGATTTTTTCACCTTGAAAGAGTTAAAGAGTTTTGCCAAACCGTTTTGGTTGATCAACACGGCTAGGGGCGAAGTGGTTAGTTTCAAAACCTTAAATGAAGCTTTGGATCTGGGTATATTGAGAGGAGCATTGCTTGATGTTTTGGAAAATGAAAAGTTTCAGAAATTCAGTCCAGACCAAAAAGCAGAATTTGAGAAGTTGGCGGCGAGGGATAATGTGTTATTTAGTCCACATGTAGCCGGTTGGACTTTTGAATCCTATGAAAAGATTAATAAAGTTTTGGCCAAAAGGATTAAAAAGGCCTTTAAGTCCTGATAATTGGGCTTTTGAAAGAATCTGGGCAGAAAGCATGCTTTGCTTTGTTTCAAAGGTTTTGCTATCTTTGCTGATCAAATACAAGCTAATAATAAGGTAACGGTCCCGTCTTGCGACCGTTACTTTGTTTTTGTAGCTTATAACAGAGTTGAATATGGGAGAAATACAATATTATACAGAAGAGGGCCTGAAAAGATTGAAGGACGAACTTCAAATGCTTAAAACTAAAGGGAGAACTGATATCTCTCTTCAGATCGCTGAAGCGAGAGATAAAGGTGACCTAAGTGAAAATGCAGAATATGATGCGGCGAAAGATGCCCAAGGTCACTTGGAACTTAAAATCGCAAAATTGGAAGCTGTTGTAGGGAATGCTAGAGTGCTAGATAGCTCTCAGCTGGATACTTCGAAAGTTGGAATTTTGACTACAGTGAAGATCAAAAACGTAAAAAATGGAATGACTGTCAGCTATACCTTAGTTTCTGAGCAAGAAGCTGATTTGAAAGCAGGCAAGATTTCTTTAGGTTCTCCTTTTGGAAAAGGATTAGTAGGAAAAAAGGTAGGAGATATCGCTGAAGTAAAAGCTCCAGCAGGTACTCTTCAATTCGAAATATTAGATATTACATTCTAACTAAATCCCGGCTTAGGTCGGGATTTTTATTTTTAAGATTATGGCATCAATTTTCACCAAAATCATCAACCGTGAAATCCCTGGTCACATTGTAGCAGAGGATGAGAATTACATAGCTTTTTTAGATATCATGCCTTTGGTAAAAGGTCATGTATTGGTAGTTCCCAAGCAGGAAGTAGATTACATTTTTGATTTAGAGCCTGAAGTGATCTCTGGCTTACATCTTTTTGCGCAGCAGGTAGCCAAAGCCATGGATAAAACGATCAAGTGCACTAGAATTGGAGTAGCTGTGATTGGTTTAGAAGTTCCGCACGTTCATGTGCACCTTGTGCCTCTTAGGACCATGGATGATATCAATTTCACGCGTCCTAAGTTGAAGCTAACCAATGAAGAGTTAGCGGAGATTGCTGAGCGTATTCGGGAAGCGGTTTAGTTTATAGTCCTTGTGATAAGTCGCAGTTTGCAGTGATCAGTATTTAGTGTTCACTGCTATTGAAAACTGAGACTGATCACTTTATATTTCAGTAATCTCATACCTAGGCGTTCCTCCTTTTTTGCTCGCTACGAAAGCTCCTAATTTACAAGCAAAATCCAGCACTTGATCTAGTGGCTGCTTTTCCAAATAGGTCTTGATAAAGCCACTGAGAAAGGCATCTCCTGCACCTATGGTGTCAGCGACTTGCACCTTGTATCCCTCATGTGTGATGATCTTTCCCTTATTATAAATCATCGCACCTTTTGATCCTTGAGTGACGCAGATGAGATCCATGGGGTAATGCTGGTCTAAATGAGCACAAACGCTATTTACGCCAGAATCTATATTGAAGTAGTCAGCAAAAATCTCCAATTCATCCTCGTTGATTTTTAGAATATCTGTAAAACCTAAAAGTGTCTCGATTATCTCAAAATCATAGAATGGAGGTCGGAGATTTGCATCAAAAATGCGGATTGTCTTATGGTGAAGCAATCTAAGTAGCGTGGTCAAACTTTCAGAATTCCGAACACCTAATGTTCCAAATACGAAAGCATCTGCAGAAGCAACAGCTTTGTCAATTTCTGGATTCCAGTGAATAAAATCCCAAGCAACTGGTGAGACTATAGTGTACTTGATGTTCTCAGGATCGTCGTCATTGACTAAAACTTTTGATGTTTCCTGTTCCTGATTTATTTGGATAAATTCTACAGGGAGGTCGAACGTATGTAAAAACGCTAACAGGTTCTGTCCATCAGCATCATTTCCTATGGAGGAGATTAATCTTGAATTCAGCCCAAGCTGATGGAGATTAAGCGTGACATTCATAGGCGCGCCACCAGGCACAGGACCTGAAGGCAAACAGTCCCAAAGCATTTCTCCGAATATGACTACGTTATGCGGCATTGGTATTATGTAAGTCTTGTTGAATTTCTTCTAAGGATCGGCCCTTTGTCTCTGGCATTTTGAATTTCACCCAAAGTAATTGCCAAACCATCATCAAAGCGAAGAATGCAAAGATGTATCCAGGGCCAAATTGATTGGCAAAATAGGGGAAGATATTTGCTATCAAAGCTGCCAAAATCCAATGTGTGAAACAACCGATGGATTGCCCATAGGCGCGTAATTCATTTGGAAAAACCTCAGATATAAATACCCAAATAACAGCGCCTTGTCCTACTGCATGTGAAGTAATGAATGCAAAGACAAATATTGGTAGCCAGAAATTGTCAATGCCACCGACAAGGAAATTATAGGCCATCAGCGATAGCGAAATGATATAGCCAAACGAACCTATATACATTAGTTTTTTCCTGCCAATTCTATCAATCAGGTAAAGCCCAACGAATGTGGCAAGCAGGTTGACTACGCCTATTCCTATGGTGGAAAAGAGAGCTGATTCCGTAGAAATTCCCGCCATTTCAAATACTCGTGGCGCAAAATAAATGATCGCATTGATACCGGAAACCTGATTGAAGAATGCAATGAAAATAGCGAGCATTGTTGTCGAGATAAATGCCTTGCTAAACAGTGCAGAGAAGCTGCCTTTTTCTTTGATGGATTGTTCTTCAATAATTGCCAATCGGATTGCTTCATCAACTCCCTCAGGATCGGTTCGTGTCAGAATTTCCCGTGCCTTAATTTGGTCGTTGAACTTAGCGATCAACCACCTTGGACTTTCTGGGATTCTAAAAATCATCGCAGTATAAATCAGCGCAGGAACCGCTTCCATTCCTAGCATCCATCTCCAGTCATTTGCTATTCCCGCTGTTCCAATCAGGTAATTGGATAAATAGGCCATCAGGATACCAAAAACGATGTTGAATTGATAGAGAGCCACTAGCAGTCCTCTATTTTTTGCTGGAGCAATTTCGGAAATATACATAGGCGCTACTACTGATGAGGCACCCACTCCCAATCCTCCAATGAACCTAAAAAACATAAATGAAATTTCATCGGGAGCCATTCCTGAACCCACTGCAGAGATTAGATATAATGCTCCAATCCAAAGCAGACTCTTTTTTCTTCCAAATTTGTCAGCAGGGACTCCTCCGAACAGAGCGCCAATTACAGTTCCGTAAAGTGCCATTGCGATCGCTAGACCATGCATTAAGTCATTGAGCTTCCAAACGTCTTGAATTGCCCGCTCTGCTCCTGAGATTACAGCAGTATCAAAGCCAAATAAAAAGCCGCCCAATGCGGCAGTGATAGACAGGAAGAAAGCATATTGTTTGGAGGACATGGGATCTGTTGGGTTATTATTAATTTGCTAATCTAGAGAGAAGCAGAATAAATCAAAACTATGTGGTTCTAAATCCGGAATCATCTTATTCAGGAAGCCGTATTTACTTAATTTTTTTGCCAAATAATATTTTGTTTTCCATTTAATAGCGAAAGTGAAGCACTTTTTTAATTGCTATATTTGTAACCAGAGTTCCAGAAAGCGGAGAAGCTTACTGACTCATAAAAAAGAATACTGTATTAAGCTAAATAACCTCCATGACTACCATTCCTGAGAGCTATAAACCCAAAAATCACATTAGAATTGTTACTGCTGCCTCGCTATTTGATGGCCATGACGCTGCAATTAATATCATGCGCCGGATTATACAGTCGACAGGCTGTGAGGTAATTCACCTTGGTCACAATAGATCGGTGCAGGAAATCGTGGATTGTGCGATCCAAGAAGATGTGCAGGCAATTGCGATCACTTCTTACCAGGGCGGACACGTGGAGTTTTTTAAATACATGTATGATTTGCTTCGCGAAAAAGGAGCAGGGCATGTGAAGATCTTTGGTGGAGGGGGAGGAACTATACTTCCTGAGGAAATCAAGGAACTTCAGGATTATGGTATCAACAGGATTTACGCGCCAGATGATGGACGTTCCATGGGATTGCAGGGAATGATCAATGACTTGGTAAGTCAATGTGATTTTGCAATTGGAGATGAGCTTCCGGAAGGGTTTGTACTTGGAGTTGATAATAAAGAGCATGTAGCAAGGGCGATTTCTGCTTTTGAAAATTTCCCTGAAAACTCTACCCAACTTTTAGAAACAGTAAGAGAGCAAAGTAAAGAATGTAAAACGCCTGTTTTGGGAATCACGGGTACTGGTGGTGCAGGAAAGTCTTCACTGGTGGATGAATTGGTACGGAGATTCATTATGGATTTTGAAGATAAAACGCTGGCTATCATATCTGTTGATCCATCTAAGCGAAAAACAGGTGGAGCTCTGCTTGGCGATAGAATTCGTATGAATGCGATTCATCACCCACGGGTATATATGCGCTCTTTGGCTACTCGCCAATCTAATCTTGCACTATCACGCTACGTGCAAGATGCTGTAGATACGGTGAAAGCTGCTGGGTTTGATATGGTGATTTTGGAGACTTCGGGAATTGGCCAATCAGATACCGAGATCATTGAGCATTCCGATCTTTCACTCTATGTGATGACTCCAGAATATGGAGCAGCATCTCAATTGGAAAAAATCGATATGCTCGATTTTGCTGATGTGATTGCGTTGAATAAGTTTGATAAACGAGGGGCTTTAGACGCCATTCGTGATGTAAAAAAACAGTTTAAGCGCAATCATAATCTCTGGGAAGCCAAAGACGAGGATCTTCCAGTTTTTGGTACGATTGCTTCCCAATTCAACGATCCTGGAATGAATCAGCTGTATCGCACGTTGATTTCTAAGATCGCTGAAAAGCATCCGAAAATGCAAAGTGATTTTGAGCTTACAGCAGGGAGCTCTGAGAAGATATATATTATTCCTCCAGCTAGAACTCGCTATCTATCCGAAATTTCAGAAATCAATAGAAATTATGATGTCTGGGTAGAAGAACAGAAAGAAATTGCACAAAAACTTTACAGCATAAGGAAGTCAATAGAAGCTATACAGAACACCAACGTGGAGGATAAGGATCGTTTGATCAAAGAACTTCAGGAAGTATATGCGCAGGTAGAATTGGAGTTTGATCCGAAAAACAAAAAATGGTTAGAGGATTGGTCTTCTGAGTCGGCAAAGTATTCGGAGGATTTTTATGTGTTCAAGGTTCGTGATAAGGAAATTAAGATTAAAACCTTCTCTACTTCTTTGTCTGAGACTAGAATCCCAAAAATTTCTTTGCCGAAATATGAAGCTTGGGGTGATATTCTGAAATGGGGATTACGAGAAAATGTCCCTGGCAAGTTTCCTTACACTGCTGGAGTTTTCCCATTCAAACGGGAAGGTGAAGACCCTACGAGAATGTTTGCTGGAGAGGGAGGACCTGAGCGTACAAATAAACGCTTCCATTATGTATCAAAGGATATGGATGCTAAGCGACTTTCAACAGCTTTTGACTCGGTGACGCTTTATGGTGAAGATCCCGATCACCGTCCGGATATTTATGGTAAAATAGGAAATTCGGGAGTTAGTGTTTGCTGTTTGGATGATGCTAAGAAGCTTTACTCTGGCTTTAATCTAGTAGACCCAATGACCTCTGTGTCAATGACTATTAATGGTCCCGCTGCTACTATGACAGCATTTTTTATGAATGCTGCCATCGATCAGCAATGTGAGGTTTATATCAAGGAGAATGGTCTTGAAAAAGAGATTGATGAGAAAATTAGTCAGATCTATAAAGATAAAAACCTTCCTAGACCAAGCTATAATGGGAAAGTCCCGGAGGGAAACAATGGCTTAGGTTTGATGCTTTTGGGTGTGACCGGTGATCAGGTTTTGCCTGCTGATGTCTATCAAAAAATCAAAGCTAATACGATAGCTAAGGTAAGAGGGACAGTACAGGCTGATATTCTGAAGGAAGATCAGGCACAAAATACCTGTATTTTTTCAACAGAATTTTCCTTGCGATTGATGGGAGATGTGCAGCAATACTTCATCGAGCAGAGTATCCGCAACTTCTATTCGGTATCTATTTCCGGATATCATATTGCCGAAGCAGGGGCTAATCCTATTACCCAGTTGGCCTTAACACTTTCTAACGGTTTCACTTATGTGGAGTATTATGTGAGCCGAGGTATGGATATCAACCAGTTTGCTCCAAATCTTTCCTTCTTTTTCTCCAATGGAATCGATCCTGAATATGCGGTAATCGGTAGAGTTGCACGTCGTGTTTGGGCGAAAGCAATGAAGCTAAAGTACGGAGCAAATGAACGCTCTCAGATGTTGAAGTACCATATTCAGACTTCTGGTCGCTCGCTACATGCGCAGGAAATTGACTTCAATGATATCCGTACTACACTTCAGGCCTTGTACGCGATTTATGATAATTGCAACTCTTTGCATACCAATGCCTATGATGAAGCGATCACCACGCCTACTGAAGCATCAGTTCGTAGAGCAATGGCTATTCAATTGATTATCAATAAGGAATTGGGGCTAGCTAAAAATGAAAATCCTATTCAAGGTTCCTTTATCATAGAGGAGTTGACAGACTTAGTAGAGGAAGCAGTTTATGTTGAGTTTGATAGAATCACCGAGCGAGGAGGAGTGCTAGGAGCAATGGAGACTATGTATCAGCGAGGGAAAATTCAGGAAGAAAGTATGCATTATGAAATGCTGAAGCACACGGGAGAATATCCTATTATAGGAGTAAATACATTCCTTTCTTCAGATGGCTCCCCAACAGTAACTCCCGGGGAGGTGATCAGAGCTGAGAAAAATGAAAAAGAGGCTCAGATCAAGACCTTGGAAACCTTACATGCTGCCAATCCTGAGCTGGTAACTAAGCATTTGCAGAAACTGAAGAAAGTCTCTGTAAACAATGAGAATATATTCGAGGAACTAATGGAAGCTGCAAAGTATTGTTCACTTGGACAGATTACGCATGCACTTTACGAAGTAGGTGGGCAGTATCGCCGAAATATGTAATCTTATTTCAAGATTGAAAAATTGGAAGATTTCAAACTTCTTAAGAAAAATAAGTCTATTGATTAATTAGAGATAAAATGGCAAAAAGGAATGTGACGGTTCGCATGAAAGCGGATCACGAATATGAGGCAGTAAATCCTCAAGGAAATCTTGTAAAGATCGACATGTATGATCCTCAGGATAAAAAAGCGCAGTCGCCAATGGATTTGGTTCTTTCAGCTTTAGGTTCATGCGCTTCAGTTGACGCAGTTTTGATGATGAAAAAGAAACGTAAAACGGTTCTTGATTTGATTGTAGAAGTAGAAGGTATTCGAAATGATGGTGTGCCAGCATATTTTACTGATATCAATTTGAATTTTGTATTGATTTCTCCAGATGCTAAAGAGGAAGAGTTTGCAAAGGTGGTTGCGCTTTCTGTAGAGAAATACTGCTCTGTGGCCTCTTCGTTGAAAGCAACTATAACCTTTTCATCAGAAGTAAAAACGGCTGAATGAGAGTTGTGAAAGAATTTATACAGGAGGACATACGAATCAGTGTGTTCTCCTGGAATAATAAATACATCATCAAATTTGAATTCGGTCCGTTCGAACAGACTTTTAAAATCTCTGAAATGGATGTGCTCGATGAAGCGGATTTGGACGTTTTTTTGTCTGGAGATTTTTTTGAAAAAGTGAAATCACGATTTAAGGAAATGGGACAAACATTTCGTGCTGAGATGGAAAATTTATAATTTCCCGTCTATCAGCAGTCTTATGAAGAAACTTCTTTTTTTGATTTTCCCTGTATCCATCTTTCTACATTCCTGTGAGCCTTCCTCAAATTCTTCTAGGGATCAAAGTTTGGTCATGGATCAGTCAATCATTCAAGAAATGGAGGTTGAGCTATTTGAGCTGAATGATGAAATAATTCACCTTAAAGATCATTTTGAATTTTTGCTGGCAAACAGAGATAGTTTACTTCAGATTCCAACCCAGAATGAGTACAGTTTTGATCAAGGCTACTCTACCAATACACCTCAAGATTCAAAAAAGCTAAGCTCGGTAGTAGTCCTGAACACTTCGAAAGATTTTGAAAAATCCATGGAAAATGTGATGCTCACAAATAGCATGGATTCACTTTTTAGACAGACTTTTGAGAAATATAGTATGCTGGCCCAGGTCTATTATAATACAGCTGATCAAGTTTCTCGTGTTTTTCCAGCATATGATGCCAAAACACTTTTAGATCCAGATGTTGATCTCACAAATTTTAATTTCTACTACGAGGGCGATTTGGAACATAATCCCGAAAAAGGGCCAGTTTGGATACCTGAAGTTTATGTTGATCCTGCGGGTAGAGGCTGGATACTTTCCTTAGTTCATCCTGTATACGACGGGGAGGAGCTCTATGCCGTACTGGGTCTCGATATTACAGTAGATGAACTGATTGGGAGGTATTTAGATAATCGCGAAGGAGAATTTTTAATTGTAAATAATAAGGGGGATATAGTGGGTGGAAAATCAGCAGCAATAGAATCCTTAAGTTTTCCTCCGTTGAAACACCACGTTTATAGAGAAACCATTTTAGCTGATAACTTCCGGATTTCAGACTTTAATCTGTTCAATAGTAAAAATAACGAGGTAAGAAGTATGGCCCAAGTATTTGTGATGGAGAAGGAAAGCCACTTCTCTTTTACGGATGATTTTAGTCCTAAGGCTGCATACGCTGTTCCATTTACACTTCTTGATTGGTATTTAATCGAATTAGAACTTAGGCCATAATGAATAGAAGAAGTGGATATCGCAGAGATTTATGGCTAACTATAGTTAGTGGAAGTGCATTAGTACTTTTGGTGATTAGTCTCGCTGTAAGTTTTTTTTCAACAATTAATGATGCCGAATTAAATTCTAAAAAGCAGTTTTTAAGGAAGCAGACGGAGATTGCAGCTACGGAAATTGAAATTGAGGTTGGTCGATTTGAGGAGAATGCCGAAGAACTGATAGATTATTTGGAGGACGAAGATTTGGATCCAGATGATTTCAGGGGAGATTTGACCAAAGCTGTAAGGAGGATTTTTAACAATTATCCAGGTTTGGTGGACACCGTTTGGGTGAACCTTCAAGATTCTGTTGTTTTCCTAACCATGACGGAAAGGAATGATTTTATTAGAAATAAAGCTAATAAAGGCATTCCGAATAAGGGAAAGCATGATTTTGAATATTATACCAGCGGCAGTGACTTTGGATTTGAACTCATGTTTTCCCTGAATCCTGTCAGATTTACTCGGGATTTTGTGACCCATTATTATTTGAATAAAGGGGGAAGTAAACTCCTCATGCTGGACGGGGAACTGTTCAATTTAGATCCAAGTCAGAATATGACTGCCCTTTCTTTGGACGACAAGTCTCTCTCTCATATTAAGAATGATGTATCGATAGGAGTCATAGGGATTTATGAGATTGATTGGACTAAAGGTGGGGATTTAGGTGGAGGGCTTTTGGTCCAATACCCTTTTGACTTCGGCGAGTTTTATGAAAATGCGGCACTCATTTTCATGATTGAATCGGAGGTGATGACAAGTGGAATATACAGTACATATCTATTCCTTTTCATTGGTTTTGTCCTTTTGCTGATATCCACTGTGATATTCTTTTCATTTTCATTGAAAAATAGAATGGAATCTGAGAAGTTGCTTACGGAGAGTGCTGAAGAGATTTCTGAGTTGTTTGATCAGCAAAATATTTTGTTAAAAGAACTACGAGGCTTCGTATTTTTCCATGATTTCAAAGGAGTAATCACGCGTGTGAGTGACGAAGTGGAGGAAGTTCTCGGGCATCCCAAATCTGAATTCCTGACCGCATTTAGTGAGGAAGAAGGGCATTTGGATGCGCTCAATGTCAAGGAGCTAGTGAGAGGTGCACTGAGTCAGAATAAATCTCACGTAGATTTGGAGTATGATTTTCAAAAGCCTGATGGTTCAAAAGTAAGACTAAGAATTTTCGAGAAACTGATTTTTGACAAGCAGGGTAGGTTTAATGGTGGACTCGGTATTTGCACCGATGTAACTGATCAATTCGAAAGTAAACAAGAGTTGATTGATAGTGGAAAGCGTCTTCAAAATCTAATAGACAATATTCCGGATGTTATATTCTCTTACGATAATGAAGGAGTTGTTTTGGAGTCGCACATTAGAGATCAAAAGTTGATAAAAGCTACAGGTGAAGAAATTGAAGGCAAATCTCTTTTTGAAATCATACCTAAACAACAACGGGAACAAACCCAATTTGCTTTCAACCTTGCTAGAAAAACCGGACAAATCCAGACCGTAGATTTGCAATTAATATCAATGCAAGAGAGCCAATACTTCGAGGTTAGGTTTTTCCCACTAGATGACAAAAGAATGATGTCTATTGCCAAGGATATTACAAGTCAACGTATCTGGGAAAAGGGACTAGTTGAGGCAATGAATGCGGCAGATCTGGCGAGCAGGGCTAAGTCTGAGTTCTTGGCAAATATGAGTCATGAGATCAGGACACCCATGAATGGGTTACTTGGGATTATTGATTTGCTGGATCAAACAAGTTTGGATGAAGAACAGCTACAATACTTGGATATCATTAAAACTTCGGGGAATTCTTTACTGAGCATAATCAAGGATATTTTAGATTATTCAAAAATTGAAGCGGGTAAAATAGATATTAATACATCAGTTTTTTGCCCTGCCGAAGAGTTAGAAAAGCAGGTTCAGATCTTTTATGGTTTGGCTCAAAAGAAGGGAGTATTTATTAATATTTCCTGCGATCCGCAAACCCTGCGGATGATGGAGGGAGATGTAGAGAAGATTAATCAAATCATTCTAAATCTGGTAGGCAATGCTGTGAAATTCACCTCTAAGGGAGGAAATGTCTTGGTGAAACTTGAAATGGAGAATATTTCGGGAAAGATTAATTACCTGAAATGTACAGTTCAAGACAGTGGAATCGGCATCTCAAAAGAAGAGATCCCTAGGCTTACAGATCCATTCTTTCAGGTAGAAAGTTCAAGTTCCCGTAGCTATCAAGGTACTGGGCTGGGATTAGCTATCGCAAAAAAGATTGTGGAATTAATGGGTGGGGAACTCACCATCTCGAGTGAAGTAGGAAAAGGATCTGTTTTTGCCTTTTCGGTGATACTAAAGGATGCTTCTGATATCACTACCAAGACTCCTTCCAATGAATTGCCTCAGCGGACGAATTGGAATGGAATGGCCGAGGAATATCCTCTTAGAGTCCTTTTGGCAGAAGATAATGAACTGAATTTGCAGCTGATGACCCTCATGCTAGAGCAATTAGGTTATGATTTTGAAGTAGCAAAAAATGGAAAGGAAGCGTTGGAAATGGTGATTCATTCTGAATTTGATATTGTCTTGATGGATGTACAGATGCCGGTCATGAATGGCTTGGAAGCAGCAATTAGGATTAGGGATTTGGGAGAAAAAGGGGAGGTGTTTATTGTAGGACTTTCGGCAAACGTTTTTGATGAGGATCAGAAAAAGGCCACTGAAGCAGGCATGGATGATTATTTGACTAAACCTATTCGCCTGATTTCTTTAGCTGAAAAACTAAAAGAATATTCTTTGAAAAAGGAATTTAAAAAAGTCAACTGAAAAAAAAGCCGGTTTTTATACCGGCTTGTGTGTTTATTATAGGGGAGTGTTAATATCAAAGGCTTCCAAATAATCAGAAACTCTCTTAACAAACCTACCTCCCAATGAACCATCTACCACTCTATGATCATAAGAGTGGGAAAGGAACATTTTGTGTCTGATAGCAATCACATCTCCTGTAGGAGTTTCCACTACCGCAGGTTTTTTGACTATTGCACCCACGGCCATTATTGCAACCTGAGGTTGAGGAATGATCGGAGTGCCCATCACATTGCCAAAGGAACCAACGTTAGAAACGGTGTAAGTTCCTCCCGCTAAGTGATCTGCATTCAGCTTATTGCTTCTAGCAAGGTTAGCCAGCTCATTTACTTTCTTAGAGATTCCTACTAGGTTTAGCTGATCAGCATTTCTGATGATAGGGACAATTAGATTTCCGCTAGGCAATGCTACTGCCATACCAACATTGATATCTTTTTTTCTAATAATTCGGTCTCCGTCCACTGAGATATTAATCATTGGGAAATCCCGAATTGCTTTTGCTACTGCCTCAATAAAGAATGGGGTGTAAGTGATCGATTCTCCGAATTTCGCTTTGTATTCATCCTTATTTCTTTCTCTCCAAAGTACAATGTTCGTCATATCAGCTTCTACAAATGAAGTGACATGTGCCGAAATCTGCTTTGATTCGATCATGCGCTTGGCAATCATCTTTCGCATGCGATCCATTTCGATAATCTCATCCGAGCCAGAAATGCTAACGGGTGCTTTTGGTGCAGAAATAGAAGGAATTGATGAAACTGGTTTGGCAGAAGAAGATCTTGATTCCAAGTAATTGAGCATGTCCTGCTTAGTCACTCGAGCGTCTTTGCCTGTTCCTGGTACTTTGGCTAGCTCAGTCTTAGAGATTCCCTCTTCCTTTGCAATACTTTGAACTAAGGGAGAATAGAATCTGTCATCGCTTGTGTCAATTAATTGCGGAGTTTCCTCTGTTGAGAGAATTGCAGCAGTATTTTCGGGTGCGGCGGCTATTAATTCTTCTTTCTTTGTAGCTGTTTGTGACCCCGCAGGAGTTGCAGCGTTTTTTTCTTCGCCCTCAGTCTCTATGATTGCAATAGGAGCACCCACAGCGATCACATCTCCTTCTTGTGCGAGGATTTGCTTTAGGATGCCTGCATGGGTAGAAGGTACTTCAGTATCAACCTTATCAGTAGCGACTTCCAATACAGATTCATCCTGTTCAATCGTGTCACCCTCTTTTTTAAGCCAAGTAAGCACTGTACCTTCTATGATACTCTCGCCCATTTTGGGCATCAGCATTTCTACAATTGCCATGGTTATGAATTAATGATTTATTGGGTTTATATTCAAGTTTTAAAATTAAATTTTATAAAACTCTATCCCAAACCTTTCAATAGAAATTTTATTCGTTATTTCTCTAAAATACAAATTCTAAGTAGATTCAAAACCGCAACAGCCGTAAGTTGAATATTGAGCATTCTATCCTGCGTAAGCTGAAGTTTTTTCGTTTCTACAAATCCTTCTCCGGCACAAGCAATCCAAACTGTCCCTACAGGTTTTTCTAAACTCCCTCCGTTTGGACCTGCGACTCCACTGCTGGCTAAGCCGAAATCAGACCTGAACAACTCCCGAACTTCTGCTGACATCTCTCTTACAGTTTCTTCGCTTACAGCTCCAAAGTCTGCTAGGGTTTTTGGATTTACATGAAGAACATTTTCCTTGAATTGGTTGTGATAGGGAACTATTGCTCCTTGAAAATACGAACTACTACCCGAAATACTGGTGATTAGATGGGAAATATAACCACCAGTACAGCTTTCAGCTAAAGCTACAGTTTTCTTATTTGTCTGCAAAAGTTTGCCGATGGCCGTTTCCAGCGACTCTGTATCGTAGCCATAGACGTATTTTTCGATGGTTGGTAATACTAAATCAATTTGCTGTTGGATAGCATTTTCTATCTCGTTCTTGTCTGTTCCAAAGCCAGTTAGTCTAAGCTTCACATGCCCCAACGAAGGTAAATAAGCCAATCGAATAGTAGAAGGAAGTGCATTTTCCCATTCTCGTATGAGATCTGCTAGCCAGCTTTCACCAATTCCAACTGTCTTAACCATACGGTGAACAATGACAGGAAGTGGAAATAGGGTTGGAAGTTTCGGCAACACAAAGTCTGTCATCAGCCTTTTCATCTCGTGAGGAACACCTGGCATAGACATCCAGTAGGTTTCGTCACGCTCAAACCACATTCCAGGCGCTGTTCCCACTGGGTTCGGCACATAAGTAGCGCATGAAGGTAAATGTCCTTGAAGTAGGTTTAGAGGTGTGATTTCTCTACCACGCTTTTTGAAAAACTCAGTAACAGCTTCTACTGCAGCTGGATTTTCTACGATGGGACAATTAAAGTACTCCGCCATGAGCGGTTTGGTCAGATCGTCTTGAGTTGGCCCCAAACCGCCGGTGATCAAAATGATATCTGCTCTAGCTTCTGCTGAAGCAAATGCGCTAAGAATATCTTTTCGGTCATCACCTACAGTGGTCTTGCGCACTACTTTTACACCCATGAGATCAAGTTCCTGACTGATCCAGTGACTGTTGGTATCAACTATTTGCCCGTAAAGAAGCTCATCTCCAATGGCTATTATTTCGGCTCTAACTACCTTCATTATGTTATCTTACTTCTGATTTACGAAGTATTTTAGTGAAAATCGCAGGAACAAAACGTTTCAAATAGATTCCCATTGTTTCCTTTCCACCGATATAAACTTCTTCTTTTTTGTTTTTAAGTGCTTTGAAAATCTCCTTAGCACAATCTTCAGCGCTCATACCGTTTTCTTGCGCTTTGTCCATTTCATTGAGAGGAGTGCCGTCAGCTGTCAGTGCATTTTTGGAAACATCTGTTTTGATAAAGCCAGGGCAAATCATTGTCACTGCTATATTTTCTTCAAAATGCTCTAATCTCAAAGATTCGAAGAACCCATGAAGCGCATGTTTAGCCGCAGCATAGCTTGATCTGTAGGGCGAACCAAATTTTCCTACCAAAGAAGAAATCACCCCAAACTGTCCTGATTTTCTTTCAATAAAATGCGGGAGTAGTTCTTTGGTAAGCGCGACAGTCCCAAAGAAATTTACCTCCATAAGTTTGCGATCTACAGCGATCGGAGTGTCTCTAATCAAGGATCTCTGACTGATTCCTCCATTGTGAAGTATGATATCTATATGACCAAAAGCAGTAATTGCTTCTAGTGTCTTTTCCGCAAAAGAAGCTTGATCTACCAAATCAAGCGGTAGCACTTTGCAGTGCTGTGGACTGGAACTTGAGTTTTTGACTCTTTCTAGCGCTTCTTTATTTCTTGCCGAAAGGACGACTTTGTATCCTTCCTGGACGAACTTATAGGCTGTAGCTTCACCAATTCCTGAAGAGGCTCCTGTGATCCAAATTACTTTTTCAGACATTGTGGTTTTGGATTCTTTGGTAAGTGACATAGGTGAAGGCAAGTAGATGACGCTCATCTGCGGGGTGATATTCGCTAAATGTCACTTTCCAATCATTCTTGTTGAACTCTGGGAAGTAAGTATCTCCCTCGGGTGAAGCATGTACTTCGGTAAGTACGAGCTCATCAGCTATTGGAAGCGCTTGTTTATATAGTTCACCTCCTCCGATTACATAAAGTTGCTCCACATTTCTCTTTTGGCAAAAAGCAAACGCTTCTTCTAGGCTTTGGAAAGCATAATGACCTTCAGGTGCTTTATATGATTCATTTCTTGTAATCACGAGATGAGTTCTATTGGGAAGAGGATTTCCCAAAGACTCCATGGTCTTTCTACCCATCAAGATAAAATGATTGGAAGTGATTCTTTTAAATCGTTTGAAATCATCCGGTAATCTCCAAACTAGATCGTTTTCCTTACCTATTACATTGTTAGTAGCCAATGCTGCTATAAGTGATATCTTCATGCAAAATGCTTCTTGCCTTGAAGATAATAGGCCTATCCCGTTGAAAAAATAAAATAGGATAGAATTACTTCATGCCCGCAGAATTCATAATGTTGGGGTATTCGGCCATAGTAAGAGACTTTGGAGAGTCTTCTTCGATTTCTATCACTTTCATCTCTACTTTTTCAGAATCTTTAGAGGTGAAAGTCAATTCCATGAAATTTCCTTCTGGCATATTTTTAAAATGTTGCGCATATCTTTCTTGTGCTTTCGAAGTCATCATAGGGCTATTGGCACCCCAAAAAGAAGCATAACCTCCAATAGGTTTCTCTGTCAACCAGTAATAGCCTTCTCCATCCTCACTGACCACATGATATTCCTCACAGGCATAGCCTAGAATATCTTTGGAGTTTCCTGTTTTTTCGATTGTAATATCGTATTCCTCAGTTTTTGAATCTAGATTTTCATCAACCATTTCATCCAAATCATCCATATTCAGTTTGTAAGCGAAACTCGATTTTTCGCCTTTATTATCTAGGAAAACAATTGATGCTTGATTTTTCACATCAAAAACCATTGAAGTAGTGGCTTTTGGGTTTTTAGGATCAATTAATTCCATTCCAGTATATTCGGAAGATTCACCTAGATATGATTTTAAAAGAAAAGGATCCTCAGTCTTTCCTTTTTCATTTGTGCTGATCATTTCGAGAACTAAATATCCAAAAAAATCATACTCGTCTTCGGTATCTACTGGCTCACCAAGACCACCTAGTATTTTGCCCATATCCAGGCCTCCCATGGAGCTACTATCTGCGTCTCCATACATATCTGAAAAGACTTTCTCAAGTTGCTTTTCAGTCATTTTGGCTGCTTCCTTTTCTACCTTATCTTGAATAGCTCTCTCCATTCCCTTATTCGCTGCATTTTGAATTTTTTTGATGAACTGAGCTTCGGCAGAAAAGGATAATGAAGTGATGAAAAGCAATAATATGATGCTACTTAACAGATTTTTCATGATTATATAATTTAAAAATTGGTTTAGATACTGTCCTTAAGTTCCTTAAAATCAGGTTAAAAATAAAATATTTTGCTCTTTTTTCGATAAAAACCCTTTTTAATTGAATTTGTAGCCTCTAAGTAAATCCTCCACTTTCATCCGTTTTTTACCTTCTAGTTGCAGTTCTGATATCTCCAGCACACCTTCACCTGTTTGGACTTTCAAATAGCTTTTGTTGTCAGTTTCTAATTGCCCAATTTGTTTGCCCGTAGATTGGTTTGTAGAGAATCTTGTTTTGTAAATTTTGCAGATTTTCCCGTCAAATTTAGTCCAAGCAGCAGGGTAGGGAGAAAGTCCTCTTACTAGGTTATGAATTGATTCTGCTGAGTTGCTCCAGTCGATTTCGCCAGTTTCTTTGAAGATTTTTGGAGCATGATGAATGGCTTTGGATTCGTCCTGAGGCAAAGCATTGACTTTATCTTCGGCAATGTCTTCCACAGTTTTGAGCACTAATTTTGAGCCAAGATGCATTAATTTTTCATAGACAGATCCTAGATCGTCGTCATCTAAAATCTTTACTTTTTCTTGATAAATAATACTTCCAGTATCGATTTCATGCTTAAGGAAAAAAGTGGTGACACCAGTCTCTTTATCTCCGTTGATTATTGCCCAATTGATCGGTGCGGCTCCTCGGTAATTAGGTAAAAGCGAGGCATGAAGGTTAAATGTGCCTAAAGGAGGCATGTTCCAAACGGCCTCTGGTAGCATTCGAAAAGCCACTACGATCTGCAAATCTGCTTTCAAAGCGCGAAGCTCTTCTTGAAATTCAAGGGATTTGAGATTGGTAGGCTGAAGTATATTAAGGTCAAGTTTGATCGCTGCTTCTTTGACTGGAGATGGAATTAACTTCTGCCCACGACCTTTTGGTTTGTCCGGAGCGGTGATTACGCCCACTATATTCCAACCGTTCTGCACTAGCAATTCTAAGCCGGGAACAGCAAATTCCGGTGTCCCCATATAAATGATTCTGAGATTCTTGTTCATAGTTAAATTAGTTTGCAGTTAAAACGATGAGCGCTAGTTCTGACTGCATTGATTTAGATTCAATAAGTTGACCTGCCAAAAACTCCATTCCGAGTTAGGCTGTAAACCCTACAAGTAGCTATAGCTTAGATGAGTACTAGTATAACTGTTAATTTTTGGTGAGATTTCTGCGTCTAACTCGACGGATGAATCAGCGTGAAATGGCTCTCTTAAATTCAAATATTAAATAAAGGGCGAAAGTTTCGTTTGCTTCATGCTATTTTGCGTTCTAATCGAACAAATTAAAGCAGTCCTTTGAACCTTTCCTATTTCATAGCCAAAAGAATCAGTTTTAAGAAAGCTGGGGGATTTTCGGCCACCATACACAAAATAGCCGTGGGAAGTTTAGCCTTAGGGCTAGCCGTATCTCTAGTTTCCTTTATGGTTTTGGGAGGTTTTCAGAGTACAGTCTCCGAAAAAGTTTACGGGTTTACAGGGCACTATCAGGTGCAGCGCTTTACCATGAGCAATTCATTTGAAGAGGCACCTTTTTCATTGAACTCCCAATTCAACAAATCATACCGTACGCTTCCTTTTGTCAAAAAGGTGCAAGCATTTGCCCACAAAGCTGCATTGATCAAAGGAGAGGATGAGGTTCAAGGAGTGTTGATGAAAGGGGTGGGGCCAGACTTTGATACCTTGGGATTTCAAAAATACGTGATTGACGGAAGGATGCTTCGAATTCCTGAAGAAGGAACGAGCAACGAGGTCATGCTCAGTCAGTTCATTGCAAATAAATTGCTATTGAAAGTAGGCGATAAAATCACGCTTTATTTTGTACAAGACCCACCGAGATTTAGAAGGGCTGAGGTAGTAGGCATCTTTCAAACCTACCTGGAAAACTTCGACGAAAAGATTATCATTGGTGAATTGCAAACCATCAGAAACCTAAACGATTGGACAAACGATCAAGTCGGAGGTTTGGAAATTTTTGTTGATGACTTCAATAATATTCCGACATATACTTCTTCATTAGAGGAGCTTATGGATTATGATTTAAAGCTGGTTAGTAGTCAGGATAAATTCCTGGAAATCTTTGATTGGCTTAGTCTTCTGGATAACAATGTCTATGTTTTTATTGGCTTGATCGGTTTTGTGGCAATTTTCAACATGGGAGCGATACTTTTTATCCTGATCATGGAGCGTACCCAAATGATCGGTCTCCTGAAAGCGCTTGGTACTAGGAATACTCAAATCCGTCGAATATTCTTTTGGAATGGAATTAATATCCTACTCAGAGGAATGGTTATCGGAAATGCGATAGGACTGGGCATCGGCTTTTTGCAGGATCAATTCAAATTGATACCTCTGGATGCTGGGAGCTATTATATGAGTTACGTGCCAATTGATTGGAATTGGTCAGCATTTGTTCTCATCAATATTGGAATTGTGGTACTTACCGCTGCAGTCTTGTGGATACCTGTAATGGTGATTTCTAAGGTAGATCCTATTCGGTCAATCCGCTTTGATTAAGCTGGTAAGGGCTGAAAATGCTTTTGATTTTCATAGAAATCACTCCAAACCCCGCTTCTTTAAAAATCCCCCGACTCATTTTTGACGTGCCTTTGGTACGATCCGTAAAGATGATCGGTATCTCTACCAACTTGAACCCAAGCTTCCACGAGGTAAATTTCATCTCAATCTGAAATGCGTAGCCAACAAATCTTACTTCATTTAATTTGATTCCTGCGAGTACAGATTTATGATAGCATTTGAATCCTGCGGTCGCGTCCTTTATCGGCAAACCGGTGACGAATTTCACATATACACTTGCAAAATAAGACATCAAAACTCTGCCCATAGGCCAGTTTACTACATTTACTCCGGTGATGTATCTAGAGCCAATTGCCAAGTCAAAACTTCTGTCTGCACAGGCTTCATACAGTTTAATTAAGTCATTTGGATTGTGGGAAAAATCGGCATCCATTTCGAAAATAAAGTCGTAATCCTTCTCCAGTGCCCATTTGAAGCCTGTGATGTAGGCTGTTCCCAATCCTAATTTGCCTTTTCGTTCGATTAGGTGAAGTCGTTCGGAATATACTACTTGTTGGCCTTTCACCAAATTCGCAGTGCCGTCTGGACTACCATCGTCAATCACCAGAAGCTCAAATCCACCCGAAAGATTCATCACGGCATGGATCATCTCCACGATGTTTTCTTTCTCATTGAAAGTTGGGATTATGACGAGTTTTCTGTGGTCCATTTTAAGCAAAAGCCAAAAGTAACCCTATTGACTGATTTTTAAAGAATGATCAATGTATTTTTTGGTTAAAGTATAGCTTTGCAGAAAAAATCTACATGAATCAGCAAATCGCTATAGTTAGCTATTTTTCCGTAGGCGCTTACGACACAAATACCACTGACGAAAATGCGCTCCTTTCCTCTATTCTCTGCGATATGGGCATTTCCCATCAGGTCGTCATATGGTCAGATCCAGCTATAGATTGGTCAAGTTTCAGCTGTTTGTTGATCAAATCCACCTGGGACTATTTCGATTATTATGAAGAGTTTAAACAATGGATAGCAGCTATGCGGAAACTCGGAATTCCAGTTTTGAATAGTTTGGATACAGTGGAATGGAATTCGTCGAAGCGATATTTATTAGAGGTATCAGCTAAAGGATTTCCTGTTATTTCCGGGTTTATTTTAGAAAAAGGAATGCAAGTTTCGCTCTCTACTATTCAAGCCAAGATTTCTTCCGAAGTAATAGTTGTTAAACCATTAGTAAGTGGTGGGGCAAAAAACACCTTAAAAATCACTACAAAAGATTGGCAAAAACACCAGTCGCAGGTTCAATCACTTGTAAATGAGGAGTCATATTTGGTACAGCCATTTGTAAAAGAAGTTGAAGAAGTAGGGGAATACTCGCTTATTTTCTTCAATGGGTCGTTCTCCCATGCTGTGCTCAAAAGCCCCGCGAAGCATGATTTTAGAGTTCAACATTACTTTGGAGGAACAATAGAGCAAATCATACCTTCTTCGAAAATGCTGAAATCTGCTCAGGATTTGGTGGGTAATTTCGCAGCTGATACACTTTATGCCAGAGTAGATGGCGTGCAATGCAACGATGAATTCTACCTGATGGAATTGGAATTGATAGAGCCTTACTTATTTCTTGATATTTCTGAAGAAGCACTTTCCAACTACAAGAAGGCTATTGCTGCACGTTTGCTTTAAACACTGCAAAGCTCCATTTGTGATTTTGCGAGCTCATTCCCTTGATTTGCTGCTTTTTGTATGAACTCACAACCCTGTGAATCTCCAAGGTATTTCATGCAGATTCCCTTTTGTGTCATTGCTTCCAAGTGATTTGGCTTTGCCTTCAGAACCGCGTCAAAGTCTTCTAAAGCCCACTCCAAAAAGCCTGCTCTCATCAGTGCAAACCCGCGGTTATATTTTCCAACCATATTATCAGGTTCCCGACTGACATAAGAATTAAATGAGGCCGCACAGCCTAAAGCATCGCCTTGATAGGCTAGCGCCATTCCTGTGTAAAAATAAACTTTCGCATGATCAGGATTTAATTCAATAGCTAGTCTCAGGAATTCTTCTGCTTTTCGGAATTTCTGCGTCATGAGCATTGTACGGCCAAGTAAGTAGATAATATCAAAATCTTCGGAATCTAGCGTTGCGGCTCTCAACAGACTCAGTTCAGCATTTTTATAATCTTTCTGCTCAAATAGTAATTTCCCTAAACCAGCATATGCTTGGGCATATTGGTCATCAATTAGGATGATTGTTTCGTAATCCGCCTTGGATTTTTCCAGTTCACCCAGTTCTTCATAGCACCTTGCGCGCATATGTAAAGCTTTAACATCTGTCACATGAAAAAATAGGTATTGATTGAGGTTTTCTATAGCGTCTTCGTATTTCTTATTATTGAAAAGTTGCTCAATATTTTGAAGGCTGCTTGAACAAGAGCTAGTTGAGTATACTAATAAAAGTATAGTCATTATACGGAAAAGTCGTTTCATGACTAAATGAACAAAAAAATAAGGATTAGGAAAAACTTTTCATGTAAAACTTTCCTAATCCCTACGAAATTTTCATAAACAATCTTTTCACTTATAGAAAAGAGCGTAATCTGCTGATTATTATAGCACTCCCTTGGTACTTGGAAGTTGATTGATATTCCGGGGATCACGCATTACGGCCATTTTGATCGCCCGTGCAAGTGCCTTGAAAATCGCTTCAATTTTGTGATGCTCGTTGGCTCCTTCTGCTTTGATATTTAGGTTGCACTTTGCGGTATCTGAGAAAGATTTGAAGAAATGATAAAACATCTCGGTTGGCATATCGCCCACTTTCTCGCGCTTGAATTCAGCATCCCAAACGATCCAAGGTCTTCCACCAAAATCAATAGCAACTTGAGCTAGTACATCGTCCATAGGAAGTAGAAATCCATAGCGATAGATCCCTTTTTTATCTCCCAATGCCTTCAAATATGCGTCTCCTAGTGCCAATGCGGTATCTTCTATCGTGTGATGCTCATCAATATGCAAGTCACCATTTACTTTGATTTCTAAGTCAGTACTTCCGTGCTTACCTAGCTGCTCTAGCATATGGTCAAAGAAATGTAAGCCTGTCTTGATGTCGCAGTGTCCATTTCCATCCAGATTCAACTTGATGTAAATATCAGTTTCAGAAGTTTTACGGCTTACTTCGGCAGATCGGGGAGGCATTTTCAAAAACTCATAAATCTCATCCCAATCCTTCGTGCTCAATGCGGCATTTTCTACCTTTTCGCCAATGAAAATTGCTTTGGCTCCAAGATTCTCAGCAAGCTTTACGTCAGTGAGTCTATCTCCGATCACATAGGAATTAGCCAAGTCATATTCTTCCGAAAAGTAAGCCGTCAGAAGACCAGTGTTAGGCTTTCGTGTTGGCGCATTTTCACTTTCAAAAGTCTTGTCGACGTGAATTTCCTTGAAGAAGATATTCTCTTGTTCCAGCGTTTTTAGCATTTTGAATTGCGCTGGCCAAAAGGTGTTTTCAGGAAAGGAGGCTGTTCCCAATCCGTCCTGATTTGTCACCATCACCAATTCAAAGTCTGTTTCTTCCGCGATCTTGCGAAGATTCGAAATTGCTTTTGGAAGAAACTCCAGCTTCTCCAAACTATCTACTTGATAATCAGTAGGTGGTTCTTTGATGATAGTTCCGTCCCGATCTATAAAAAGTACTTTCTTTGCCATGGTTTATAGGTTGAAGCTTTCAGTGTATATTTTTCTTAAAGCTTGGATGAAAGCTTCGTTTTCAGATCGTGTACCTACGGAGATTCGTAGGCATTCTTCGCAAAGCTGAACTTTTGATCTGTTCCTTACGATGATTTTCTCTTCAATCAGATCATCGTACACATGTGCTGCATTTGGGATTTTTACCAAAAGGAAGTTGGCATGCGAAGGATGGATTTTCTCTACAAAATCAAGTTGATTCAGCTTCTCTTTAAGGAATTCTCGCTCTTGAAGAATATCCGCGATCATCGCATTTACTTTATCAACTTTCTGTATTGCTGCCAAAACAGTATCCTGAGTCAATCCAGAGATGTTGTAGGGAGGTTTGATACGATTAAGAATCTTGATCATCTTCTTGCTGGCAAAAGCCATCCCAAGTCGCAGCGAAGCAAGTCCCCAAGCTTTTGAGAAAGTTTGCATTACCAGCAGATTTCCAAACTCCTCCAAATGTGTGGTAAAACTCGGCTCGTCGCTGAAGTCAATATAGGCTTCATCTACTACGACTAACCCATTGAATTCGCGAAGGAGTCTCAGAATATCTTCTCTATTTACCTTATTTCCGCTCGGGTTGTTCGGTGAGCAGACGAAGATAATCTTGGTGTTTTCGTCAACAGCTTTGAGAATCAAATCCGGCTGAAGTTGAAAGTCAGGAGTCAATGGGATTTTGCGTGTTTCCACATCATTGATACCTGCGCTCACTTCATACATTCCGTAAGTAGGTGGTAAGAGAATTACATTGTCTTTTCCAGGATTGCAAAAAGCTCTGAAAAGTAAATCAATAGCCTCATCAGATCCATTTCCCAAGAAAATTTGGGATGCTTTCACCTTCTTGATTTTGGCGATTTCATCCTTTAATTCAAGTTGGTACGGATCAGGATAGCGGTTATGATCCTCGTCCGTCACAGAACCGTAAGGGTTTTCGTTTGCATCCAGAAATATGCCTTCTTTGCCGGTATACTCATCTCGAGCGGAGGTATATGGAAGAAGGTTTACGATGTGTGGTCTAAGTAATGGGGTTAAGTCAAACTTCATTTCTTCTGTTTTTTAAGATGTTTGAGTCTTATTGATACGGCATTTTTGTGTGCCTCTAGCAGTTCATTTTCTGCCATGATTTCTATTGTAGGTCCTATGTTTTTCAAACCTTCAGTACTGATTTTTTGATACGTGATTTTCTTCACAAAACTATCCAGCGATACCCCGCTATAGTTTCTGGCGTAGCCGTAAGTTGGAAGGGTGTGATTGGTGCCTGAAGCATAATCACCTGCAGATTCTGGTGTGTAGTTTCCAATGAAAACCGACCCTGCATTATAAACGGCATTGACTGCTTCATCTTCCTGGGCCACACTTATAATCAAATGCTCTGGTGCATAGAAGTTGATCAGCTCCATAGCTTCTTCCGATGTGTCGATGATCACTGCTCTGGAATTTGCCAAGGCTTTTTTTGCAATGTCCTTTCTAGGGAGCTCTTCCAGTTGCTCATCTATTTCTTTGATTACTCGCTTCGCAAATTTCTCAGTATCGGTCACCAAAATCACCTGACTATCCACACCGTGCTCTGCTTGAGAAAGTAAATCAGCTGCAACAAAGGCTGGATTTGCTGATTCATCTGCATACACCAGCACTTCAGATGGCCCGGCAGGCATGTCTATAGCAACTCCATACTTGGTAGCTATTTGCTTTGCAGCGGTTACAAACTGGTTTCCAGGGCCAAAAATTTTGTCCACTTTGGGTACGCTTTCAGTTCCAAAAGTCATTGCAGCAATTGCTTGAGCTCCGCCTACTTTTACGATTTTGGTGATACCAATTAGCGAAGCAGTGTAGAGAATAGCAGGATGGATTTTCCCTTCTTTGCTAGGTGGCGAGCAAAGCACAATTTCTTTGCAACCAGCCAATACTGCCGGAATTCCAAGCATTAATACCGTACTGAATAGGGGCGCAGTTCCCCCTGGAATATACAATCCCACTTTCTGAATAGGGATGCTTTTGCGCTTGCATACCACGCCAGGCATGACTTCATCTACTAACTCAGGAGTCGCCTGAGCCATATGAAATCGCTCTATATTAGCTTTAGCTACGTTGATAGCTTCCTTCAAGGCAGGAGATAAAGCAGCTGAAGCCGCTTGTATTTCTATCTCTGAAGGAAAAAGTGATTCCAATTCCACATGATCGTATTCCATGGCGAATTTGAATAGGGCTTTGTCGCCATTTCTCTTCACTTTTCTCAGGATGGGTTTTACGATCTTATTTATCTGCTTGGTCTTAAAGGTTGGTCTAGCCAACTGCTTTTTCCAAGTTTCCTTACTAGGATTGTCCAGGATTTTCATGTCATTTCTGGTCTTGAGTTTTGCAAATAAAAATGCAGGATTAAAGAATCATCTTTTCGATGGGAACAACTAAAATTCCTTCTGCTCCAGCTGCTCTTAATTCCTCGATGTTTTCCCAGAATTGATCTTCATTCAACACAGAGTGTACGGATGACCAGCCTTCCTGAGCTAGTGGCAGAATGGTAGGACTTCGCATTCCTGGGATCAGGTTTGTAATTTTCTCAATCGATTCGTTTGGAGCGTTTAGAAGCACATATTTGCTGCTTTTTCCTTTTTGGACAGCGTTGATTCTAAAGAGAAGTTTTTCGGCGATTTCTTTTTTCCATTCTGGCAGATCGTTATTCGCGATGAGGACAGCCTCGGATTTGAAAATCTCCTCCACTTCCTTCAATCCATTCATCATCAGGGTAGATCCTGAGCTTACGATATCACAGATTCCTTCCGCTAAACCTATGCTTGGAGCGATCTCTACTGAACCGGAGATTTCGTGGATATCAGCATTGATATTCTGGCTTTTTAAGTAATCACCAAGAATTTTAGGGTAGGAGGTTGCAATATTTTTTCCCTCGAAAAACTCCACTCCAGTGTATTCCTGACCTTTTGCTACAGCAAGGGAAAGTCGGCATTTGGAGAAACCTAATGCCTTCATCGTGGTGACGTTCTTGTCTTTTTCTACAACTTCATTTTGACCTACAATACCAAGATCAGCAACTCCATCTGCTACATATCCAGGGATGTCGTCGTCACGAAGGAAGAGAAATTCGATTGGGAAATTGGTGGAAGTAGACTTGAGTTTACCTGTTCCGTTATAAAATTTGATGCCACATTCTTTGATGAGGCTGAGTGAGTCGTCGGATAGTCTGCCGCTTTTCTGCACGGCAATACGGATTATTTTTTCCATGTTGGCAAGTTACGCTAAGAAATAAAAGGGTTAAAGTAAATGTTGGCGAAAAGCGGAATCCCTATCATCGGCTTCACCGGGTATGTGCAACTATTCCTCAGGAGGAATGATGGAAATGGTGCATCAAGTTAGCTTGATGTGTTGTTGCTAAAAAGTCAATATTTCTATTGGTGTTTTCCATTATCGTTGGCAAAGATAGGAGGCGATTGAGAAAATGCAAATTGAGGGCAATTATTTTAAGGATAAGACTATGATCAACATTTAGTTTTAGTCCTTTGTTTCCAAGAATTTCTCTAATTTTTGCCAACTTCCTGACAATCCCTCCTTAATAAGTTGGTTCCACCTAGCTTGGGCATCTTTATTTATGCCATTTCGAGTTTCATTGTCATAGACTTCTTGGAGAATATTCATCTCCCGGTAGCCATCGAGATAGATGTCGTTGAGCATTGCTTCATACAGATTTGGTTCTAATTCAGCATTTTTCAGCCTATAAATCATTCTGTCCGCTGCTATTCTGGTTAGATCAAAATGCCGCTGTTCGTGATTATTTGCATAGTCATTTGCATGTTTTACCCAAGATTGACCAGGGAGCATATAAACTTTGATTTCTATGTTTTGTAAAATCTCTCCATTCTGAACCACAGCCTTGCCTTCTATTGCTATGCTACTAAAGATTGTTGCATTGAAAGAGCTACTAGGATTGGGTGTTTCTCTGAAATCATCCCAGGTTAGCGGTTTTGCAGGATCATAATAAACGGTGTCTTTTGTACTTGGTCTTTTAGGTTCTAAAACATTCACCCTGACTTTCTTTACCAATGCCCTGTTACTTAGATACTGTGAGCTGAGCCAGGCATCGAAGTAGGTCCAGCTATTTTCAAATAATTGGTGGATCGCTGTGTCCACGTTATTCGTTTGATTGGCAGGTCTGCCATATTCAGCTGTGCTATTGAAATCTACGAGTGGTACTTCAGATCCTTCGGAAATCAGAAAGAACCCTAAGCTGAGTTGAATATCACCTTTATAACCGCGGACATTGGGGACGTATATTTCCTTGAGATCAAGATTGTAGATTTTTACTCGAATCGAATAGGAGGGATTTTTTGAAGTGGTGATGTTACTGTTAAAAAAGGCCAAGGTTTGCTGATCTAATTTTCCTCCAAAACTTGCAGTATGCTTATTTCTATCAGAATCGTAGACCAGACCGATTGATTTTTGCACGCGTATATCCATGACTTCTTTGAAAAAATAGTCACGTGGTTGTGCTGGATTCTGTTGAAGCGAAAGCTTCAGTATCATTTCTTGACTTAAGCAATAACCTAGTGAAAGCAAGAATAAGAAAATTGCTAAAAGTGAAGTTCTCATGAGTTGGCAAACGGAAATCTATACCTCTTGTTGGGGATATAAGAAAAGACTCAAACTGTTCTTTTACTAATTATTTATAATTCAGCCTTCGAATTTAAAGTCACCTTGTTCAAATTAAAAACAAACCTAGGATACTTCAGTCGTCAGCCTTACCAATAGAGAGATTTGTCCTAAATGGTAAATGTCATGGTGAAGAATTCCATGGATCAGTTCATAGTAGTTATAGTTTTTGTTGACAACTTGTTTTTCAAAAATGGAATCGTCCAGATTAGATAAATATTCCAACCACCCCTGTTGGGAATTACGAAAACGATTAAGTGTTTTTAGCCATTCTGCTTCAGATGGATCTATAATAGCCTGAAAGTAGTTATCCTCAGGGCTTGAATACGTGTTTTTTGGCAAGCTAGCTAAAACCACCTCCCGCCAACTTATAAGGTGATTAAGTATTTCCCAGATGGAGTTAGTTTTAGTAGAAAATTTGTAAGTAGCCTGGTTAATATTGATTTGGGTTAATTTTTCTTGAAAATTCACTCCAAGCCAGCAATCTCCATCGTATTGCTTGGCAAAGAGACTTTTTACTCGCTGGGATTCTTTCATCATTTGGCTCTATGTGAGCTTTCAAAATACAAAAATGTATCAAGTTTACGTTTGAATAGAATACAAATAATCACTTCGGTTGAGGCAAAAAAAGAAGTGTAGCTTTTGACTACACTTCTTTTTTACTGGTGACTCTAAAATTAGTTGAATAGCACAGGAGCAAAGATACTTAAGTAATCTCTCCAGTTTGCCCAAGTGTGTCCACCTGCACTTTCATGATATTCATGTTCGAGACCAGTTTTATCAAGGATTGAAAGCAGACGTTTGTTGGAATCCATTACAAAATCATCTACACCGCAGGCTACCCAATATTTTTCAACGCCGGAAGCCTTAAGAGCTGTGAATTTTTTCTCCAGTTCTGCCATATCAGCATTTGCATCAAAAATACCAGAACTGAAAACTCCGATGTAACCGAAGGTTCCAGGATTCTCAATAGATGCAGTGATGGTATGTCCACCTCCCATAGAAAGCCCTGCAAGTGCTCTACCATCTTTATTGGCGATCACGCTGTAATTTTTTTCAATGTAGGGGATCACATCTTTCACTAAGCTTTCCTCAAACTTACCTTGGAATTGCGCTCTATTTTCTCTCGTGATTGTTTCTACACCAGGCTTGTTTTGCAGCGTACTGGTTTGCCAAGCATTTCCGTTCGTCATGACAATCAACATTGGTTTTGCTTTGCCTTCTGCAATCAGATTATCCAAAATGTAATTTGCTCTTCCTAATGCAGACCAAGCATCTTCGTCACCTCCAGCACCATGAAGCAAGTACAGAACCGGGTATTTATCATTTCCGGAATCGTATCCAGGAGGAGTGTAAACGTACATTCTACGATAGCTTTCAAGAGAAGGCGATTGATACCAAACCTTGGAAATATTTCCGTGAGGCACTTTATTCAATTCAAAAGTGCTAGCTCCAGCTCCAGGAACCATAAGCAAACTTGCATAGCGAGTTCCATCTCTCAGCGCTTCAGGATTGGTCGGGTCAATAGCAGATACCCCATCAATAAAGAAATTGTAATGATACATAGAAGAGGGAAGAGGGTCTATGGTTGCAGACCACACGCCATCTTCTCCTTTGGTTAACGGCAAGGTTTCTCTGAAGCCCATCCAGCTGCCATTCACAGTGACTTCATTTGCATTGGGAGAAAATACCCGAAAACTCACAGAATTATCTGGACCAACTTCCGGGGAGACCACTTTGGGTGCCTGCATGGCACTGATCTCCTGTGCTGGGGTAGTATGGACGCTTCCAAATACTAAGAGAGCGGATAAGGCAGATTTTAACATGTGTAGTTTCATGATCTTGGGGTTGGATTACTTGAATAATTGAGGAGCAAACTGAGTTAAATACACTCTCCAGTTTCTCCAGATATGTCCGCCTTCTGATTCTACATATTTATAAGGCATTCCCATAGCATCGAGCTTTGCACGGTATTCCTTATTTGCATCATATAAGAAATCAGTTTTGCCGATTGCAATCCAATACAATTTGTAGCCATTATCCATCTGAGCTTTCAAAGTACCATCGATATCATTATAAACTTTGCTAGTTGCATCTTCTCGAGGCATAATCGCAGCAGAGAAAAGACCCATGTAATCAAACGTGTTTGGGTAAAATCTAGAAATGTGCATGGTGTGATATCCGCCCATAGAAAGACCAGCAATAGCACGATTGGTTTTGTCAGCTTTGATTTGGTAGTTACTTTCTACGAATTTAATGATGTCGGAGAAACTTGCTTCATAAGTTCCATCCATGGTTTTTGGGATCATAAAGGCAGGCTTATACATTCCTTCATTTCCTTCTCCTGGAGCTGCGTCTTGGATCACATTACCGTTTGGCATTACAACAATCATTGGTTTTGCTTTGCCTTGAGCGATTAAATTATCCATGATTTGTGCTGTTCTTCCCAAAGCAATCCAAGCTTCTTCATCGCCGCCAGCTCCATGCAATAAGTAAAGCACTGGAAATTTTTCACTTGACTGCTCGTAACCTGGAGGCGTGTAAATGGTCAGCCTACGGTCCATTCCCAATGTCGGAGAGTCGTACCATCTTTTGGCAACTGTGCCATGCGGAACATCTTTTACTCTATATAAAGAAGCTTGTCCTTCCCCGACCAAAAATACATTGGTGACAGAAGCCACATCACGGATCAAAAATGGATTGTTCGGATCGGTTACTTTTAAACCGTCCACAATGAATGAATAACTATAGAGTTCAGGCGATAGGGACGTAGAGGTGAAGGACCAGACCCCTTTATCATCTTTAGTCAATGCTGCTTTTCCAGGACCATCCATTTGTCCCATTGGAGTTTCCATTTTTACAGTGGGAAGAAAATCCCCTGTAATTTCCACGTCAGTGGCATTGGGAGCAGCAAAGCGGAAAGTAACTGTGCTGTTTTCGTGAATTTCCGGAGAGGTAATTTGCTGAGCACCGAAGAGTGCTTCTTGTGCCTGAACAATTGTTCCGATCAAGACTATCGACAATAGGGTTAGGAATAGATTTTTTTTCATGAGATAGGTATGTATTAGGTTTTGATTCTTGGGTTTAAGAAGTTGAAATAACAAAACAAACAGCTATTGTGTCATGGTGACAATTAAAGAAGAATAAGGAGAATTTCCTAAGAAGTAATGACAAAAGGAGCTAATGATAATTGTATCAAAATGTGTTTTGGGAGAATATTTACTTCAATTTCCACTGCTCCACCTTTCCAACAGTGAATAAAAAGCTGCATATGGCCCAGAAGGACTAGTATAAATGCTATCGGACGAAAGGTGTACGCAATTGTACAGTTTTGAAATAGGCTTTAGAATCAAATTCACAGTTTATAAAATTTCTCAAAATTAAATTTCCTTAACACCGCAAAAGTGCTGCAACCTAGTTTTTAGTAGAAAATGGAAAAAACTGTCCGCTTACATTACAGACGGTCAAAGAAGTGCTCAGTAAGTGAACAGGTTTTGTTAAAAAATTGTGATCGAATCAAAACTTAATTCTGAATATCTGTTAAAAAATGAATGGATTTAAAAAATATGAAGGTTTAGGAAAAGAAAGTTTTATTGGATTGGTATGCCATTAGCATTAGAGCAAGCACAACTCTAAACCAACATTTTATGAAAACTTTACTAACAGTAGCACTTGCCTCAGCATTATCTTTTAGCTCTTTTATCGCAAATGCAAGCGAAGATTTGAAAGCACTTTCAAGTGTAAACTCTAACTACAAGAAAATCAATGTCACTCTTAATGAAGGGGTAGGCACAGCGAAAATTTCCATTCTAAAAGCAGATGGTAAAATATTGAGTAGTAGAAACGTTCGTGTTAAAAATGAGAATTTGATGGTTCCCTATGATATGAATAGTTTGCCAGCCGGTGATTATCAAGTGAAAATTGTGACCGACAAAGAAGAGGTAGTTTATACAGTCAAAACTACAGAACGTCCAATTGCAACTGCCGATTTGCCACTAATGGCTTACGGTAAAATCATAGATGAAAATACCGTGAGTCTAACTCTAGTAGGGTTAGCGGAGCCAGGAGTACAGGTAAAAGTATTTTCTTCTGAGTCAGGAAAAATGATTTATGAAGAGAAAGTGGATGAGCCAAAAGGATTTAAAAAGAACTATTCCTTCAATGGTGTGAATTCAAATGAAGTTTACCTTGAATTAAAAGACGCTCAAGGAAGAAGTAAAACACTTTACTTCTAAGAGCTAAGCCAACTATCACTACAAGCCCTGATCTATGGAGGTCAGGGCTTTTTTATGCTTTAACCAAAGTGGTCTCAGACAATTTGGTAGAGGGCACAGTTAGCTCATTTCATATGAACCATGTTCCCTAACTTTCATAAGTTTTTCCACTACAACCACTTTTTCCGTTTGAAGTAAATAAAGGGCAAGATTGCAGAGCAAATCATGGCAATTAGTACAATTGGGTAGCCATAGGCATATTTCAATTCAGGCATTATTTCAAAATTCATCCCATAAACTCCCGCGATAAACGTAGGGAGAGATACACAAACCGTGACCACTGTAAGCATTTTAAAAATATGATTTTGCTCCAGGTCAATTTTGTTTGAAACGTTCTCTCTCAAATCATCCAAACGGTCAAAATTGAACTGAATATAATCGGAAATCACAGTCAGGTCATTCAATTCTGCGCGAACATTTTCTCTGAGTTCTGCATGTTCTTCCCAGTTACTTTTGATGTATAATCGTAATACTCGAGTTGTTTCAAGCAGTGCTTCTTTGATCAATAAGTTGTTGAAGTTATACTTTGTGATGATGTCCATTACATTGCTTGAGAATTCCTTTTCTATCAGAATTTCGTTGGCTAATGCCTTTACTTTTCTACTGAGACTCTCTGTGATATCTGCGAAATAGTCTGATATAAATTCAAACTGAAATTTGAAAATACCATTCAATTCAGGGATTCTTTGTAAAGAATTGATTTTGGCAGGATACATCTCATTGAAATAGGTATCAAGATTGGCGCTGGTAAAAAGGAAAAGACCAGTTTGAGTTATGATAATGAACAATGGCTCTTCGATCATCCTTTTTTCAGCATTGTAGTAAGGTATGGAAAAGTGAAATGCTGCCTGGGTATGGTTTTCCAAAAAGTGGGAGCTGATCTCTATATCCTCATAATGCTTCATGATCGTGAAGTCAAGTCCATAATTCTGCTCAAGCCATTTCAAATCAGCGTTGCTGTAATCCAGAAATTGCATCACATGAAAATCCAGTTCAGTAACTGAAAGTTCACTCACCGCTTGAGCTTTGAAGGATTTTTTGTTTTTGAGGAGGATTTCGATCATACTATCAAGGTATTAAAAACTGAAAGCTATAACATTTGAAGGAGGAGAAATTCAAATTTGACGGTTAAATGATCAATTAACTTTTCTATTCCTAACAATCCAAAATGCTACCATGATATTTGGTACCCAGCACAGCCATGCGACAATGTGATATGCTGGAATAAATTGCCCGTCGTGTATGGCTATCAAAATAGGCAACCAGATTCTCAATGTAACTGCCGCAAAACATGCCGCATAGCTAAAGATCATCCAGTTTTCGTGTGAATCAAAATCATGTTTTTTCGCAGTAAACCAACCCATCATGGTGGTGCTTAACCAAATGACTCCTAAGGACACAAAACCTAGTATGCTGACCATTCCTCCTGTTGCAAATATTCCAATATAAATACCAGCTATACTGCTAAAGAAAGCGAAAGTAACATACGCCATCCCTATTTTCTTGTGGATTTTCCGGTTCCTATCTCGAAAACCTTTTGGGAATTGTGTCCAACCAATTACTAGTGCGAAGCCTCCGAGGATGATATGGGTGTAAAAAGCCAGGTTCCAAATCGGGCTGCTAAGAAGTTCTGCAGATTTCGACTGCAGTAAGCCAAAATTCCTTTCCAGAATAAAATAGAGTAGTGGGTAGAGACCGGTTACAATACACATGACAGCAAATATCCACCAGCCAAACTTTCTAAAAAAAGTTTTCATAGATGCTCGATTTTAGATCAAGTGGTGTTTTGAGTATAGAATATTTGCATAGTTAATTACTTCGAGAGGTACTTTTCCAACTGGTCAAAAGTGCCTCCAAATCCGAATTCCATATTGCCGATGTTATCTTCGAATACCTTTTTGGATTCATCAGAAGCATTGTGAGGAAAGGAAACCAGATCTATTCTGGACTTCTGGTCATCCTCATAAAACTCCAAGTCCAAGATCATCTGCAGCGGCCAATCAGCTCCAAATGGTATTTCTGGGGCTTTGACCGTTTCACCAGCTTCATTTGAAAAAGAATTTATAAACTGAAGCTTGGAAGATTCTTTGATTTCTTTAAGAACCCATTTTGCCCACATCTCAGTGCCGTCTTTTCCCCGGAGCACAAAGTGAACCGTACCTTCTGGATAAAATTCGAAAGTCTTTATTTCCATTTCAAATCCCAGTGGTCCCCACCATTGCTGCAAGCTTTCGGAAGAAGTAAAAGCCTTGTAAACATCTTCTTTGGATTGGGTAAAGTATCGGGTGATTTCGAGTTGTGCTGACATGTGTGCAAAGGGTTAATATTATTAAAAACTGAAACTGTTTACTGACCACTGCCTTCCGCGTGATCCACCATTTTCCCGTCTAGTGTCATGTATTCGCCCATACAGTCGGCTGTCATGCAAGAATGAACGGGAAGAATTCCCAAGATGTCGCCAACTTTCACTTTTGCGAGCAACTCATCCGAAGCTTTAATAATCCCATGCTCCTGAGAAATGCTTTTTAAGAAGGATTTGTCTTCAGGGATAGTCCAGCCATTTTCATTAAGGTAGACTACTTCTCCGAAGTTCTTCAGGCCATTTTCTCCTACGAGCACATCTTTAGCTAGGTGAACTCCGCCACCATGAACCAAAATTTCTTTGCGGTCCTTTTTGATGTCCACTACAGGGACAGCCAGACAAACGGCGATGTCCTCTTTATCACATCCACCTAGTTCTGCTTGCATCAAATCGTAGAAGACAAAATTTCCAGGTCCCATTTCATCGATATCTCCAAAGTCTTCCATCACTGCGCAGCCAGGAGTATCGCCAGTTCGTGTAACTAGCTTTGGGTATTCGGAATTGTACTTATGTTTTAGCATACTCAGGGCATTGCGGGTTTGCTCATAAAGCGCCGGAATATCAGGCATGTAATAGGAGTGACCGGCATGAAGGTAAAATCCTTTGAAATTGAGTTTGTCAGACTTTTTGGCGATTAACAAAATTTCCTCGATCAAACCGAAATCAGATACTTCTACGCCTGTTCTACCGTAACCTGCATCAATTTCAATGAAAAAGCCAACAGGATATTCCAATTGGTCTACCAGCATTTGTGCTGTGGTAGCATTGATTACCTGAACTGAAATAGATTGCTTTGCTGCGATTTTATTGAGTTTTGGGATCTCCAGTGGGTTAAATGGAAAAGCGATGTGAATGTTGACCCAGCCTTGTCCAGCCAGGTATTCAGCCATTTTCATAGAAGAAGCAGTCACTTCGGTGATATTATATTCTTTTGCCCAATCACCAATTTGGTTGGACTGAGCGGTTTTGAAATGCGGAACAAGCTTCATGTCATGACGTGCAGCTTTATCAGCCATGCGTTTGATGTTTGCCCGGCAGATTTTTTCGTCCAGTAGAAGTGTAGGGGAGGTTATTTTATTGAGGTAGCTCATGAGGAATTGTTGAGTTATTAAAAATTTTATTGAAAGTAAGAAAGATTTACGAAGTGGGAAGAACGATTTAAGAGATTCCTAGGAGTTGAGGTTTGGTTTTTCTCGCGGCGGCGCAGCGGCGCAACGATAATAGAGATTAGTGAAAACCCCGAAGGATATTATCTGCGAAATACGATTTACAAGATTTCTGAAAAATTGAAATGATTTTTAAAATCAAGCTAACCTCAGGCTGGATGAAATTAGAAATTGTGCCTTTACCCTCTAGTTGGATATTCTTTAATTTCGTTCGGAGTAAATTCAAAAAACCTTCGAGGTTTCGAAAACCTCAAAGGTAAAGAAACATGAAATTGCGCCTTTGCGCCACCGCGGGAGATATGACAAGAGAAATTCTCATCCCAATGCAGGTAACACCATCAATTCTGTTAATTTTGTCACCCAATAAAAACGGCC
>TARA_R110002020_G_scaffold472472_1_pt1 | contig 38846 bp, 52 predicted proteins | sample TARA_R110002020 | Tara Oceans TARA_R110002020 (sample SAMEA4396489) | marine metagenome | biome: Westerlies Biome; feature: [MES] marine water layer (ENVO:01000295) within the mesopelagic zone...; material: water (ENVO:00002006), including particulate matter (ENVO:01000060) such... | reverse complement strand
ATCTTCATGTTATGCAATATGATATAGTAGCGGGTGCGGGTTCAACCGCTGGAGATCTTACAAATGGTGTAGTTTTAGCACAAACGGGGTCAGATGCTTCGAGTTTAAGCCCTATTACAACGGGAGCAGATAGAGTTTCAAATGGAACATTAACAATTAATACTGCAAATGTTAACGATGGAGAAGCTATCGTATGTTTTGCGGAGGCTTCTGATACGGACGACATGACATTACAATTAAACATTAAATATCATTTAAGATAAGGAGCATTTAAGATGGCAATAATTAAAGAATTTTATCCACTACAAGACCAATACGGAGGAGGTGGTGGCGGTGGTGGAGGCCTAGGAGGAAGTGGAGGTGGTAGTTCTAGCACTAAAACAACTCCTTCGGGTGTTTCCGTTGTAAGCAAATCCACTTTAAAAACAATTTATTCAATAGAGCAAGATGTTGATAGCTCTGATGGCGTAGAAATATATAAAACAACCGCTACGGAAGGCCGTGCTTCATATGAAGCTCCAAAAGAAATTCATATCGAAAATGTAGGAGATGGAGCACTTGGAGTTATTATACAAGTGCCACAATGGACGGCCGATGCAACAATAGGAGCAAGTAATGATTTACATACTTCACTCCAAATGATTTTAGGAGTTGGAGAAAAGTTTATATGCAATACTACAAAAATCGTTTCATTATATACGGGAACTATTGCAAATGATAAAGTGTTTATGGATGGGACTACACAAGCCTCATTTACGGACACCTCGGGTACTTTATATGTTGACTCGGGAACAACATTATCAACCGATTTTGAAAATAGTGAAGACCATATAGATGTAACCGATGGGGATTTCTTTAGAGTTGGAGATTTGATCCAACTAGGAATTGATGACACTACGGCAACTCTTGCCGAAGTAATGAGAATTACATCAATAGTAGATACGGCGGGAGATGGTGCATTTACACCCGCTCAAGTCTTTGTAGATAGAGGACTTTACGGAAGAACAACATTGGTAGATAAAGATGCTCAAACTAATGCTACAAATGGTGCGGTTAGTGGTGCAAAAGTTTATTTTCCTACATTTAACATTAGAAAAGATTATGGAACATACTCAACCGCACAAACAGACGCTAGTGGAGTCTATCATGCTAAAAACTTTTTTGGTTTAGGCCGAGCTGCGACAATAGGAGGCGGTGGCATTTTACCTGGGTCATTAGGCTTTTTGTTTTATGAAGCGGGGTATCAAGAATTAGGATTAAAAGGAGTAACACCGCAAACTGAAACTGGTTTAGCTAAATCAACTGTATATTATATGACAATAGCAGTAGATGGAGGAAGTTCTATTGAAATTAGTTTTACATCAGATGCTAGTGATACTACATTTGGTAAAATAGTAAGCCAACTACAAAGTGCTATTGATGCACTATATTATGTTGCGGGAAATTTATTTGAAAAATCATGTATCATTTCTTTTGTAAATGGCGATATAAGATTTACATCAACATCAAGGCTTTCAACATCCGCCATAGCTTTAACTGCGGGAACTACTGGAGGAAGTGCAGCGACAAACTTTTTTGCACAAGCAAATGGTCGTATACCAATTTTAGCTGATATACAAACTGCCGTGGCTGCGATAACTCCAACGACAACTATGTTTGATAAAGACACTCATATGGATAAACCAAATGTAAGTAAAATGGCGTGGGATGATGGTAAGGGTAATATTGTAGGCGTTGCAAGTGGCTCTATTGACTATGACACAGGAGAAATAATACTTAATTCCGTGGCTAATGCGTCATTTAAATATGTAGTTTCTCACAAAAGCGGTTTATCGGGAAGATCAAATGTTCAAGGTTCAAATTTAGTTGAATTAGTTTATGCAAGAGCGGTTAACCATCAAGTTAACTCTAGAATAAAAATAGAAGTATTAGGTTAAGGAGGTTATTATGCCATACGGCAGAGGTACATACGGAAAAAAAAGAGGAAGACCCACTAAAAAAAGAGGAAAAATGGGTTATAAAAAAAAGGGATCTAAAATGAAGCGTAGGAAATGAAATGGCAAAATTTCAAGGAAAATCAGTTAGATTAAATAAACCCTCTAGAATAACAAAAGGTCAAGCTGGATTTGGTCGAAAAAAATTTAAAGTTTTCGTAACAAGTGGAAGTAAAACAAAGAAAGTTATGTTTGGCGACCCTAACATGAGAATTAAAAAATCTAGTCCCGCTAGGAGAAAATCATTTAGGGCAAGACATAGATGTGCAACTGCGAAAGATAGAACAACCGCAAGATATTGGTCTTGCAAAATGTGGTAAATAATTATGGCAAAAAAAGTTAGTTGGCTATATGGTGGCAAAAGATATTATGGCACATTTATAAGAGAAACAAAAAACTATAAATTCGCTAGAACATCAAATGGTAAAATCAAAAAAATTAAAAAAAGGTAGGTATTATGGCTAAAACATCAACAATAGAATATACTACTCATAGATATATGAAAGATATTTATCCCGCATTAAGCGAATATGATACTAAAAAAAGAATTTACGGATGGGAAATAGATGATAATTTAGGATATGCACAAAATACGGGATTAGTTACTATGCTATATAGTGATGGTGCTGAATTAGGAAATGCGGAGTCTACTTCGGGTGCGGTAAATGGTGTTGGTAAATGGTATTACGATTCGGCATTGGACAAAATTTGGTATTATTTTGGCTCATCTAATACAAACCCTAATGATAAAATTATGGAAGCGGGAGAAGATTGGGCAACTTTAGTAACTAGAATGATTAGAAGATCTTCTAGAATGGTAGAAAGCATGTTAGACTCTAGAATGGCAAGAGAAATAGTTAAAGATAGAGAAGGTAGTTATCCCGAATTTATACAAAGAGCAACGGGATTAAAAGCTATCATTATGCTTATGCAATCTAGTGATCCCGATAACCCTATAATGGAGTCATTTAAAGACGAATTTGAAGAAATAATAGAAAGTTATAGGTCGGGTTTAATACAATTACCTAATTCCGTAACTCCCGATAGTTCTAGAGGTGTTATTAGAGAGGTAAGCGTAGATAGTAGTTCGGATTTAAGACTTGTAGAGCTAAAAGGCATTTACCAATTATCTGGATATGATTTAATCAAAATAGTTATAAATACGGGTGGTATTATAGGTACATCGACCTATTCGGTATATGTTAAGGATAGCGATAAACTTAAAAGCCATTTAGTTGTATCTCAAGAAAAAATTACGGGAGACTATGATGAGGTTGCTCATGGGATATTTATGAGATTTTCGGGGGATGACGATAGTGCAATAACAACGGCAAATGATGAATATGAAATATCAGTATTTGGCAACGATTGCGAAGTATCTACTAGCCATGTTGGCGGATTTAGCTTAACAAGGAGATAAATTGGGTTTAAAAATCGGAGATACATACGAAGGTTTATTTTATAATCTAGTAATAGATGGATTAAGAGATTTACTTATTGCGGAATATAAAAATGCGACTATTTATGTTTCTCCAAAAATAACTCATGCTAATTCGTTTCAAATAAGATTATGGGGTACGGAGGCTACTTTAGAAAAAGAACATGCTTCCGCATGGCAAAAACAATATAATGTCGGAATTTGCATGTATTTAATCGAAAAAAACCCAAGTGAGTTATTCTATAAACAGTTATATAATGATTCGGAAAGGATTTTTCAACTTATCCATAATAATAAAACTTATACTAAAGCAATAGGGTCAACTAATTTTACATGGATTGACGGAAAAATAGATACTATAAGATATAACGAATACGAAGAAGGCGAAGAAGATATAGAGGGATTAAGCCTTGCTAAATTTGATTTTTCTTGCCTAGCTGAAAGAACATCATAAAAAAAATGTTTTATAATAAATAATTTTCGTTTAAGTTATTAACAAGTTATCAACATAAATAGGATAATTTTAAAATATGGCAAAAGAAAAAAAAGACACAAAAAAAGTTTCTAAAAATTACAAAGCAAGTAATCCCAAGACATTTCAATCTAATTATACTGACATAGTTCCATATTATAAAGAATTGTCCGAAGGCGAGTCCGTAAAAGTGGATCTCAAAAATAAGCATGTTGAAAATTGGATAAAAAATAAAATTATTGTAAAGGAGTAATCATATGGCAGTAGGAAGAGGATTTGGTGGAAAGGAATTTAGCGTAAGGATAGGTCGTAGAGATCAATCTGCAACAGCGGTAGGGACTGCGGTTTCTACGGACGCTCACACATTAAGCCCAGTTGTTTATAGACTTAACGGCTTAAATGATATTGCATGGGATGCTGGTTATCAAAGAACCGAGCTAGATAGAACGGGAACAAGAGTTAAACGAGCCGAAGATATTATAAACCATTATGGTTCGGGTTCTTGGACATGGGATTTTGATTGGACATGTGATAATGAGGTTGGTATACAAAATTTGTTAGACTTATTATATCCTAGCAATGCTAATGGAGCTGCGTCTTCAAGTGGTTTTATTGTACCCGCTTCTCCAACTGTAGTTTCTTATGCACATGGAGTGCAAGGTTCTTTAGATTGTACGGCTGATATAGTAATAGATAATCCCGTAACTAACGAGTCAAGATTAATGCATGGTGCGATTCTTCAAAATCTGACGCTATCAATGGATCACACCACTGAAGGCGGAGTCATGAAGGCAACAGGCCAATTTTACACGGGATATAAACCCGTTTTACAAAATTGCGATAGTATCGTTACTAATAGTGAAAGTACCGCTTCCGATTTTCAAAAAGGATTATTTGATTTTACTACACATACAGTAGGCGGAGATGATTCTTCGGTAAAAGCATTTAGTGTTACAATGTCTAATCCTGCAACAAGAGTTGGATTTCAAGGTTCATCGGGAGAAGCCGATGGTTATGTAAGAGCTGGTAATTTTGATATTACGGGTTCTATTACAATTAAAGCCGATGAAAATGCAATGGAGCATATTGATGCTTGGCAATCAAATTCTACATTTGCAATAGCCTTAAATGATGGTTCAACATTTGATTTTGCACTTCCAGCATGTAATATGAGTGGTCATAATTTAGACCTAGCTAATGATGGTGTATTTTTAGAGATACCATTTACGGCCACATCTGGTGCAGATGGTGGTTCTAATCCAATTACAATTAAAATGACATAATATGTATATTTGGAATAAATAATACTAACCTATAATATTATAACTTGAGGGAGATTATGATAAATAAACAGTTAAAATCAAAAAGAGATGTCAAGATTAAAGATATGTCTTTAGCGGATATTGATCATTGCAAAGACATGTTGCAAGTTTCATTTAAAGATGGAGCTCCTAGTGGAGTAAGTGGATTAAATGCACAAAAAAGTCAATGGATTCGCAAAGGACTAGGCGGAGGAAACTTTAAAAATTGGACTAATATTGATCCACATAAAGACACACCTGACCATGTAATCAAGCAATTAAATGATGAAGAACGAGAAGAATTAGTAAAACTAATCCAAGAGGCACAATCAATGGGGGAAGAGATGCCCTCCACCTCCAATTCAATGTCCTCATAAGTGATACATGTGGAGGGTGTAACTATCACACTTTTCCTTATACAGCAACTAGCACAATAAGAAATAAAAAAGGTAAATTTGGTAAAATACCATTTTTTAATATAGATGATGTATGGAAATTTATATTTAAATGTAAAAGGGAAAGCGAAGAACTCAACGAAAAAAGAAATGTTTCTAACACTACAAAAGATGTGTTTGACCAACTACCTTTTTTTTGTTGCCCTAATCATTTTATAGACCAAAACTTTCAAAAAGATATAACTAGATATTTGTATTGCGAAGATACTAAAACACCACCATATTCGGGATCATATGAAAATCTCCCTGCAATTTGGAAAGAAAAGCACTTTTTAATCAAATCGGCGATGACTATATTATACAAGGCGAATAAGGATAAATTGTCTAAAAAACATAATATAAAAGGATAATATGGCTACCGATAAACTCATATTGCAATTACAGGCTAAAGGTGTAAATCTTACCAAAGGCCAACTCAAACAATTAAATAAAGCCGTTGATGAGAACGCCGTGTCAACGCAAAAAGCTACCGCTGCGTTCGCTGCGATGGCCGTAGGTGCATATGCATTAGGTAAAGCATTATCTTCAGCTATTAAAACGGGCATGGAGTTCAATTCAACAATGGCGGAAGTCCAAGCTATATCTAGAGCAAACGAAGAACAATTTAACGCCTTAAGAAGTTCCGCTAGAGAATTTGGTGTAGTAAGTGTGTTTACGGCTTCTCAAGTTGGCGAGTTGCAAGTCAGCTTAACGAAACTTGGTTTTACTATTCCCGAAATTCAAAATGTTACTAAAGGTATTTTAGATTTAGCTGCTGCCACGGGTAGCGAGTTAGCAGATTCCGCTTCGGTAGCGGGGGAAACCTTAAGAGGTTTTCAATTAGAGAGCACCGAAATGGGAGAACTTGTTAATGTTATGGGTCGTTCTTTTGTTAGTTCGGCTTTGGATTTAACAAAATTTTCCGAAAGTATGAAATATGTTGCACCAATAGCTAAAGAAGCTGGTTTTAGCGTTTCAGACACCTCCGCAGTTCTTGGTGTTTTAGCTAATAATGCAATAAGTGGATCGATGGCGGGAACATCTTTAAGAAAAATCTTTTTGGAGATGGGCAATGCTTCATCGAAATTAGCCCAAAGGATTGGCTTTCCTATAAGATCTATGGAAGATCTAAAGAAGGGTATGGGTATACTAAAAAGTCAAGGATTTGACCCATTAACGGATGGTGCTGATTTAGTTGGACAAAGAGCCGTAACCGCATTTTCTATAATGTATAACCAAATAGGCAATATAGAAAAATTAAACGATACATTGGGAGACACTAATCTTCAAATAAGTGATATGGCCGAAGATAAGCTAGATAACCTTGCGGGAGATTTAGTTAAGCAAAAGGCTGCCTTTGATAATTTATCTATTACTATAAGCGATTCATTTGACCCTGCTTTAAGAGGTGCGACTAAATTATTAACTTCTTTTATAAATCAATTAGATCCCGAAGAAGTAAAAGCATATACTACCGCAATAGGGCTTTCGGCTATTGGTATTGGCATATACAATAAACAACAAATCGCTGCCTATTATGCAACAATAAAAACGACTTGGGCGGTTAAAGGAATGAGAGCTGCTCTAATTTCAACGGGTTGGGGTGCGATTGCGGTTGCGTTAGGACTAGTAGTTGGTGCATTACTTGATTACTTTAATGTATTCGATGACAATTCAAAAGTTCAAGACGATTATAATAAGGGATTAGATGATAGTATTAAAAAGACAAAAGAATTAAAAGATGTAACGCAAGATTCATTATCTAATGTAGAAGTTCCTACATATGCATTAGAATTTGATAAAAGCACTTTAGTTAAAAGAGTAAAAGAAGTTAATTCAGACTTAATTGATGTAAATAAAGATTATGCAAATAAAATTATAGAAGCAGACAAAGCAATAGAAGATACAAAGGTCATGTCTACATATAGAATAGATAGTATTATGGTAGATAGTAGCAAAAAATATACCGCTGCCCAAATAGAAGCTATGCATTGGACGAATTTACAAGTAGAGTCTTTAAAGGATGTTACTTTTGGGCAAGATGCCGTTTATTATGGTGCGAAATTGGTAAATGGTACATATGTAAAAACAAACATGTTGACTCAAGGCTCAATAGACCTCCTTAAAAGCAGAAAAACAATGACGCAAGATGTTAAAGACGAACAAAGCCAAATTGTTTTTAATTTAGAAAAAGAATTAGAAAACCTAGAAAAACAATTAGACATATCTTCTTTAATAAGGGAAGGCGTTAGAGAACAATTATTTAGTGCCGAAAGCATGGCAAAACATTATACCACTATGGTTAGTCAAGAAGAAGCTAAAAGTGCAAAAATGGCTTTAAATATACAATACCAACTTTTTCAAAATGATCTTTTAACTGATTTAACTGATGAGCAATTAGTAAGTATTCAAAATATGATTAAAGAGGGTAAAACTAAAGCCGAAATTTTAGACTTATATGGCGATGAAGAAGCATTAGTAAATAACATTTCCGAAGCAAGACAACGGGCTGCGTTATTAGAAACAAAAAATGCCGAGAAAAATTTATTTAAAACTATATTGAAATCGGAAAATGAAGACGAGTTTATGAAAAAAGTTATAGACAATGGAAAAGTTGCCTTTAAAAATATTGAACAATTTTCTAATGATGAGGTAGCATTAATAGCCGAAAAAATGGATGCGGGATTAGAGTATGCCCAAGCCGTTAAAGAAGCATTAGCCGAGTCTCGTGGCTTAACAATAGTAACACAAGACGATGTTGACAAAGACAAAGAAATGTTTGAGGCTCAATTTGAGCAAATCCAAGACCATGTAAACCAAATCGGGGATCTAATGTCTTCGTTTGCAAGTGCGAATATTGCAAAAGCAAAAGAAGAGGCACAAGCTAAAATTGATGAGATAAATAGAGTTGAAAGTGAAGAGCTAGAGTCATTAAGAAATTCTGTTGCTTATAAATATATGACCGATGCTCAAAAAATAACGGCCGAAAAGAAAATTACCGAAGCAAATGATAAGCTCCGAGAAAAAGAAAAAAATTCAGCTAATAAAAAAATTAAAGAAAACTTTAAAATACAACAAGCTGCGAAAATAGCTAGTATAGCAATGAGTACTGCGGATGCGGTTATGAAAGCAATGGCAGGTAGTATATTTTCAGCGGGTCTTCCATGGACTGCTATTGCGGTAGCAATGGGAGCTGCACAAACTGCGTTAGTATTAGGACAAAAAGCTCCAACAATGAGGCAAGGTGGACTAATAGGAGGTTTAGAGCATGAAGCGGGAGGAACTCCTATAATAGCGGAGCAAGGCGAGTTTATAATGAATAGACAAGCGGTAGATGATTTAGGTGTAGAAGCATTGGATAGAATGAACCAAGGTGGTTTGGGTTCTCCCAATATAACCTTTTCGGGTAACATTTTATCGGATCAATTTTTGGAAGAAGAAGCCGTCCCAAAAATAAAAGAAATTTTAAGGCAAGGGGGTTCGATATAATAGATGTTAAGACTATCTAATAATTTTATAAATGACATAGAGGCTCAAAGCACCACATCTATAAATCCTTTAATAGTTATTGGATGGAGTTCTGTTGAGGCTCTTAATAGTGGCTATATTCAAGATGGTATACTTGATGGAGCAATTTTAGTTGGTACATCTAGGGAACAATTTGACTCTCCTACAACTACTAATGAAAAATATTTATGGGAAGATTACGATTTAAAAATTCCAAATATTAAAGAAAGTATAGATTTTGAAAGTAGAAAATTTAAAATATCAAAAGTAACTATAACATTAAGCAATTATGAAGGCTTAACGGAAAAATTAAATTCTATGAGGCTATTAGAAGACTATGGTTATAGTATTATGAATTTAAGTGTTGCTATATTTTATAAAACTCCTTCATGTGAAAATTTAGATGATTGTTTAAAAGTTTATGAAGGTGCGATTCGTAGGTTTGAGCATGACGATAAGATTATTAAACTATCAATAGAAGATAATGTCGAGAGCAAACTAACCAAAAATATTCCTATTGCAAATTTAGGAGTAGGGGAAAGGTCATATAATGAAAATTATAATAATAAACCTATTCCTATTGTATATGGAGAAGTGCCTAGAGCTCCCGCTGTAATATGGGCGGATGGACATAATAAAAATTTTAAAGTAATTGCTGATGATACTCAAAATACCGAAAGAAATATTAGCATTAAAACGGCTACCGATGGCAAAGGATTACTTATTTACAAAGGAGAGTATTTATTTCTAAAGCAAAGATCAAATTCTCATTTAGTCTTTGACTGGGATCAAACCGATTATAGTAATTTGCAATGGACAAGAGACTCAAATTATTATGAATTACCCGTGGAATACGATGGGAATATACCAAGAAACACTATTGCCCATAATCAAGCTCAAGTTGCTATGTATAGACACCCTATATCTAGTGAATTAATAAATGCCGACAATGAAGACCCATTTGGTTTTGATGCAAGTTGGGATTGGCTAACCGAAGAAGATGGGCTATCTTTTGCAAATAAACAATCGTTAATAGATGATTATTATAGCTCTAATATATTTGGCCTTTTAGGAAAATATACATATGCAAGACTACCAAATAACGAAGTTTCAAGCTACGAAGAGTTTGATTTAGAGCCAACTGTGGATTATAGCATGGATTTAAATTTAAACAATCTTAATGGTGGAAATTTTTTAGAATTTTCTCCTAGATTTAGAAATGCAATGGAATTAACCGATGGAAATGGTGGAAATGTAGCATGGAAATTAGGAGAAGATTTTATAAGTGCTACTCCAAATAATATTCAAAATCTAGAGGGATCTAATTCAGGCAATGAATTTATAGAAGGAACTACATACGAAGATATGGTTTATGTTGATGATTATTGCGAAACCGAAAAACATAGGGAAGTAATTGATATATGGGGTGGCATAAGTTCTACAACCTATACATACTATGATACATTTTTTAAATCTAAAATAATATCTCATTATAAATTCAATAATTTACATACTTTAAATCTTGCATTAATACAACTACCTAATATACAAACATTAGAAACAAAACTTCACGAACTCACGGGAAAGATGTATACTCATAGTTTTTCTAATTGCACATCTAAAGGCGAGATGTATGATAGATACGATTATAATCAGAGTTCTGGTACAAATAATTACTATGAATATACAACAAGTTTTCAAGGCTCTATGGGTTATCCTTCCGATAGGGGAACTGCTACTGACAATTTTGGAAATTTTGATAGCAATACTTACAATATAGGAGGAACGCAAGATGATGTTTATATCTTATGGATAGAAAGCGTATTGCCTTCGGGAACACCTTATTGGTGTTTTCGATATGATGATGGAGATGCTCCTAAATATCATATATTAGTTTGGGATAAAAATGAATACGATGAGCCTCAAATACATGATGTTCCGTTAAGTTACAACAGTGCAAATAATCCTTTTGGGGCTGATACACACAATCCAAATTTAGGATTTCAAGGTTATGAATTTAAAAGCATAGTAGATTTAGATATAAATTTTAATGATTTATGCGTATATATACCAACAAATAAAGTATCGTCAAATGTTATTACTCCCACAGTAGAATGTTCGGCGTATGTTATGAATAATAATAGTAGTTGGATAAACGAAGCATATTGGACGGGTTCTTTATACAACGGAGAGTTGCAAACTACTTATGATTGTATATGGAATGGTGTAGCTCCTGATAACCCTAACCTAGGAATTTCTGGTAATTATGCAAGTTATTCTAATGAATATGGAGGATTAGATGGAGCACCTTATGATAGCGGAATAGGTAGGTGGTATGGGTTATGTTTAAGAGGAACTAACCACACAAAAGAAAACACTTTAATCCCTATGGCTTTTTCAAAAGATAATATATCGTGTGGAGCTGTTGATAATATTAATATAGATTACTCTACACACACGGCTACTTTAGAAGGTGGATATGTTGAAGGAAGCGTAACAAATGATACCTTTTCAATTTCTACGGGATCTACAAATTCGGATGGTCAAAGATTTGGGATAAGATTAGGTTTAGATGATGTTCAAATAGATGACCTTATTGATTTAAGTGCCCGTCATCAACACCAAGGAAGATTAGAAATATATATAGACACCGAAGGCACAACTAATACTGCATTAGCAAGTCTTGCTATATATAATGCTTGTGTCGATTTTGGCGATGAAACAGATATGCAATTAAGGTCTAAAAACAGCGTAAAGTCTTATCCTTATACACAATTATTAAGCGACCAAGGAGATGAAGAGTTCGTAACAATAGATAATATTTCTTCTTTAGGAAATTTAGTAACAGATCATCCAAGTGGTTGGGATAACACTTTTGTCCATGGTTCAAGTGATAGTAATTGGATAAAATGGAATAGTCCTAATATGTATAGTTCGTACATGTGGTTAATAGTACCTGAAGGGGATTCTTATCCATTTCAAGCGTCATATAAATTTTATGAGTCTAAAGTCTACATGGAGTGCGAAGTAACTAATTTAACCAAAAGCACATTTTATCTTAATTGTCATGGAAGAACAACTGTTTCGGGAAGTGTTATGACAAATCCAGCTATTATAATACAAGACATTATACAAACGGAATTAAATTTGGGAGATTTTGTAGTCTTAAACGAACTATCTAAAGCACAAAACGCTACACTAAACTATGCATTAGGATTTTCTATTCCTAAAACAATTAATTCTAAAAAGCTAATAGAAGAAATATGCTCAAATACACCAATTTTTCCAAGGATTAAAGATCAATCTAGTTTAGGGTTTGCCGTACTATTAAACGAGTATAATGACCAATCTGTAGATTTCACTATTAATGAAAAAAATATTATATCATATTCGGTGTCAAGAACAAAACTAGAACTAGTAAAAAGTAAGGTAAATGTATTGTATGAAAAAGATTATGCGGAAAGTGATAAATATGTTAAAAATACTGGATGGTTAAGTGCAAAAGATGTCTTTGGCGATGGAGATTTAGGTTATGATAATGGTTATTCTAATAAATTTTATAATAATCAGTTTAACAATGATAACGAAGAAGATACAACTATGACTTTTAAATCCGACTTTATTACAAAAGAAGCAACTGCAAAAGAGTTTAGAACTTTTCTTTGTATGTGGTATTGCAACCAACATAATATTTTTAAATTAAAGGTAAATTTAAGACACATGCATTTGGAGGTAGGCGATGTAGTCAAATTTGACAAAATGATGGGAAATCAAAAACTATATGGCGAGGATTATACATTAGAAAATAGAAGAAATGGACAAATAATATATCCATATTTTATGATCCAATCGGTATCTAAAAGTTCAAATGAGGTTAATTTAGAGTTGATTCAATTACACAAATTGTCTATAAGCAATGAATTTCAAAATCAAATAGGAGATATTAATAGAGATGGTGTTGTAGACCTGAACGATTTTGAGCTTATTTCGGACTATGTTGAAAACAAAAGCGAACATTATACTAATCAGCAAATCTTAAACATGGATATAAACGGAGACCAAACAATAAGTTATTCCGATGTTTTATTAATGGCTGAACAATTAGGAGTAGATATAGAAGAATGATATTGCAAGAACGAATAAAAAAATATAAGGGTAAAAAGATCAATGGTGTAGGTATTACTAGTGCTACTATGTCTTATAAGAATAAATCAAACGGAAGCCAAATTGGTAAATTTTACATAGATTTAACTGGAGATGTTTTTAAAAGCATAACTTTTAGATATACAGGTAAAATATATATTAACGAAGACTTTGCATTTGATGATGGGTATGTCGTAAAACAAAGCCCTAAAAGTAATACTTTTACAATTTATAATATATTAAGGAAGCCTTTTAAAGATAATATTTTATTTGAATACTATGGAATTTTGTATTCGATAGACGAACCATATATTTTTAATTTTTCAATACCTTTTATTATTCCTAATGTTAAAATTCCTAGCGAAGATATTACAATAGATTTTAATGAAACAATAGTTGATGAAGATGACACTATTTTTCCTCATAAAGAAATTGATGAAAAAAATCAAGATCCCTATATAAAGCTAAATCTTAACGAAAGACCTTATCATGTAACTAATTTTTATAGCAAAAATACAAATATTGAAAATTCTAATGTAGTTAGATATTATCAAAATGGAGAATATATAAGAAAAAAACTGCCAAAAAATTATAGAATAGCCGAGCCTATTATGGATGTAAAATCAAATAAAATTGGATTACATAATTGCAAAAATTGTGGTTTTTACTTAAAAGGGTTTTGCGAAAAATGGAAGGAATTAATAAGAAATAATTATTATTGCAATTCATGGATAAATAAGTACGAAAGGAATAAAGTCAAAAACATGCTAGAAATGGAGAGAAAATCATGAGTAAACAAAATATAGGGAAACCTCGTTTTTATGTTGATTTAGCACAATATTTAAGGGCAGTAGGCCAAGTGAAATCAGAATACGATATAGCTTTTTACCCAAATAATAATTATACTGGTCAAAATGATGGAGAGAGTCAAACCAATCCACTTTGGCTTACGGATAAATCTTCTCATCCAGATATAATTACCCATCAAAGTCCTTTTGGACTTGACCCATATGTTTTTAGAGCACCTCGATTTCAACAATATGAAGCTGGTAATGTCATAAGATATTTTGCTTTTGACCAAGACCCTTCTTTAGATGATGTTTTTAATCCAAATGTACTAGATAAAGTAATACATCAAGGTCAATTAAAGGATTGGTGTAATTATGTTGCTGTATTAGGTCATAATATGGCCGTAGATTTAGACCCTAACCAAGAACAAATGCAATCTATGAGAATGATTCCTTTTTTTGATAGTCATTATTCAAACGAACAAGACTCAAGCAACCCTATGATAAATAGACAAAGACCTAAAAATAATGGCTTTACTAATGTATGGGGAACAAATCAAGTTTCTTCTTCTTCACAAGGAGCATTGCAAATTTCTCTTGAAGAGGCAAATGGTTTTTCAATATGTACTTTTGATAATTGGCAAAATAATAGCAATTATGGTTTAGATGGCATGGGTGCGTTTGCACATAGAATGGGTGTAATAATAACACCACCACCACCTGAAAACTATGATTCAGACTTTAATGTAAATTATAGACCATCCGATAATACTATGTGTAGCATTAGCATGGGAAGATATTATGACATACAATCTCCAAACATGAGCTTAACTTTTGAAAGAGATTTTGATGGGATCGATACAAAAATCACTAGAGGTGGTAGCAATATATCTAATGTAAGATATACTGGAGCACCTAATTGGGGAACGGGATTGCCATCATGGACACCTACATATAGAAACACTATTTCTAGACTTAATACTTCGGGTAGAAGGACTTGGACTTTGTCATTTGATCAATTAGGAGACGATGAATTGATGGGTGCATATGAAAGTATTTCTTCACACCCATACTCATTAAGTGGTTATCAACCTAATGAGTCATTAGACCCACAAGATGGAACAACTCCTATTAGAGACTACTATAACCCTTTAATGCAAGACGACAACCTTTTTAGTCAGCTATATGTAAAAACTCTAGGAGGCACTTTGCCTTTTATATTCGATCCTAATAGAGAGGGATCAAATCCCGATAGATTTGCATTATGCACACTCAAAAGAAACTCCCTTAAAATATCTCAAAAAAGTTTTAAAAGATACAATATCAAAATGGATATTGTTGAGTCTTGGTAGACTCAAACCCATCTTTGTAAAAATGTTTTTTATATAATATAAATGTTTTTATAGTCGGAAAGGTGGGTTTTTATAAAAAAAATAATTTTTTTTATTTGTTTTATTATACCATTATGCTTAATATTAGGTGTTGTGAGAAACGATGTTAACAAAATAATGGAGAAAAAAATGAAAAATTTAACTTTAAATGAACAAATAAAAGCAAGAAAAGGTGTAAAATTTTATAGTGGTGATGTTATAATAATAAAATCGACACCAAATATGATAAGTGATAGTATAAGTATAATATACAAAAATCATTTTTTAAGTGCTAAAGATGAACATTTATCTATACCTAATAATTTAAAGGTTTGGACTTTCTTGAAAAAACTATCAGAACAAAAAAATGGTGCTGGTCATAGTGTAAGTGTTAAGGTTCAGGTTTGGGACGAAAATGAAGAAAATGTAACATTGGTTGATTATAAAGATTCTAAACCTTATACTTATAGATTTGGAAATGCATAATAAATCCTTCTGATGATGGGGTGGTCGCAAGTCGGTCGCCTCGAAACCCTATGGGTCAAGGAAACTAAAATAAATGGTGTGAGAGCCAAGGAGAAAAAAATGGTAAAATTAAATTCAGTAGGTTCAGTAGTAGATACAAAAGATAATATGGTATATCCTATTTTAACAACAACAGGAGAAGCAGACCCAACAAGCACTGGTGTTTATTTAAAAGATTGTTGTGATGAATGGTTTGATAGTTTAAGTGATGAAGATAGAAAAATTGTAAATGGATTAATAATAACTTTAGAATTAACAAATGGAGAATGGGAAACTTTAAAGCAGGTTCATTTATGCCACCCTATTTTTCCAAATAAAGATGGATTGCTTCAGGTTGAAGATGTAGATAAGTTTAGAGAGTTCTTACATGATGAGATAAAAAATAATAGGGATTATGATAATGGCTATGTAATGAATACACCTACTCTTATTAATCTTAAATCTATCTTACAAAAACTTGCAATGGAGTATGTGAAATTAAATTTATCTCCAATGATTGGTTTTGATGATAAGGAGGTAAAATAATGTGTTATAAAAAATTAATAGATACCATGGACGAAAAAGTTAAAAAGTATTTAAAAAATCTTGGATTAGATATAAATCTATATAATGGTTATTTTAAAACTGATTACATGATACATGCAAAGATTGATAAAACTATCGTTTTAATTAGTTATGAGTTTGATAGACACCAAGTAATAGTATATAATAAATAGGGGGTAATTTTGATCAAATTGGAAGAAAAAGCGGTACATGACTTTATAGAAGTATATCCAAGAATGTTAAGTCCAAAGTTTTGTATGGATCTCATAAATTACGGAAAAAAAGTTTGGTTAGATTCAACAAGGACTGGCCAAAATAAAATGGTTAGGAAGAAGAAAATAACTGATGATAACCAAGTTATGTTAGCACCAAATTTAAATAACTTATTGCCTATGGAGTTATACAACCCATTAAGAGAGTCTATTTCTAAATGCTTAAGCATGTATTCAGAAAAATATTGGATATTACAAGAAATGCACCCATTGCACACCTTTACATATAAATTTCATTGGGTAAAGGCGGGAGGAGGTTATCATGTTTGGCATACCGAAAATATGGGAGAAGATTCACAATTAAGGCAGTTGGTATTTCATTTATGCTTAAACGACACACAAGAAGAAGGTAGCTTGGAGTTTTTAAATTATACAAAACAAGTCTATCCAAAACCAGGTACAATAACATTATGGCCTTCTCAATTTACTCACGCCCATAGAGGCAACCCAATGAAAACAAGAGAAAAGTTTTATATAACGGGGTGGTTTTATTACTATGAACCGCCATCAAATAAATGCGGGGGTTGTAAATGATATACATAGAGTGTAAGAAAAAGATTAAATGTAGTGGGTGTAAAGGAACGGGCTATAATTTAATTGAAGGCTATGAATATATATGTAATGATTGTAAGGGTATTAAATATAAAATAAAATCGGTATTAATGGACATTGAGACATTAGCTGAAAAAGTAGAGGAAAAGATAAAATGGAAATAAAAAAAGGTCAAAAGATAAATAACGAGATCCCTATGGACACTTGGTATGAGTTTGAAGATCTCTACCTTCGTGAGAAAATGTCCAACAAAAACAAATTAAACAAGAAGGATTTTTTTATAAGAGTATTTGAAAAAGGAGTGAGAGAATGGCCAAAAAAATAAATGATAAGGTATTGGAGGCTTCATGGCCTCTACCCGAAAACGACCAAATATCAAGTGCAATACCTACAAAATCAATGGATTTTAAAGGGAGTAGATACTACTATAATAAATTAGAAGAAGATTTAAAAAAGCGAGTATATGTAATGTCGGTTACAACTTGGCTAAATTGTGTTTCAAAGGGGATTGGGTTTAATATGTGGTTGGGTAATGCCAACTCTTATAAAGACGCTATGTCATATGCGAATGAGAGGGCTGAAATTGGAAATATGGTACATGCAATGTGTATGTGGCTAATTTGGGGAAAATCAGTTGATACCTCTCATGGTTGGTATAATGCGGATGAGGCCAAAATAAATCCGATCCCTAATGAGTCAAAGTTAAGGTTGTCGGCGTTTATAGACTTCTTTGATGAGTACAAACCCATACCTATTGCTACGGAAATTTCATTATATACCGATAATAAAGAATATCCATATGCGGGGACGGCCGACCAAATAATGATGATTAATGGAGAGACTTGGTTAGTTGATATAAAAACGGGTGCTAAATACCCTAAAGAGCAACAATTACAGCTTACCGCATATAAATTATTATATGACTTATTATATGGCGATATAACGGGTTGTATCGATAGGGTGGCTTGTTTGTACTTAAAGAAAAATGGCAAGTATGAACTTAAAGAATATAAGTTTGTTCCCGAAGAGTGGAATAATCTAATAGAATTTGGTAAATATTACTTTAGTGATATGAGGGGTACAATGCCAAAAGTAAAAGAACCCGAAGAACTACCTGTAATTTATACATTAAAAAAAGAAGAAGAGGAGAACGAAGATGCAACAGAGTGAGAATGTTGATTTATTTGGAAATCCAATAATAGAAAAAACAAACTTAAAAGATGAGTTTATTATACCACCATTTTCTATATTCGATACCGCAAGTGGAGATTGGCAAAATAGAAAAAATAGGTGGAGAGGTTTAAAGATACAAAGCGAAATAGGAAGAGATTCCGCATGTATTAATATGGACACTCATAAGAAAAACATTAAGGAAAAGGCTCAATATGTATCTATATTTGATCCCGTTTTATGCGAAGTTATATATAGATGGTTTTGTCCTAAAGATGGCTACATATTAGACCCGTTTGCGGGAGGTAGCGTGAGAGGTATAGTTGCTAATCATTTAGGCTATAATTACACGGGTATTGAATTAAGGGAAGAACAAGTTGATGCCAACATACAACAAGGACTCGAAATTACGCCCGAAAATCCACCTAAATGGATTTGTGGAGATAGCGATGGTATGTTGAATTTTGAAGACAAAATGTACGACTTTATATTTAGTTGTCCTCCATATTATGATTTAGAGGTTTATAGTGATGATAGTGATGATTTAAGCAATATGACACCACAAGAATTTAATATTAAATATAAATCTATTATTGGTAAATTATATGCCGTTTTAAAGGATAATAGCTATGCATGTTTTGTTGTGGGTAATTGTAGGGATAAAAACGGCTTTATGAGAGATCTCGTAGGCAAAACCATTGAGAGTTTTGAGGATTATGGTTTCAAGTATTACAATGAAATTATATTAAGAAATCCCGTTGCTAGTGCAAGTATGAGAGCAAAGGGTAATATGAAATATAAAAAGATGGTCAAAGTCCATCAAAATGTATTGGTATTCGTAAAAGGCGATCCCAAAAAAGCAAGAGTTTAATTTTAAATAAGGAGATAAAAGTGGAAAACAAACCAACATTAAAAATAGGTAGAGGGGACATTGTTACCCTTAAATTAGAGAGCAACAAACCTTTTAAAGAAGGTGTAAATGATGGACAATTTGGAAAAAAGGAATGGTTTGGATATAATGCGGTTGTAAAAACCGAAGACCAATCATCATCAAGGGAAAGGGGACACACATACTTTGCAAGTAAGTCGGTTCATGAAATAATACAAATATCCCAAATTTCAAGTGATACATACTTTACCCTTGAATTAAGGTTGGATAAAACAAAAGATGGTAATAGTATATCCGTATGGTATTTAAACGGAAAAAATAGATTTAACTATCAAGATTCTGGCCAAGGGGTTGAGGCGAGTGTACAGGTTGAAACTTCAAACAATGAAGCAACAACCACTGCTCCTTCTTCTATTAATCCTCAACCCGTGCCAGATAATAACCCTAGGACTTCTATGGAACAAGCTGCGGACGCTGAAGACCCAAATCTCTCAATGTCTGGAGACAAAAAGGTTATTTTGAAGGATTATGTTAATCAAGTTAAGATTAATTTAGAAAATGTAAATGGGTTGCTTAAGAGAATAGAAGACGAAATAAGTGTTCCATTTTAATAATTTAAATACCCGCCCTAGTTGTCGGTTGGTCGTGCTACTCACACCACCCGTTCTCCATATCTCGTAAGTATGGTTTCTCACACACCCTCTAGGGCGGGGTGTATTTCAAAAAATTAAATAGGAGGTAGGCATGTCTATAAGACAAACATCAAAAAAGGTATACGAACAAATAAAACAAGAGGGTACTCAAGGGTCTCAAAAGCAAATAGTTTATGACTTAATCGAGGCTAAAACTCTACAAAGTAGGATCAGCGGAATTACACTAAAGGAAATTTCTAGAGAGCTTAATTTAGAAATTAATGCCGTTTCGGGTCGAGTAAATGATTTAAAGAAGGAAGGAAAGATCTCTGAATGTCCCAAAAGGAAATGCACCATAACAAATAGAATGGTAATGCCCGTAACAATAGGTAGTGGAGATGTTGGTGGTACGGCACACGCTAACATAAACAAAAAGGGCTATATTGAGGAAGATTTAGAGCAAAGTGGTTTCGGTTTTGATGTAGCTACTAAAAAGCGTGATGTTTGGCCTGATTAATGATTTCCTTACCAATAAGAAAACAAAAATTACCTAAAGTGTGTAGGGTTTGCAATATTGCCGTAGATAAGTCTAATGGTGTAGTTAGGTCGGGATATTTGATTAGATTGTGTCTTGATTGCAGATTAAAGAAGAGTCAAGAATATAACGAAAAAAGGCGTAAGAATAAAGGAGATAAGTGGTTTTGAAGTGTTGTATTTGCAAAAATAAAATTTATACCAAACATGGACACAACGCCGAACCCGTTAAAAAAGGGAGATGTTGCGAGATGTGTAACCAAAAAGTAGTAATACCTACAAGAATAAGGAGAATGTATGATGGGAAATAGTAAAAAATCGAACATATTACCTATATTTCCGCAAGGATTAGGTTTATACAAGTTAAGTGTTGAGTTACCAAAAAACCTCAAGAAAAAGATAGAAAAATTGGACAATTTAAAGTATGAGGTGGATCACGGCTTCCATGGTCATAATTCTTATAATATTGAGAATAAAGGGTCGGCTATGGATGATTTAGGCTTAAAAGGCTTAAAAAAACATATGCAAACCTATGTAGAGTCTTATTGCGAGGAAACGGGCTTTAAATATGGAATTATAACTCATGATTGGGTCGTTAGTCTTCCAAAAGGAGGCCATATAGAGAAAAGAAATTATATTAATAGTTATATGAGCGGTATTTATTACCCATACGAAAGCAAAGATTCTACTTCTTTAATCTTATTAGATATAAAGGCTATAATATTAGCTAATGCCAAAAAAGATGAGAATATGGATAACTATCAATCCAATATAGCAAAAGGAACTCATTTTTCGACAACATCGGTCTCCATTAAACCCGAACAAGGTTTATTAGTTATTTTTCCAAGCTATATGTATTCTTATTTACCAAAAACTAAAAACAATTTATTGTCGATTCATTTTAACACATGTAGAGAGGATTTGATCATTGAATAATGCTTGTTATATAATATTTCTTTGGTTGATAGAACCCTATTCTTATATTATGCATAGTTGCCGACTATACAATATTTATAATAGGGTTCTAGCTATCTCCTCCCTCCATGCGACCACTATCGTAAATAATAATCATCCGCATTGTGGGGTATTTAGAGCCCTATTAATTTGTCTTAAAAACACCAAAAATTTTGTGATTAGGAGCACACATGCCTAATTATGACCCGATTATAAGGAAGATTGATTATAAGATTAAAATTAGATGTTGGGAGTATTTAAAACATAATAATTTAGCAAATAGAGGAATATATGATGGCGATAAATCTAAACAATTTATTGGATTGTTAGGAGAATTAGAGACGCATGATTTACTAAAAGGGTATTATCCTAATCTAGATAAAAAGCAAAACGGGTTTGATGGTGGAGTGGACATTAGATATAATAATAAAACGATAGATGTTAAGACGATGGGAAGAAACTTTTATACAAAACCTAATTGGGTAAACAATTTTGCTAAAATACAAGAACATTATGTATGTGATATACTTTTATTTAACTCTATTAATAAAAAGACAAATTGTATTGAATTTTGTGGTTGGATATGGAAAGATGAGCTTAAAACAAAAGGAAAGCTATATAGAGAGGGTACAACAAGAAATAGAGGTAGAGGTAAGATGTTATTAATTACCGATAACTACGAAATAAAGAATATAGACTTAAGAAACATTAGAGGAATTATTCAACATGGATAAATGTAATATATGCGACTCAACCATTGATGAAGATAATGGAGACATTATCGGATATTTTGGGATCTCTAAAATAGCATTTTGTATATGGTGTTACTCATCTTTATGGGACATGTTTAAACAATTAGAAGGTTTAGACGATATTAATACATTACGAGAAATGATAAACGATTTAATAATAGAAAAGGAGTGTGAAAATGGCAAGAAAACGAATGATAGACCCTAACTTTTGGAGTGATGATAAGGTAATAGAGCTTGAACCCGTGCAAAGGTTGTTGTTTATAGGCATGTGGAACTTTGCGGACGATTCGGGAGTCTTAAAATACTCATCGAAGCAATTAAAGGCTCAAATCTTTCCCGCTGATGATGTTACTCACGAAACAATCAATGAATGGTTAATGAATTTAAGGAAGCTAGGTTTAGTTCTCTTTAATAAAGATAGCTCTTTAATAAGGATAAAAGGTTGGAAAATATACCAAAAAATCAATAGACCTCAACCATCAAAGTACGAGTTTGTAGATGTACTCATTGAAGATTCATTGAACAATCAAGGAGCAATCACTCCTAACAGAATAGAAAAGAAGTTAACAGAAGATAGTATAATAGAAGATAGTATAATACCTCAAAAGAAGGTTGTAGTGAAACAAGTAGATCAAAATCTAGAGGATTTTGAACGATTCTATACCCTTTATCCAAGGAAGGTATCTAAACAAGCTACTATTAAGGCTTTTAAGAGGCTTAAAAAGAAGGAGATCTCTCTAGTGATGGACACTTTACCTAACCATATAAAGATGTGGGTAGATAAGGGAACGGAAATGGAGTTTATACCACACCCTTCTACATGGCTTAACCAACGAAAATGGGAAGATGTATTGGATAGTGATATGCCTAACCTTCAACAACAAAAGAATGATGAGATAAGGAAGAGGGAAGAGGAAGCACAAAAGAAGTATTTTGCGGAAATGAAAGAAGCACAGAAAACCGCAGCTACACCCGAGGAAATAAGGAGCATTATTAGTGGTGTTAATAATAAGTTAAGTATGGGAGGGAAGAACTAATGAATAACCCTAATGTATTTATAGGTATTGACCCAGGTAAAAGTGGTGGTGTATGTGCTACAACGGGATCTATCTCGGTATGTGGTAAGTGTCCTAATACTATACAAGATATGGTTAAACTACTTAAGACTATGAGTGAGCTAGGCACTAGACCTATGTGTATCATAGAAGCCGTTCACTCTATGCCTAAACAAGGAGTAGTGTCTACCTTTACCTTTGGTACTAACTATGGTCAATGGCTTGGTATACTATCTACTCTTGGTATACCTTATATACAGGTCTCTCCACAGAAATGGATGAAGACCTTTGGTGTTATGCCCAAGGTTAAAAAGGAGAGGAAGAACCATCTCAAACATTTAGCACAACAACGATACCCTAGCTTATCTATTACATTAGCTACATGTGATGCGGTGTTATTAGCACACTATTGCTTTGTTACTTATAAGCTCAACCATTAATCATATAGATACATAGCATATATGTAGGCTTTATGGGAAAAAACCACATACCACCAAGTCTTTATAATGGCCACGATTAGACATTAATGAGACATAATACATATTATCAATACGGGTTTCACGACAGGAACTCTCCCTAGGGGGATCACAAAACAACCAAGAGGGGGGGTAGGGCGGATAGGTTGATCACGCATTAGGGGGATAGGCACAAGAGAAAATATCAAAAATTAATGTTTAAATTTGTGCTACGATATTGTTTATATTACGATTATGGACGAAATTGTAAAAGATAATGCCTCTATGAAGCGTAAAATGGCCATAGAACTATGTGCTTTAAGACCCGAGATAACAAACAAGGAGTTATCTAAAAAGCTCGGTATTGAGTATAAAAAAGCATGTAGGTGGAGAAATGATCCCAAATTTATAGAATTATCGGTAGATAGATATATAGAATTAGTAGGTAGAGAAGTTCCTTTGGTAATGAAAGCCTTAATTCGTGAGGCTAAAGAAGGAAACACTCGGGCTGCGGAGATCTTTTTAAAACAAGTAGGTAGACTCCAAGAAACATTGACTGTTAAGATAGAAGCTCCATTTATGCAACACCTAAAAGCTAAAGATGGACATTTAGAGGTAGATGAGGCCGTAGAATTAGGAAAAGAATTAGATCCCATTCTAGATGTAGAGTTTGATGACCTTCCACCTAGAGATGAAAAGAATAATAACTCCATAAGGCAAAGGAATAAAGATTTTGAAGAAACTAGACAAGCTATTAAGGGTGCAAAGAAAAACCACGATAGGAATAGTAGGTATGCATTAAGGAAACGAGCGGAGAAGGTAGGATTAGAGCCATTGGGAAGTGGTAGACCACACCCTGCTAAAAGAAAAAAGTGGCTTAAGAAATTGGAGGAGTTAGAAGGTAAGGTGTAGTTCTTTGAAATGAACGAGGGCTGTTAACCCGTACTTATCTTTAAAAAAAAAGGCTCAATTAAGAGCCTTTTTTTGTTGGTGTGAGTATTTAACATGGAGATGTTAAAATTGTTTCTTAATCTTTAATCTATACTTTTTGCAATGGCATTTTACTTTACTTAAATAACCCGTGTCATCGGTATGTTTAAACCACCATCTCCTATTGTGCCTCTCCCAACTTTTATTGCAATTATCGCAATACAACAACCATTTTCCTTTAGGCATATTAATTACTTGGCTATCGTAACACCTATTAACTATTACGGGTCTATCATATTTAATTAAAAGGTCTCTAAATATTTTTCTCCATATCTTACCATGGTGCTCTTTTTCGGGAGCAAGTGCATGACCTATTTCATGCAACATTGTATTTATGATTTCGGAGTTCGTATTGTTTTCTACATAATAGCCCGATAAAACTATTAGCTTTTTCCAATCATAACAAACACCCGCACTAGTCTTATGATTACTAAACTTAAACCTCCACCCTTTTTGGATTAAACCTTCACGAAACATATAATCCTCGATTAAATTTCTTGCATGGATTTTGTCCATTATTTAACCTCCAAATTATATTGTTTTCTACTTGCACCAACCATATTTAAAAAACCAAAACGATTATGTTTCATATTATATTTTTCTTTTAAAATATCTCTAAATGTTTCAAAAGCAAAATTAACTCCTTTAAAATAAGGATTATTTAATTCACAATCGTTTTTTAAAAGCCATAATGTTTTGTCAGCTAAAGAAACATACATTTTAGTTTCAGTTTTTGTAAAAGTTAAGTTTTTCATTATTTAACCTCCAATGTTGAATTTAAAAGGTCATCGGCTTTTATAACTTTTCTAGCAAAATCACATATATTAGAGTCTAGGTTATGTTTTTTATCAAAATCTAAAAACCATTTTAAGCTATTAATATTATAATCTCCTTTAACAACAAGACCTATACCCGTGCATTGAACCGCCCATGTAGATCGAGCAAAATCATTTGATTCGTGCTTTATATCTATCACTACTTTAATATGAGCAATTTTTGTTCCAGCACCCGTTTTTTCTATTTTATCTACAGATAATTTAATAGATGATTTGCGACTAGATGCTTCTTCTACATACCAAGTATCGTCAGCACCATTATATTGCTTATCAAACTTTATGTCGCCTTCACTAACTAATTTAGTTAAATATACCTTTAACTCTTTTTGTGTAATAGTAACACCAAACTCTCTCTTAAGAGTATCTTGTATATCTCCAAGAGTTGTTTCCATTGTTAGTTGGCCACATTTAACAGCTTTAATTACTGTAAGTGAAATATCTGTTTTGTATTCTTTAGTTTCGTTTCTCATTTTTATTTCTCCATGTATTTTATTTAAATTAACTCGTTCGTCTCTCACAACTATAATAAATTACGATCCCTAAAAGATCTTTGCAAGGAAAAAATAAAAAAAATAAAAAAAATTATTTTTATTGCTTTTAGTTTATTTTATTTTGTATACTGTAAGGTTGTGAGAAACTAATAATAAGGGGATCAACATATTATGAAATGTAGAATATGTCGTAAATTTAAAGAAGAGATAGAGGATAATGTTGTATCTATCGTATGTTCAACTTGTGTTAATAAAAAATGCTTGGAGAGATGGCCTTATGAGGAATTTAAGCCTAATCAATACAAACCCAAGACTAAAAGAAAAAGAAGAAAAGTAGATAAAAGACTACTTGCACAAAAGAAAATTAATGCTTGGAATAAAAGGTTAAAATTACGAAAAGCATAGAATTAACTATTGTAAATAGTATCTAATATGTAAATTAACGCCTAAAATAAGGAGTTTTATGGCCAAAAATGAAACTAACGACTTCGAGTCTAGGTATAATGATTTAGTCGCTAAATATCGTGTAATGTTCAATGAGCACCCGCCATCATTTGGTTTTGACGAAATACAACTATACGAAAAGTTGAAAAAGAGTATAGAAACGAAGACTAAAATGGAAGGCATAGAGTCGGACATTAGCGAAACTATGGATATAGACGAAGAAGGTTTTATGGTCTAATGACCGAAGTAACCATTTTCTAAAACATTATCTACAAGGTTTTGGTAGTATTTAGCAAGTTCGGGAAATTCTTTTTTTAGAAATTTCCAATAAATTGGATTTTCATGAGAGAAAACGGCGGTTAGATTTGCAAAGGTTTCGTGATGTTGCATTTGAATACCAGATCTAGTATAATAATAATTACTATGTCCATAACCAATCTTGTTTTTAGTTACCGCACCAATCAAATCTTGAAAGTAGCCCATTATATCACTATCTTTGTCTATAATCATTTGTTTTATAAGGTCATCATCGATCCCACTATATTTTAGTTTTAGTTGTTTAGGTGTTAGTCTTTCAGAACTCGAAACATATTTGCTACTATAATTCCATGGAGACATTCTTTCATAATCATTTTTATAACGAACCCTTTGCATCATTCCTTCCCATCTATCTTTATTTTTAGCAAATAAAGCCCTGCCATCTTTTGTTCTTAAAGATGTCCCAAGTCTTTTTTGGGTAGCTACACATGCATCATCAAATTTTAAATAATCTATAAAAGATTTATGGTTTAAATCACTCCTAAACCACCATTCTCCACTTTCTTTTACAAACTTTCTTGGATTACCATAAAATTGGGATCTTCTATATGTTTTAATCATGTCATTCATTTGAGCAGGTTGTATATGTAAATGGTGTAAGTTTTGATGAATAAAATGACCATATTCATGTCTTGCCGTAATAAAAGATCTTTTGCTAGTAAGTTCGCCCATGTGGATTCCGCCATGCTTTAAGAAATGGTCGTAACTTTCATTAGAGACATTTTTTAAATAAGTTTTCTTTAAAGACTTCCAAGGATTTGTCCAATAAAAAGCACCCGAACCACTACGATGGGTCATATGCCGTAATTGAGGCATCTTTTTTAAAAGCTCTTTGAATTTATCATTTGCTCCCTCCATAGCTTTTCTCATGTGATTTCTCGCAGCTACATTCTCGGCAATTATAAATTTCTTCCAATCTCCAACTTTATCTTTAGGGGTTTTAGGTAAGCGTTTTTCTTTTACGGGTGCACCTTGGACTTTAGTCGATCCCTTTCCACTAGGGTCTAATACACAATAACAATATCCTTTACAAACGCTCCATCCCGAGCCAGGCAAACCTTCACTCTCCCATTGAGCATAAGTATTAATAGCGCCTTGTCTACCATCGCAATCTAAACAAATTTTATGACCTCCCACAGTAACCCATGAAAATTTATTTTTATTTGTATAGTCCTCGTATTGTCCTAGCCTAGCGGTTTGCGATACTCCCATTACCATGGATGATTTTATATCATTCCTTAATTGACCAAAAATTCTACCTTTGCCCGTTAAATCGTTTTTAAGAGTTTGTCTTATAATACTACCATCAATACCATTTGCAGTCATTTGAATTACAGTGCTTTCTAAATTCCTTGCAAAGTTTTGAACACTAAAAACTAAATTATCTATATTGGCAACCAACATTCTTTCTAAATCAGCTTCAACATTAAAAGATTGTCTTAAAAGAGAAAAGTCCTTACCAAATATTACATCATAGTCGAGTTTAGCCATTATTTAAGCATCGTCCTTATAGCTTTTTGTATTCTTAACCTTCGATTCAAAGAGGCTTTTTCATAATTCTTGCCTTTAGGTAATGCGGATTTTGGTATACCAAACCACTCTCTTTTTGGAACTTCTTTATTAGGGATTGCGGATTTAGAAGATGTGGTGTAACCTTCGTTGTGGTATGCACCATATATTTGTCCCGCTTTTTTTCGTTTTACTTTTTTACCACCTAAAGTAGGTAATGTAGCTTGGCTTTTACCCGTTGCTTCTATAATAAACTCTAAATTTTTTTTAGTTGCTGGTATTTTTTTTGTTTTCCGTAGGTTTTCCGAGCGTTTAGATCCCATTAATGGTTTACCACTAGGTCTTAAAATAGTTGTCGATTTAGTGCTTAATGGAGCAAATGATTTATCATTAATATCCTTACCAGACCTTAATCCATCTTGTATAGATTTATTAATCCAATTACCTATGTCATTTAAGTTCTCGGCCATAATTTCATCTAAATTATTAGCAAGTTTTTTATGACTAAAGTTTTTTAATACTGACCAGCCTGGTTTTTTAGCCATCTTTTAATCCTTTCCATTTTGCACACCAATATTGTTCTTTAACATTTGCATCCCAAAACGAACAATATTCTTCTCCCGTTTTAGTTACTAAATAAAATTTGCAATTATTACAAAGTTGATTTTTGTGATTTAAAGTGTCTCCATATTGATATTTTGGAGGCAACTTTTCATCAACTAAATCTTTGTTGGGATATAGTCTAATTTCTCCATCTAAAACTATACCTCTATTTTCACTTGCAAATATTTTACCAATTTTATATGCTTCTATTATTTTAGGAACGGCTCTTGCGTATTCTTTTTCAATTATAGCATTTGCAAAATCTTCAGGATTTTCTAAAATATCGTCAATGGTTATATTTTTTGGAAACTCAAAATCTAAATTGTCATTCAGCAATTTTAGGTGTTTGACGAACTTTATCAAATATTGATCCGCTTGTTCCTTCATCTTCTTTTTTGTTGGCACTATTTGTACTCCTATTTTCATCAACAATACCTTGAGCTTCTTTGTCCGTTAAGTCTTTGTTGTGTCCTTGTAATACTTTCCATTCGGTAGTTAAATTATTAGATAATTGATGTTGCTCAAGTTTAATTTGATCATCAACGCTCATTGGATATTCTGGCTCGGTAAAATTAATTTTTAATGTTTCGGGCAAAGTCATTCCAAACAATTTAGCGAGTTGTTTTTCTAGCTCGTAAAATTTAAATTCATACATTTTATATAAATCTAAATCGTCTTGCCAATCTTCGTAGCGACTTAAATCCTTAATTTTTAATGCAACTCCACTAGGTGTCTCTCCTCCGTCTTGTGCAAACTGAACATATAAATGGTTGTTTTGAGCACAAAGGTCTAGCTTTGTTTTAATTAAATCTATGGCATCTGTCATATTAATCTTTGGTGCTACTAGGTCGTATTGTGATCCCTCGGGTAAAACTATTACTTCATCACTACCCGCTCTTTTTATTTTTTCATCACTATAAAAACCCGTAATAACCGCTTGTGAGAAGGCTTGAAACCTCATACCAATATCCATTTCGGTCATTAATATGTTTATAGTTTCGTTGCAATTTATTATATCTTCCGCACCTGCAGTAAAAAAACTATCTAATTGATGCTCTCTATGAGTAAAAACGAAAGGTAACATGCCAAATCCATGCTCATAAGCCTCTAATATAGTTCCATCTTCATCAAATATTTTATGCATAGTATTATCCCAATAAGCATATTTACACTTATGGACACTATCATAACTAACATCATCGACATTTTGAACCAAAGGATATTGAATAGCAATGGGGGTAAAAGGGTCATCGCCCATATGGACATCAAATGCGTAAATAGGAATATAATCAAAATATTTTTTGTTTTCATGCTCTTTAACTACTACTTGTGTAGCAAGAGTACCTAGTAATGTAGTAACTTTTTCGATGTGTTTCATTTTTACATCTTTTAAATAAGACATTTGCTCATAAACTTTTCCATTATTTCTTACAGCTCCAAGTGTATAAATTCTAGCCATTCTATCAATAAATCTTTTTGTTATATTAAAAGAAGAAGGAGGTATCTCTTGAAATGCTTTTGCGGTAAACCTATCTTCAATATATATTTCAGTATTTGAGCCTTCATAATAGCAAAGCATTTTTTGAATTAATTGCCTTCTATGTTGAGACTTTTGAAGTTTGATTGTACTAATGCTTTCCTTAATTAATTGATTTGAGTAGTCTGATGTAATCATTTATATGTCCTATATTTATATTGTTTTATTGGGAATTGGTTTACAAAGAAATAACGAAGGGCATCCATCCCATGGTCAGATATTCCGTCTTTCACTGGTATTTCCTTTAAATCGTGTCCTTCTTTTTCGTCATGATAACGATAAGATTCGATGTCTTGTATAATTCCCATGCATTTCTTATCTATATGAAGCCGTCTTAATCCATCAACATTGCATATAAAATTTCTAACATGAGATATACCTGATGCAATAGACCTACTTGCTTTATCTCTCAAAGCAAAAAGTCTCAATTTAGTAGCTTGGTAAAACAATTCCGCTTCTCCCATCCCTACCGATGATTGCATTTGATAACCTGCTGGGTCTCCATACAACCTAGCAATTTGATATTTTTTTTCCATAACAAGCCTAGCAAAATCCGAAACCTTTAAATTTTTATGATGTATAATCTCATCAATAATATTAACATGCCAATCGGCTTTATCAAAATTAGGATCATGTTTTGGGATAGCCTTATAAACTTGAAAAAATAGAGCAGCTGGCATACGATAACCAAAATCTACGCTACATAATACGGCTAGATTTGGGTCATACGGATAGTTTCCTACATTAAAATCTTTATCAAAGTCGTCATATACTCTACCCGATAAAGCGGTAAATCTAGCACCATATTCTTGCTCATAGATCTCCTTCGATAAGGTTCTTCGTGCTTCTACTAGATCTTCGTCATTTACTCCATCTGGAAAAGCATAACTATTAAACCACGAGGGACTATTAAAGCTATACCAATTAGGGTCTGTTTGTCCTAATAAATATAATTGATGGAAATAACTAAATCCATCAGGTGTAGAAATCATAATTGCCTTTCCTTTTTTATCGGATAATGTAGGCCTAACATACATCTCCCATATTCTTTTAAAATTTGGAACTTTACTTGCTTCGTCTACAATGACTAAATCGCAACCCTCTCCAATTAGACCCGATGGGTGCTCTGCGGATTTTCCTTGCAACATTGAAGTTCCACCTTCCCAATCAAATTTAATTATTTGCTCCTTTTGAGAATATTGAGAAGGCTTATAACCAAGTTTTATAACTAAATTTTCATAAACTTGCCTAAATATTTTTTCACTTGTTTGGTAACTTGGAGCAACGATCCATACTACTTTTCCAGGCTGTGTTAATACTACTTCGGCTTCTCTCGCTGCTGCGAAACTTTTACCAAATCTCCGTCCACAACAAGCAACAATAAATCTTTTATTTAAAGGTGCGTGATGCAACATTTCTTGGCCTTTATGAGGCTTGTAATTTGAGAACTCAAACCAATCTTTTTTATATTCGGTAATATCTAAATTCATAAAAACCTTTGTAAAAAGTTATGGTTAATTTATATATTATATATGGTAATTTACAATTAATTTAATAAATTGCGGAGGCAAATAACAGATGTTAGAAGAACAAAGTGGTAGCGTATCACAAGAAAATTCTGGACAGGAAGTTCAAAATGACAACAAGATAAGTGGTCATAACATAGACGATTCTTTAAATCAGGAAAAGGCTTATAGCCAAAAACAACGAAAACGAGCACAATCTGCCGAGTCCGAACTTGAGAAATTACAAGCTCGACAAAAAAAAATGGAAGAAGATGCAATGGTAGAGCAAAACAAGTTCAAAGAGTTATGGGAAAAGGACAAAGAAGATGCCGAAAAGTATAGAAGCTATAAGACAAAACATAGAGCAAGTTTGCTTGAGCGTATACCTGAAGATAAAAGAGAAAATTTCAAAAATTGGGGTATAGAACAACTTGAAACTTATGTCAGTGATGTTTTTAAAAGCGATTCACAAGGGGAAACTATGAAAGCCGTCCATGGCCAAGTAGATGTACCCTCTCCAGACAAACCTTGGTCTAATATGAGCGAGGAAGAAAAGAGAGCTTTTTATCAACAAGCCGAGATAAAAAAAAGTATTTAAGTTAGTCTATTTCCCTACAAATTCCTAAAGGGGGAAAAAAATGGCTTTAGCACCAAGTACAAAACCTTTCTTGACGGGTGGTTTAAGAGACACATCTGGAGATTCGGGTTTACAAAAATTCATACCAGAAATATGGGGTATGGCAGTAAAAGACTACATGGAAAAAAATCTTGTAGTTGGTAGTATAGCAAGAGATTTATCAGCAATGGTTGCGGGTGGAGGCGATATTATTAGATTGCCAAAGCATAGCGAACTAGCTGCGGAAAGTCTTTATGGCACAAATGACGCAAATGGATTAAGAGCTTCAGGTTTAACTTTTAATACACAAGTTACAACCGCCGAGGGTCAATATACACTTGCAGTTGATCAATCACATTACGCTGCAGTTTCAATTACTGATATTGCAAATGCTCAATCAAGTTATGATGTAATGAACATTTATACTGAAAAACTTGGGTATGCACTTGCAAAGAAAATTGAAGCAAAGCTAATGTTTGACTTGCTTAATCATGTAACATTTAATATTAATGATGGAACTGATGATGGTAATGGTAATGGAAATAATATTTCTTTTACATCAGCAGGAACATATGATATTACTACAACGGGTGTTGCAAAAATGATCCAAGCAATCCATGAAGCGGACGCAAATGTTGAGGATTATACTCTACTATTAGCTCCAGCAACTTATTCTAGTTTATTTAAATTAGGAGATTTTGCTAGATATGATGGTGTTGGTAATTCTCTAGGTTCGCAAGTTCCTTTAATTAGTGGTTTTGCGGGTAAATTAGGTGGAGTAAATGTAGTTGTATCTAATAACTTTAGAAATAAAGATAATAGTGCATACACAACATCGCCTGTATATAACGCTGCGAATGGAACGACTGATGAAAGTGATCAATTAGCTGGATTTTTAATGCATAAAGATGCGGTAAATATTGCTTTTGCTTCAGGCATGAAATCAAGAGTCCAAAGCGACTATGATTTAGCCTCATTATCAACAAGGTTTGTAGCCGATACAGTTTATGGCACATTACTTACTGGAGATAATAGTGTAAACAAAACAATCTTTGCTTTAAAAGACGCATAGTCGATAAAGTAAATAATAATGCAACCAAGGGGAGTGTCAAGGTTGGTCTCTCCTTGGTTGTTACAAATTGGGAGAGTTATTAATGGTAAAATTTAAAATAAAAAAGAAAAATGGAACAACTATATACAAAGAAGTTGATCCTAAAAATACTGTTTTAATTGATAAATTAAAAGGTCTTGGTTGGAAGGAAGATGTTGTAAAGGTCTCTAAAAAGTCTAAAAAGACTAAAGGAGGTAAATAGTGAGTGCTCCTAAAAGTTCGATTTCAAAGAGAATTGTGGAAGTAACTCCTACTTTAAATACAGATGAATTTGCTAGTGGAGATGCTTTGTTTAATTACTTGGAGATACCAAATGCAGTTGGAAGCGAAGGTGGTTGTTCTAAATTAATTAATATTACTATCAATTCTAAAAAGGCTTCAAAGACACCAATGCAAATTATGTTTCAAACAAATGCACAATCACTAGAGGCTGCGAATGCTGCGATGGATATAACGGCAGTAGAAGGTGCTGCAGCGGGATTTTTAGGTTGGGTTGATATGCCTGACGCTGGTTCTCTTGATATGGGAAATTTTATAATTTCAATGCCAGTTCCCGCAGTTGCAAAACCTCAATTACCTTTTTTATTAGAGGCCACTACGGGTTCAACATCTGTTTATTTTAGTGCTATTATAGGTGGCACAGTAACATATGGAGCAAGTGATTTAACATTTAGATTTCATATAGAAGACTAAAAAAATGCCTAGATTCGGAAAAACAAGTAGAAAACGACTAGCTACCTGTCATCCAAAGCTACAAAAGGTCTTTAAAGAAGTTGTAAAAGAGTTTGATTGTTCGGTTATATGCGGACATAGAAACGAAAAAGACCAAAACAAGGCTTTTAATGATGGGCGGTCAAAAGTTAAATATCCACATGGGAGGCACAATGCCACACCTTCAAATGCAATAGATGTTGCACCTTATCCTATTGATTGGAACGATAGAGAACGATTTACCTACTTTGCGGGTTATGTGTTAGGTATAGCTAAATCTATGGGAATAACATTAAGATGGGGTGGAGATTGGAATAGAAACTGGGATCTAAAAGATAACAACTTTGATGATTTACCTCATTTTGAAATAAAGGAGTAAAATGATAGAAGAGAAAGATTATAGAACCACGATGATGACACACATTTTATACATAAAAGAAAAAGTAGATAATTGCGAAAACCATTTAGAAAAACTTAATGGTAGAGTTCGTGCAAACGAAAAAGCAATAAGTCGTATAGTTTCTATTGGTTCTACTCTAGCCTTCATGTTTACTGCAGTAATGAGCTATTTAGGCTTCAAAAATTAGTGGATTGGCTCAATTTACTGGAGTCATATGGCGTTCCTTTAGTTATGGCGGGAATTTTTTGGGCATTTATTGTAAAGCAAAACCGATTTATTCAAGAAGAATTACAAAAAGAATTAAGAGAGTCATTTTCTAGAACGGAAATGATCACTATAAAATTAATTGACCAACAAAAGTTGAACCAATTAGAATTAAAAAAGATGGAAACATCTTATAGAGTTTTGGCCGAAACTATTGCTAGATTAAGCGGTAATGGTTTAGCGGACAAGATGTTAAGGAAGTTAGAAAAATACGATAAATAAAACATAAAGGAGATGGCATGGCGGGGACAATAGCAAATCAATTCACGGGACTACCAATAGAAAATTTAATTTCAGCACCTCTTTTGGCTGCTGCGGAAGGACAAAAATCATTAGCGTCAACAACGGCTCAATTTATAACTGAAGTTGGTATGGATGATAAGGGTAATACAAAATCGGTAACATTTAATTATGAAGATGGATCAGATAAAGTTGTTTTAGATGTCCCATTATTATCAATAATAAATGTGCCTAGTTTATGTGTAGATAGTATTGATGTAGAATTTAATATGGAAGTATCAACTCAAACATCTACAAAATCATCAACTGATGCAAGTGCAAAAGTAAACGCTTCGGTTGGCTTTGGATGTTGGAAGGCTTCATTTGAAGGCAAAGTGTCTCATCATAATGAAAGCAATCGTTCATCAGACACATCAGCTAAATACTCAATTTCGGTAAAAGGCAAACAAGAAAAACCTGAAGGTTTAATGAAGGTTTTAGATATGTTAAATAGTAGTATAGGTAAAACGAAAGGAACTGCACCAAGTGGCGGAACAAATTAAAAAAGGTTCATATTTAGACCATTTAACAAAAGGTCTTTATGATGCCGTAGTCCAAGCCCAAGCATTAGCGGAAAACCAACATATAGAAGCATTAGGTAAGTTTTTTGATGAAAAAGGTAATCCAATATGCATGGAAGTTAATATGCCCATAAATGGGGGTAAAATGGAAGTAGTTAAAATTCCATTAGCCACGCTAACTCCACAAAGTTCGATTAAAATTAAAGAGCTTACTATGGAGTTAAAGGTAAAATTGGGTTCTTTTGGTAAAAGAAAGTCAAAATCTGGAGGAGGTATTTTTAAATGTAGAGATGCGGGTGCTATATCGGCCGATTTAGGTTCTTCGATATTACCTACTAGAAATAATTATGCTACATTGAAAATTACTTTTGAGGGGACTGACCCGCCTGAAGGGTTAGTGAGATTAAATAATAACTTAATAAAACAAATACCATAGGAGGAAATATGGACTTTTTAACAAATAATTTAGGATTACTTGTAGGAGGCGGTACAACGGGAGCTTTGTTGTTCGCATTTAAATTGATCCCAAATGAAGACTTATATTCATGGGTTAAAACTGGCTTTTATTGGCTAGGAACTACTATGACTCTTGGTCTAGCTCGATGGAGGTTTACTACAAAATATTGGAATAAAACAATAGAGCCATGGTTTGTAGATTTACTGACAAATACAATGGGAGCTGCGGTTGATGGCTTTTTAAGTGGCTTAAAATCAGATGATAAATAACAAAGTTATAACATTACTTAAAAATTACTTTGAAGAAAAAAAGAAAAACTTAATATCTTTACTCGGAGACTCTAATTTATCTAACCATTTAAAAGTTATAAAAATTGGAAAAGAAAATTCTCCTTTAGAGTTATCTAAAACAAAGTTGAAAGTAAGAGGTACTATCGATGCTAATGATATAAGTATTAACGGAATTGCTGTAACAACTGACGGAGCAACGCAGTTAGACGAATTATCAGATGTTGCTTATTCTAGTGGAGATCTAAATATATCTTCACTAGATACTATAAAAGCTACAGATATGTCAACGGGAGCTTCAGATGGGTCTGATTTACAAGTAGAAGCTCAAAATGGCGTTGGTACAAACTTTGCGGGTGGGGATCTAATTTTAGAAGCGGGTAGACAAACGGGTAATCATGCTACATCAAAAGTAATTGTTAAAACAGGTGTGTTAAGTGGTAGTACAGGAACTACTGTTAGAAATTCGGCTAATATTGCTGAATTTAGTGAAAATGGATTAAGTGTGTTTAATACTGATGGAACTTCAATAGGTCAAATAAAACTTCGTATCCTTGGAGATGCAGGTATTTATAATAAAATTTTAGGCACAGGTATGGAAACTATTGGGGATATGACTTTAGACGGAGGAGGAGGAAATATAAATTTTGATGATGATGGCCATACTTTTGCTCGACTTACTAAATCAGATTCATCTTTTACATTATTTGAAACAGGTGTTGATGCTTCAGTAGATATATTTAAAATTACCTGTGGTACTAGTGGAGCAACAACTATATCAACAAATGATGGTTTTACAGCAGGAGGAGCTTTAACAATAGACCCTGATGGTTTTTTGAAATTAAAATCAGCAGGAATAACTCCTTTTATATTTATAGAAAATAATTTTAAAATTAAAGAAGTTGCTGATGCAGGTAATGATTCAGCAGATTATGGACAATTATGGGTACATGATACAGACCCTAATGAATTATGTTTTACAGATGGTGCAGGAACAGATATAGTAGGTATTGGTAAGTATCAATATGAAACTAAATTTATAGGTTATTATGCAACAGCAGCTTTGATTTATTTCCCAATGACAGGTTATACTATTGAAAGGACAGCATTAACAAATTTCAATGAAAATAATGCTTTTACAGCACCTTTTAATGGGACTATTCAAAAAATCTGTTTTAGAAGTGAGATTGCACAGTCGGGAGGTTCAAGACTTGTTATGTGGGATTCTTCTGATGGAACAGAAGTCCCAGGTACTCTTGTATTCAGGAAAGATGAAACATTATCATTAGCTGATGATACATATCACGAAATGGATTTAACAAGTCCTACAGTAGGTACAGAATATATGCCAATGACAAAAGGGAAAATATATGCTATTGAATTAACTACACCAGCAGCTACATATGATACAAATATAACAGTAGTTTTTAAATGGGATATAACGAGTTAAAATAAAACGAAATTATAGATTGGATAAATAGCCAATGATAATTATATTAAAAGCTATTGCATTACCTTCTACAATTTATGAAGGATAAGAAAATATATGTTTAAAATTATAACAAATAATTTTACATTACTATTAGGAAAAAAGGTTTAATTTATGAGTTTTGCGGGAAAAAAATTAAAAAATGTGTTTAAAGATATGTTGCAAATAGACAACTCTAACACAGGTTTAGGTACGGACACTAAAAAAGTTGTATGCGGAGATGGAGATCCCTCTTCTTTATGGTTGAGCAAGGGAAATTTAATAGTAAGACCCGATGCCGATAACACGAGTGTTTTACAAGTTCAAGATGATGACGGCAATTTTATATTAAGAGTAGATACAACTAATGACTTAATTATGTTAGGAGCGGGTCAACATTATGCTAACACCTCAATAAAAGAATTTGGTTTATGGGATTTTAGTCCTACGGCAGGAGAACATCATAACTTAACAACATCTCCTACTATAACTACTACTAGTGATGATGATTTTTCTGGAGAAGTTAATGGAGGTGCTTGGGGTGGAACGGGAACAAACCCAGCTACATCTTTGACTATTTCTTCTAGTGCAAAAGAGTTAGTTGCGGGGTTATGGATTTTACAAGCAAATATAACAATAGACGAAATTTATTATGTTATGTCTAGCGACGCAGCCTCTACTATAAATCTTCATGTTATGCAATATGATATAGTAGCGGG
>TARA_R110002020_G_scaffold456479_1_pt1 | contig 38917 bp, 30 predicted proteins | sample TARA_R110002020 | Tara Oceans TARA_R110002020 (sample SAMEA4396489) | marine metagenome | biome: Westerlies Biome; feature: [MES] marine water layer (ENVO:01000295) within the mesopelagic zone...; material: water (ENVO:00002006), including particulate matter (ENVO:01000060) such... | reverse complement strand
AAAAGCAATACGGATATGTTCATAGCCTATCTTGATGAAATGTTCTTTTTTAGATTCACCTGAGATCTCACTGTTTCTTCTCACTTTTCCTACGGCCTTCACAAATCGCTCAAAAGAGAAAGGTTTTAACAGATAGTCCACCACATCTAACTCATATCCATCGAGTGCATACTCCGAATAGGCGGTGGTCATAATCACTTGCGGCCTATCTGAGAGGCATTTCAGAAAAGAAATACCGGATAGTTTGGGTAGGTTAATGTCCAAAAACATCAGATCCACCGATTCGTTCTGAAGAAAATCCATAGCTTGAAAAGTATCACCAAAAGTGCCCACCAGTGTCATTGAACCAATATCGGCTATGTATTTCTTAAGTATTCGCTGGGCAGGTTGCTGATCTTCTACGATGATACACCTCATGCCTTGCTAAGTTTAATTTTTAGTGTGACGAAAAACTCCTCTTCAGCTTGATTTATCTTCAATTCATATTGCTCAGGATAAAGCAAATTGAGTCTTTTCCTCACGTTTTCAAGACCAATTCCTTTCATAGGAGAATCCATTGGGAAGTAATTGTTGTGGCAAATGAAAGTCAACTCCCCGTTCTCATTCACTGTGATGGATAAAGCTATTTTGATTTGATCAGACTGCCCTGACTGACTATGTTTGAATGCATTTTCCACAAAAACACTCAGTATCAAGGGTGAAATCTGGTATTCTTCGGCTATGTTTTCTGTATCAAACTCCACTGTTCCTCTTCCCTCTATTTGCAATTCATAGAGTTGTATAAAATTGCGAAGATGTTCTATTTCCTTGCTGAGTAGGACAGTAGGTTCCCTGCATTCATAGAGCATGTAGCGAAGCACGCCGCTCAGTCCTAGGATGATTTCAGGAGTTTTAGTAGATTGCTCTACTGCATACGAATAGAGGTTGTTAAGATTGTTGAATAGGAAATGAGGGTTGATCTGAGAATTCAGATAGGATAGCTCGCTTTCCTTCACCATCACTTTCAGCTCATCCAGTTCCCGTTGTCTTTGGGTAGCATCCCAGGCGATTTTCATCCCTGCCAGAGCAACCAATACTGATAGAATTTTTCCGCTACTTAATAGCACTCCCTTGAAATCCGCCATTCTTGTACCTGGGAAAACATATGGGTCGAGCAAAAATTCTTCAATGAACAAAACTCCTACAAGGACAATGAAGGTGTATAATCCGAATTGTAGGTACTTTTTTCTGTAAAAAAACTTAGGTAAAAACACGTAACTGATCAGCAGATTTGCCCAGACGTAGTTGATGAAAAAAAACAATTGGTACCAATGAAGCTCGTATCTCAACTGCCCCTTTTCATGATCCATAATCACAAAATGGAACACAAGTAGGTGGATGATGATCTGGAAGATCCATTCCATTTTTACAGACTTACGTTGGGTTGCGATTTTATCCATAAATCAAATTAACTCCTCAAAAACATTAATAAAGAATCAAGTCGATAAACAGTCATATTTTACCGACAAACAACAAGGAATTTGGCTATTTGTAGTTTGTCGGGAAAGTCTGGTCGTTCATCGGTTATATTTTTTTAGGCAACTTTTACTCCCCAATTTTGAGCTAAATAATCTTGTTATACTATGAAACGCGCACTTATTTGGATCTTATTTTTTGGACTGGGAACAACTTCCGCCTACTCACAAGGTATAGAAGTTACCGGAAAAGTAGTAGATGCCAAGAGCCAAAGTCCTATCGAATTCGCTACTATTAAACTCCTGGATGAAGCTTCCGGACAGATGATAGCCGGCACTACTACGCTTATCGATGGCACTCTTCTGTTATCCACGGAGAGCAAGAGTTTTTCTGTGGAGGTTAGTTTTATAGGTTTTATCAGCCAGCAGATCAAGGATATTAAAGTCGTGAATAATAAAGTCAATCTGGGGACAATCTCTCTGGAAGAAGACACGAAGCAGATGAACGAGGTGATCGTGCAGGCTGAAAGATCCACCACTGAATTTCAATTGGACAAGCGCGTCTTTAACGTGGGACAGGATCTGAGCAGTACGGGTGCCAGTGCGCTGGATGTCTTGAATAATGTACCTTCTGTGACTGTGAATATAGAGGGGCAAATTCTCCTTCGAGGTACTGGAGGAGTGCAGGTTTTGATCAACGGCAAACCTTCTGTTCTGACTAGCGACGGAGGAAATGCACTGGGTACGGTGACGGCTGATATGATCGAGCGGGTGGAAGTCATGACCAACCCTTCAGCCAAATACAATGCAGAAGGAACTTCGGGAATTATCAATATTGTCCTGAAAAAGGAGGAGAAAAAGGGAGTGAACGGTTCTGTCACTCTGAATACCGGAGTACCCAACAATCACAGTTTGGGCTTTAGTCTGAATAAGCGTACGGAGAAATTTAACTTGTTTAGCCAAATAGGAGTGGGCAAGAGAACCATGCCTGAGGATTTTGAAACGCTCAATAGAAATTCAGAAACAGGAGCAGAAGTGCAAAGTGTAGGTGAGGTGGAGAAGAATGAGAACTTTTTCAACTTGATTCTAGGAACTGATTACTACTTCAATGATAGAAACGTCATTACAGTATCGGGTAATTATGCATTCGAGGGGGAATCTGAAAGTTCAATTGGTGATTTCAGCACATTTGATGGACAGGGAATGAGCTTGGCAGGTTGGCAAAGGAATGAAAAAACCGAAGCGACCAATCCAAAATGGCAGTACGAAATGCAGTACAAAAGTGACTTCTCCGAAGAAGAGGATCATTTTCTCCTACTAAGCGCGATAGGAAGCTCCTTTGCAAAAGACCAATCTTCCACTTTCATCAACAGCCCTTCTTTTGGAGAGGATGCCCAGTCGGGGGAGCAATTGAGCGATAATGATTTCAGTCAGGCAGAATACACCTTCCAAGCAGATTACACCAAACCATTTGCTGAGAAATTCACTTTGGAAACAGGTGGACAGTATTTTATCCAAGAAGTGAAAAATGATTATGCTATTTCTGCCTTAGAATCTGGCGTTTGGGTAGTCATTCCGGAGCTCTCCAATAATTTCCTTTATAAGCAAAAAGTGCTGGGAATCTATGCGACGGGAGCTTATGAAGCAGATAAATTCGGATTGAAGTTGGGTTTGAGAATGGAAAACACGGATATTCATACTCAGCTGGAGGAAACGGATGAGGAGAATGATCGGAACTTCACCAACCTGTTTCCTACTGTTCATGCTTCCTATAAAGTAGCCAAAACCTTTTCTGTACAAGGAGGCTATTCCAGAAGAATTTCCCGACCAAGATTCTTTGACCTGAATCCATTTTATAATATCCGAAACACTTACAGTGTATCTACAGGTAATCCGGATTTGTTGCCTGAATACACGGATAGCTATGAGGTGACGGGTATTTATGATCATTCATTATTTTCGCTGAGCGCCTCAGTGTATCATCGCTACATCACGCAGACGGTGGAGGATGTGACGGTTCTTGAAGATGGAATCAACATTACTAAGCCTATGAATATCGGAACTAATAATGTCACTGGCTTGGAGGTCAATGGTAAAATGACTCCTGCAGATTGGTGGTCTTTGAGTGCCGATTTCAATTATAATTATTTCGACAGATCGGGGACTTATGAGTCCACGCCTTTCGGTTTTCAATCGAACCAGTGGACTGGGCGCCTGACTAATAAGTTTGATTTGCCGGCGGATTTCTCCTTGGAGCTGGTCGGTGATTACCGATCTTCTTATCAGACATTTCAGCGAAATATCAGTGGCTATGCCATGGCGGATATAGGCCTACGTAAGAAAATAATCAAGGGTAAAGTCATCGTAAATCTAAGTGTGCGAGATGTATTTGCTTCGAGGATATCCGAAAGTGAAACACTTAATCCTGATTTCTACCAGTACAGTTACCGCCAGAGAGGGCGCTTTGTGACTTTGGGGGTGAGCTATGGATTTGGCAAGGGAGAAGCCATGGAGTTTAGCGGAGGAAAAAGATTCTAACTAGAACTTACTTACTGTGATGTAGGCCACAGGAGTGAAAAGCAAAAATTCATAGATTGGGTTACAAGTAAAAGCCCAAGCTCGTGTGGGCTTGGGTTTTTTAGTTGTCTTGAGTTTCATAGAGCTTTTTGAAGTTGACTTAGCGTAGCATAGAGTTTACTTAGGCTTTGGATATTGATGAGGATGAGCTTGATTCTTATCTATGTTTTGAGAATAAAAAAAAGAGGACTTTCGCTCAAGGAAGCGAAAGTCCTCTTTTATAAAAAATGAATTTGATTTATTTAATCCACCAGGTCATTTCGTGAATGTTGTCATTGCCAGACCCGAATTGTTTCTCTATAGCAGAGCTGACATTATCAGCATTGTAATTATACTCAGACTGTGGATAGATCCATCTGTATGGAACGGTCACACCCTCTGGTCTTCTGAAAGTTGGGAAGCCCGTTCTGTGATGATCGAAGAAAGATGTCCACTGCAACTGGAAGAATGACTGTAGGTATTTCTGCATAATGATTAGCTCAACTTTTTCATTCTCAGTCGTTGCTTTTGAGAAATCGTTCATTGGCTCACTTAAGTACACCATAGCTGCTTCAGCATCTACATAGCCGCTATACTCTTCTGAATACATTTCGTAGAACATGAAAGAAGCTTTTACGCCTTCTTCGTATAGCATCTCAGCATCTGCATTGATCCATCCACGAACAGCAGCCTCAGCTAAAATCAGCTGTTGTTCGGAATAGCCCAATAGTTTGTAAGGCTCATTTACCGGATCTCTATGGTATCTGTCATTTACTTTGGATACATCACCTCGAGTCGCTTTTTCATTTACCTCTCCGTATGGAGCAGCAGGATCTCCACCTTCATAAGCAGAGAAATCATTAATCGCCTTTCCAGCTTCCTTGGCAGATTTAGTTTGAGTAGAGTAGATGAAAAGCCTTGGATCTTTACGCACCTGAAGTCTTTGGATAAAAGTAGAGTCCATGTACATTCCAGAACTGAATCCGCTACTGTTGAAGTCCGGATAGCGGTTGTTTTGCTGATCCAAGAATACCAATTGCCCACTTTCGGTTTCATTTTCCATCAACGGACTATTCGTATAAATGGAGTTGAATTCGCTAAAGTCGATGGAACTAGATCCGGACTTTTGCGAAAGGGTCAATAGAACCTTCAGACGAAAAGCATTGATCAGTTTTCTCCAGGAAAGAATATTTCCACTGTAAATGATGTCACCTGCGATGATTGTATTCTCATTTGCAAGGATAGTTTCAGCTTCAGCCAATTCTGCCAAGATGCCTTTGAAGACTAGTTCCTGCTCGTCATATACTGGCGAATAGCCTTTCTCTGATTCACCTTTCAGTGCGGCGGTGTATGGTACATTTCCGAAGCTCATGGTTAAGTTATAGAAATAATAGCTTCGGAAGAACTTGCCAAGTGCGACATAAGAAGGCTCGTTGATACGTTCAGCTTCTTGGATCATTTTGGTCACATTTCTCAATACTGAGTATGGTCCAAAGCTTCCTCTATCCCACTTATAATACTGATTGGAGTTTTCTCCATCAGTCTGCACAAGCATTTTCTGAGCATAGAGGGGAGAAGTGCCTCCGTTCGCTCTGAAAGCATCCCACTCTACATTGGTCAAAAGAAGTTGAGGGTGAGTTTCAGTCGGAAGGTTTGGGTTGATGTTCATTTCCTCCAAATTCGAGCAGGAAAAAAACACAATCGATAATAACAGTATAACTAATATATTTTTCATTTTATTCTAGTGTTTATCTGACTGGTTTTCAATTAAAATACAGCTTTCAAAGTCATCCCAACATAGCGAGAGGAAGGGTCTTGAAGGTTGTCGTCATTCCCAAAATCAGGATCTAGGTAAGGCAACTTTTTCAGTACGAGCAGATTGTAACCGTAAAGTGTCAAATCTAGGTTTTTGATTTTCTTAGACTGCATGATATTCATCAAGTCATAAGTCACAGATAATCTTCTCAGTTTGAGGTAAGAGCGGTCGTACACATTTGCAAATTTCTCATTCTCATCTACAGTGACTTGTGCTCTGTATGGATAGGTCTGAGACCAAGTTTGCCAGCTTACAGCAGTAGTGTTCTGAGTGTATTCTCTGGAGTCAGAAAGTACATTTCCATTTACGTCTCTCACTAATTCTCCACCAGTTACCACTACGCCTTCAGGTACAAACACTGGTTGGCCAGCAGCATATTCTGCATCTCTGTATTCTGTAGAATTTGGGTGCTTGCCACCCCACCACATTTTCTCGATGGTAAGTGATCTGATCAAACCGCCCCAAGCGCCATCTACGTCCATTGCAATTCTGAATTTGTTGATGTTAAACTGGTTTTGGATACCAAATCTCCAAGATGGATCCAAATGGCCGATCTTAGTAGGAAACGGGTCTCTTGTTGGCATTCCTGAATTGGCATCCAAGATTACTTGTCCATCGGCGCTTTTCTGCCATACGGTAGCGTAATAGCTATCAGCTCTGTCGCCTACTTTTAAATTCCCAAACTTCTCATCATCACCATATATGCCAGTGATTTTTCGTTCAAATTTGGTCCAGTTGGCTCCGATGTTCCAAGAGAATTTCTCTCTCTGAATAGCTGCATAGCTCAACATCAATTCAAAACCATTGGTAGTGTATTCGTTGCCATTGACTTTTCTGGAAGTAAATCCAGAAGCTTCAGAAATGCTTAAATCAATGATCTGATTTTCATCCAGAATTCTGTAATAAGTACCTTCTAGAGTGATTCTTTTCTGAGCAAAAGAAGTTGACAAACCCGCTTCAAAAGTGGTTGATTTTTGAGGCATGATTTCAGGATTTACAAGGCTGGAAGAATAGGTCACCGAAGGTGTCGATCCATAAGTCACGCCTTTATTATATGCTGAATAGATACTGTAAGGACTCAAATCACTTGAAACTTCCGACCAGGAACCATATATTTTGATGTAATCTATGGCTTTTGGTAGGTTCATAAATTCTGAAACTATCGCACTTACGGAAGCTGAAGGATAGAAATACGAATTGTTGACTTCCGGCAAGGTGGATGACCAGTCATTTCTCGCGCTTACATTCAGGAAGAATGATTGCCAAAGATCAAGACCAACGGTTCCGTACACACTTCGGATTTCTTTTTCTTCCAAATAATTAGATGCCTGAACAGGCCCTTGGGTATTATTTAAGCTATACACATAAGGAACAATCAATCCATCAGAAGAGGAGTAAGCTTGCTTATAACTTCTGTAGAAGCTGGAAGCTCCCGCATTGACTGTCAAACCGATATTTTCATTGAAATCTTTGTTGTAGGCCGCCAGGAAATCTGTATCAAGATTCAACTGATCATCATTCCAGAATTTGTAGTCTCCATTACGAGAATCCCCGTAGTTCATGTAGGATTTAGGACTTTGCATGTCTTCAAAAAGTGTTTTCTGACGAGCTGAAATCCTTCCTTGGATATAGAGGTTAGGCAAAATCTGATACTTCAGTTTTAGCTTGCCATCCATTACATTTCTATTGTGAACTTGGTTTAGCTCATTTGCTGCGAAATAAACATTGTTGTACCAGGCATAATTGTAGTTAGCTTGACGATATCCTTCTAATCCGGGCACATACATGTGATCTCTTAAGTCAGCACCATTCACATCATCTCCCATCCAGATAAGAATGGTGTACATGTGATTTTTAGGGCCGTATCCATAACGCGGATAGTTTGGAGAGTAAACTTTGTTGTAGCCCAAAGTAGCGTCCAACTGGATCTTCTCACTTATTTTGAAAGAGGAATTGAAGTTAAATCCGCCGGTATTTACTGAGGTGTTAGGAACTTGTCCTTGCTGGTAGGCATAGTTTGCCGAGAACATCAGCTGTGCTTTTTCACCTTGGTAAGCTATGGAAATATCATTTTTAGTGACTACTCCGGTTCTCATGAAATCATTCAAATTGTCATGACGCTTCCATTCGGTAGGCACACGCTCATAAAGAGATTTGTCATCATAGACAGTTCCGGTTACGCTACCATACCAGTCGACCGTTTCTCCTGTGTTTTTATTTCGAATTGGGCTATTCCACTGAGGAACGAGTACGCCAGGTTCAAACTTTGGGCCCCAGATCATATCTCCATCTGAGATACCTCCATCAGCACCATCCCAGAATTCATACTTCCCATTGGAGCCGTTTCCGTATTCGGTTTGAGTTTCCGGATAGACCGTAAAACCTGCCGTCACCATATTATTAGTGGTTGCGGTTACAGTTAAACCGTCCTTGCTTGCATTTTTTCTGGTAATTAGGATTGCTCCATTTTTTCCTCTGGCGCCATACAGTGCTGATGCAGATCCACCTTTCAATACGTTGATGCTTTCAATGTTTTCCGGTGAAATATCAAAAAAGTCAGTTTCAACAGGAACTCCATCCAAGACAATAAGTGGATTTTTGCCACGTAAGCTGAAGGAAGGAGACTGAAACATTCCCGTAGGATTTGTTACGGTTAGACCAGCTATTTGGCCGGAAAGTGCGTTGCCAAGATTAAGTGTAGAAGCTTCGGCTATTACGTCCATTGGTACTTCCTGAGTAGCGTATCCAAGCTTTTTCTTTTGTTGCTTGATACCGATTGCAGTTACTACTACTTCATCCAGTGATTTGCTGTCTTCTGCCAGCGTGATATTGATGATGCTTCTTCCGTTGATCGTTTCTTCCTGAGCTTCGAACCCGATGAAGCTATATACGAGCGTGGCACTTTCATCAGCCATGATAGTATAGTTGCCCTCAAAATCGGCAACAGTTCCTCTATTAGTACCTTTTACTAATACCGTTACTCCTGGGAGTCCTAGTCCTGTCTCGTCTGATACTTTACCTGTAATTTGTACCTGTGCCAACAGGACAGTTGGTAGGAGCAAAGTCAAGAAAGCAAAAACTGTAAAAGTCTTCTTCATTTTCTGTGGTTAAATGATTGATGAATACATTAAATAATTGATAGTCAATAAGTAAACAACTGTTTTGGTTCGCTATTGATATCGAGCACAAAAGTATTTAAGTAGTGAAAGGATAGTCTAAAAAGAAGGTTTTCAATTTGTTATTATAAAAATCCGAGAATTAAAAAATTGATAATATGATGCCTTGTTATGCCTATGTTTCAATTCATAGAAGGCCCATAAAACTCGATTTCAGGCAACTTTTTCGTTTTGAAAAGTGAAAGAATCGAATAAGTAGCAAACACTAGTTAGAAATGCGTATTAAGTTTTGAGCTGAGGCTACACGGTATGATTATTTTTTCTTAATAAATAGATAATGCTTTATCTGAGAACCGTAGTTGAACACTTAAAAAAAGCTCTTTACTTAGAAGATGGGGTTATTTCGTTGTCATGTTTTTAAGAGTAAGCTTGTCCTATTATGCTATAGTTTATCCAGCAAAGACCAATTGGATGGAAGTAGAACCTTGTTTTATCTTTTATTTTGGTATCACCTGGTCCAAAACCTGCCCATTTTTTTTGGGATAAAGTGCCTGTTTTTCGTTCATTTCATTTACTAAAGTTTCCATCATAAGCTTTAGCTGATCTGGATTGCTTTCAGCTAGATTTTCCATTTCAAAAGGATCAGCTTTCAGGTTGAAAAGCTCATAAGCAGCTTCGCCCTCAACGGGATAATGATAGACTACTTTCCATTCGGATTTTACCAGACTGGTAAAGTAATTGGAGCGGTGATTTCCATGTGGGAAATGATTCAAAAATACCTCGTCTCTACTCGTGTTTTGCTCAGCATTGAACTGAGGTTGAAGCGGGAAACCATCCAAGAGATGTCCTTCGGGATTTGGAATGTCTGCCAATGTTAAAATGGTAGGAAACAGATCTATGATGGTTCCAACTTGTTCCTGAATTGCATTTTGGGCGATAGGTAGTTTTTGCTGCCTTGGGGAATTGTTTTCTGGACTGACCCAAGCAGCGATGAAAGGAACCCGCATTCCACCTTCCCAGTGATTTCCTTTTTTGCCTTTTAGCGGAGTGGAACTGCTGTAGTCATTTTCTATTGGCAGGGGTGCATCCGATCCGTTATCTCCCAAAAATAGTATCAGTGTGTTTTCTCCTAATCCTAGCTCCTTCACATGCTGCATGATGTCGCCCAGAGATTTGTCAATTCCTTCTATCAGCGTGGCGTAGGCTTGAGCTTTTTCCGGCTTGTCGGAGTCTTTATACTTTTCCGCAAAGCGGGGATCAGAATAAAATGGAGCATGCACTGCATAATGCGCCATGTTAAGAAAGAAAGGTTTTCCTTCTTCCTTCGCTTGTGTGATAGCTGCATTTGCTTCTAGCGTCAATGCCTCAGTTAGAAAAATGTCCTGACCATGGTACTTTTCCAAACCGGGAACTGCCCTTGATTTATTTCCACCTGTATGTCCAAAGGCTTCTGTACCCAAATAACTGCCTGGCTGACCTATAGAACTTCCTGCAATATTGATGTCAAAACCAAGATTCAGTACTCTTTCCTCTATCCTAAATAGTGTGTCTCTAATGACGCTTTCATTGTAAAGAACTGGAGTATAAATATAATTTTCTCCTTCAATGTTCGAAATGTAATTCTTATACGGATAGATTGCTCCTATAGCTTCATTCATCTCAACACGCAATAGGGGGATTGAATCCACAATAGCCAATTCGGAATTGACCTTATATATGGAACGCTGATTTACAAATTTGTCTCCAGCTTTTACTCCATCATTCGCAGCTATTAGATTCAGATTTTTGTCAATTATCTCTATGTAATCAATAAAAAAAGGAAAGCTTTTCTCAGCTATGTATTCATTGTCCAAGGTATAGGTAATCAGCCTTCTGCCGCTAGCCAAGTACAGTGTTTCTGAATCTTTATCAATCACAAAAGAAGAGAGGTTATAGAATTCGCCTGGTCCTTCTCCTTCAGACCCTATTTGTTGAATAAATTTTCCGGACTTATCAAATACAAGGATTCGTCCAGGGAAGTCTACCACATAGAGTCTATCCTTGTAGAATTTTACCTCTTGAATTAAACTCAAATAGGAAGAATCATTTGTTTCCAGAGAGATGTATTCAACTGACTTTGCAATCTCAGAAAGCTTAAATTCTGATTCAGTTTCTTTGGTAACAGCAAAAGCTTTAATTCCTTTATCTTCTGGCGAAGAGCAACCTAGAATAAAAAGAAGTACGAGCTTAAGACTTGATCTTAAATAAAATAACTGAGATTTTCGGATCATTTGAGCTGGTTCTTTTATAGGAAAACAGGTATTCATTTGAATTAGTAAAAAGAGGAGTGAGGTAGCCAGAATTATTTATGTCATCATAAAACCCGGAGCTTTCGCCAGTTTTGCTTAGGTATTGTTTGTTGTCTTTCAAATCATAAAAATATACATACCAATTATTTCTGTACCTGAACCCAGTAGTAGCAAATTTCCCAACCATGCCCTGTCTCAATGAAAATATGATATTACCATCAGCTGGTCTGTTTTTGTAGATGTTTTTGAAGTTTATTATCGGTTCTTTGAAACCATCAAAGGAAGAGTAAATCTCATTAACTTCTCCCATGGAGATTAATAAGTTGTTATCATGGGTTGATAAAGAAGGGTGTCTGGAAGTGTAAAAAGAATTGTTGTTTTCGGCTTTGTATTTCATTTCTTTTTCAAGCTTTATAAGCTTTAAGCTTGAAGGGTCGTAAGATTCTAAAAAGTAGCTTTTTGATTTTTCCAAGACTTCTAAACTCGCAACGTAAAGTTTATTGTTAAATATCTTTGCGCCGAGAATACTTCTATCAAATTTAAATTCCTTTTCTAAGGAATTATCGGTAAGGTTAATGGTTACAATCCTATTTTTATGCGCTATGAATAGTGTGTTTTTCGAAGGATCATAGGCAAGATCTTGGATGATACCTCCTTCTTTGGAGCGGTAAATCTCCTTTATAAACTTGTCTGATTTATCCAATTTAGCTATTGAAGTAGCAAATCCTTTTGACTTTTCTTCCCCAGGAGATATTAAGTAATAATCCTTGCTAATCACCATATGCCTAATATTGATATAGTCCTTGTTCAGTTCAAAGGTTTGGACCTGGTCAGCTATAGTCGAAGCATTGATACGATCTAGATATACGTGTTCTACTACAATGTCTTTAGGGTTGGAAAAATTGAGTAGGGCTAGTAGAAATGGAAGAATTAAGGATATCATAGGTTTTTGGTCAAATGTGGATATTTGGACACTATAATTGAAAAATTCAGCTTAGAAAAAGTGATCCCAAATAGCGCTGCAAGGTATTGCAATAAGGTTTGTAGCAGTTTGAAAAGTACACTTTGGTCTATAACTTCTTTGCTTCTAGAGAATTCACTACTAAATATAAGTTTTCCCTAGTTGAAATCCCAGAAAGTTAATTGATTAGCCGCTTAAGGTGTCTTTTACTTTACTTACCAGTATCTATTGTGTCTACTAGGTATTCTCCTAATGTGTTACTCCTGAATTTTGGCTACGTGATCCATAGATATGGCTAAGTGGCTGAACTGATTTTGAGGGAGATTTGTAGAAACAAAAACCAAAGATTATGACGAACAGTAAAATTGCATTGGTGACAGGTGGAAGTCGTGGCCTCGGAAGAGATATGGCAATCAACCTCGCCAAAAAGGGGAATGATGTGGTGATCACCTATCATACAAATAAAACAGCCGCGGATGAGGTGGTAGCTGAAATAGAGAAGTTGGGAAGAACTGGGAAAGTCTTTCAGTTGGATACCTCTGCGGTGAAAGGGTTTGATGAATTCTTTAATCAGTTGTCTGAATACCTAAAAGCAGAAAAGGGGAGAGAGAACTTTGACTACTTAATCAATAATGCTGGAACGGGTTTATATGTCCCATTCTTGGAGACTACCGAAGAGCAGTATGACGAAATGGCGAATATCCATCTGAAGGGTGTTTACTTTTTGTCCCAAAAAGCAGTGCCTTTGCTTGCTGATGGAGGTAGAATTATCAATATTTCCTCTGGATTGTCCAGATTCAGTTTTCCTAATTCATCAGCTTATGGCGCAATGAAAGGTGGGGTAGATGTGTTTACCAGATATTTGGCAAAGGAACTAGCCTCACGTAAAATCACTGCAAACGTGGTTGCTCCTGGAGCGATTGCCACTGAGTTTGGAGGAGGTGAAAACAAAACTAATGAACAAAAAAGAGCTGCCGTAGCAGGAGCTACAGCACTTGGTAGGGTAGGTGAGCCTGAAGATATCGGTGGAGTGGTCGCTTTCCTTTGCTCAGAAGATTCCCGCTGGATCAATGGCCAGCGTATTGAAGTTTCAGGAGGGATTTTTCTCTAGAATTATGGTCTATGTGACTCAGGACATTTGATAACCTTTTTGTCTGCGACACACAGACAGAAAGGTTATTCCACGATAAAAACCAACAAAAATGGAAAGCAAAAGAATAATTAAGATCAACTCAATTTCTGAGTTTCATAAGCTTAGGGGGCTGCGTCCACCGCTGCATCCATTGGTGAGTTTGGTGGATTACAGCACCGTGCAGCATTTTCCTGAGCATGATCAAATTGCTTGGCTACAATCTTATTATTCTATTGCCATTAAAAAAGATGTTCCAGGAAAATTCCGCTATGGCCAATTAGACTATGACTTTGACGAGGGATTGATGTCTTTTTTTGCTCCGAACCAACTGTTGAATGTCAAGTATGTGGAGAGTGAGCCGGATAAAAAACCTTCAGGATGGATTTTGCTGATCCATCCTGATTTTCTTTGGAATACAGCTTTGGCAATGCGGATTAAGCAGTATTCATTTTTTGATTACTCCTTGACAGAGGCGCTTTTTCTTTCTGAAAAGGAAGAAAAAACCATTGCCGAGATCATGCAGAATATACAGCAGGAATATCAGGCGAATATTGATCAGTTTAGTCAGAACATCATTATTTCCCAGATTGAGCTCCTTCTCAATTATGCGGAACGTTTTTATGAGCGGCAGTTTATCACCCGCAAAAAAGAAAACCATTCGTTGCTGACCCGTCTGGAAGCGGTCTTGGATGAGTTTTTTGAAGGAGAAAACAAGGAAGGTCTTCCTTCTGTTCAGTTTGTGGCAGATTCGCTTAATGTCTCTCCCAATTACCTGAGCAATTCCCTCAAGTCACTTACTGGGCAGAGCACTCAAAACCACATTCATGAAAAGCTGATTGCTAAAGCCAAGGAAAGACTTTCCACTACGGAGTTATCAATTAGTGAAATCGCATATGAGTTGGGTTTTGAGCACCCGCAGTCTTTTAGTAAACTGTTCAAGAGCAAAACCAATCTTTCTCCACTGGCTTTTCGGGAGTCTTTTAATTAGGTTTAATTTTTAGCATTTCAACGCCCTTCCATTTATGAGCAGAAGAAAATTCATCAGAAACACACTCATCGGAGCAGCAGGGATAGGAGTAGGGACTGGACTTTACGCTTGGCAGGTTGAGCCTTTTTGGCTTGAGTTTGTAAAGAAAAAAATGCCTATCAAAAATCTACCCGATGAATTGAAGGGAAAGACGCTAATGCAGATCAGCGATATTCATATTGGAAATAGGTTTGACTACCAGTACATCATAGATTCATTCAAGAAGGCGAAGCAGTTTGAACCTGATTTAGTGGTTTACACAGGAGATTTTGTCAGCTATGAGGATGAGCGACAGTTTAGCCAATTGGCAGAAGTCTTGCCTCATGCCGTCAAAGGAAAGCTCGGCACTGCCGGGATTCTTGGGAATCATGATTATGGGAAAAACTGGTCTGAGCAGGAAGTGGCAGATCAGATCACTTCTCAGCTAGAGCAGGAGGGGATTCAAGTGCTTTCCAATGAGAAGGCTGAGGTGAAGGGATTGACGATAATTGGTCTGGATGATTATTGGGGGTTGAACTTCAATCCGAAACAAATACTGAATCAAGTTGATTTTTCTGAACCTTCTTTGGTCTTATGTCATAACCCAGATGTCTGTGATTTGGACTTTTGGAATGATTACCAGAGTTGGATTTTGTCTGGTCATACCCATGGAGGCCAAGTGAGACCGCCATTTCTAGACCCGCCGATCTTGCCTGTGAAAAACCCATCCTATTCATCTGGGGAAATAGACCTGAAAGATGGTCGAACCCTGTATATCAACCGCGCGATTGGTCACCTCTGGCAAGTACGGCTCAATGTGAGGCCAGAGATAACGTTGTTTGAGCTGGAGCAAATCACTTAACGTAATATGGAAAGGTGTTTTTTAATAAATCCATTGACTTCTATTTGAATCTTTTCGAATAAAACCTCCATTATGGGCATCGTAGAATATGTTTTCAGTCAAAGAGGTATAGTCTTCATAGAAAATATTATTGACAAATTTCCAGACTAAACGATTGCTTTTTGAAAAATAGGTCATTGCTATTTGAGTGGTATCTGGCTTGAAATACCCATCCTTGAGGGCGATATTTCTGATTTCTGACAGACTGATTAATTCTACTTTTTCATCTGTTTTAGGGAAGCCTATATCTTTAATTACCTCACCAGTTTCACCAAGTTCAATTTTAGAGGGATACATGGATATTCCTGCAGCTAAGTTTCTATAACTAAAGCATAGGTAGTACGCTGTTTTTGGGTTCTCTCGTGGATATCTCTTTTTAAATTCATCAAGTTCAATTAGCTGTCCGCCGATTAGGGTAAAGTCAGAAAAGTTTTGTGTGCCTACTCTTTTCAATAAATATTCAGCTACTTTTTTATTGATGTTTTCCGGTAATTCGGTGAGACTACGTACTTCTTTGGGTTCATAGTTCGCGAAAGAATAGCTACTGCAACCCTGAGCAATAAAATTCTTTGATCCACCGATGTAATAGTCATTTTCATGGATAGGAATCAGTAAAGTGTCATTTTTTGTAAGGTCGATTTCTTTCCAAATAGGTTCATATTTGATGTTGTTTACACTTAGTTGATAGGTAGCTGTGGAGTCCAAATCATAAACGTTGATTTTCAAGAATCCTTCATCATTTGTTCCTCCACAGGTAGCAAAGCTGTTACCATTTTTATAGACGTTTGAGTAAAACCCACACATGGGTTCTCCGGAGCTGGCATTAACAAACTTTAGGACAGATTGGGAGAAACTGTATTGAGAAAGGAGAAATATCAGAGAGAATAGTCGGAGTTTCATGCCTAGTGTAGGACTGCTTTAATTTACTAGTTGTTAGTTTAAATAATTGATTAATAGGGGGTAGTGACCTTTTTTTTACAATCGAATGTACTTCTTTTGAGCCTTGTTTATTTAAAGTACAGCTCAATAGTTTCTTCTGCAAGTGCTAAACTCTTCCCGATTTTTATCAGTTTTGCATCCAAATAGATGAGTTGCTTCGTATGGTTTGATGCCAAATCGAAATTCTCACCGAAAAGGAAAACATGATTAACACGAATAGAATTGCTCATATAGAGCAAGAAATCTCTGGCTTGAGAAGCCAATTGCAGCATCATCCGCTTTATAGTAACCTTCAGAATCTTGATGATATCAGACTTTTCATGGAAAACCATGCCTTTGCAGTTTGGGATTTCATGTCATTGCTGAAGGCGCTTCAAATGAAATTGACCTATGTGCAGATTCCTTGGACTCCTAGCCAAAATCCGACTCTGGCCAGATTTATCAATGAGATCGTTCACGGAGAGGAAAGTGACATTAATGAATTGGGCGAGCCTAAAAGTCATTATGAAATGTACTTAGATGCCATGGTTCAGCTAGGAGCAAGTACAAATCAGATCCAAAGATTTGTTCAACATATTCAGGAAGGAATGAGAATTGCCGAAGGATTTGAAGAAGTCGAGGTACATGAGAGTGTAGAAGAATTTGTGAAGTTTTCTTTTGCAGTGATAGCAACCCAAAAACCTCATCTAATTGCTTCCGCATTTACTTTTGGAAGGGAAGATGTGATACCGGATATGTTTATTTCGATCTTGAAACAGGCGGATGTAGAGAATGTTCACTACAATAAACTGAGATATTATCTGGAACGACATATAGAGTTGGATGGCGATGAGCATGGGCCTTTGTCCTTAAAAATGATCTCCGAACTCTGTGGTAATGATGAGCAGAAATGGGAGGAGACTCTGGAAGTTGCCAAGCAAGCACTTCAGCAAAGAATCTCGCTTTGGGATGGGATTGCTAAGCAACTCAATGAAGAGGAACTGGTGTGAAACAGGTTTGAAGTATGAAAATCATTTAGTCAAATTATGGAAAGAAGGCGAAAGGAGTTTTTGATTTCCACGAATAAAGAAAAGCTGGACAGGACTCTAATCCACCGATTCTTAAGCACAGAATCTGGCTGGGCAAATGGGATCAAATTTGAAACTGTCAATAAGGCTATTGAGAATTGTCTGAATTTTGGTGTTTACTATCAAGACAAACAAATTGGGTACGCCAAAGTGATTTCAGATTTTGCTACTATCGCTTATTTAGGAGATGTTTTTATTCTGGATAAGTTTCGGGGAATTGGACTGAGCAAGTGGCTGATGGAGAGTATTCTTTCGCATGAGGAACTTCAAAATTTGAGACGATGGATTCTGCTGACCAATACGGCGCCCTGGCTTTATGAAAAATATGGTTTCACCAAACTTGCCAATCCAGACTTCTACATGGAGCGGCACAATCCCAAAGTTTATGATCTACCTGATCAGTAAAATTCATCCAGAGGAATATTCCGAAGTAGTAGAGCTTTGGGAGGCTTCCGTCCGTGAAACGCATGAGTTTTTATCAGAAGATGATATTCTGTTTTTCAAGCCACTGATTTTGAATGAGTATTTGAAAGCTGTGGATTTGAATTGTGTTAGGGATGATTCTGGCAAAATTTTAGGTTTTTCCGGTGTGGCAGAAGGCAATCTGGAAATGCTCTTTGTCCATCCTGTCTTTGCAGGAAAAGGCATAGGTAAAGCTCTATTAACGTATGCCCTAGAGAAGCTTGGCGTATTGAAAGTGGACGTCAATGAGCAAAATCCAAAAGCGACAGCATTTTATCTGAAAAATGGATTTGAGATCATTGGGCGATCTGAATTGGATGGGACTGGCAAGCCTTATCCGATTTTGCATCTGGAGATATCGAAAAAGCTTTAATCTGGTAAAGTGTTTTCTGGTCTGTTGATATCGATTTTGATGCTTATCTTGAGCATCAGCTTTCTGAAAAAAATCTCAAAGACCAAACTACTCATGTTTAAGAGTATCTCTGCTTTTTTATTTCTCTCATTTTTCTTTTTCGCTTGCGAAACCAAGACTCCAACAGGAAGTAGTGCCATAGATATTCCTAAAATCGCTTCAAAGGCAACTTCCATAGTTGTTCTCGGCACAATTCAAGACGGAGGTTCTCCACACATCGGTTGCAATAAGGAATGCTGCAAGGATCTTTTCGAAAACCCAGATAAAGACAGACAGGTGGTTTCTTTGGGTTTGTTTGATGCTGTAACTGATAAAAAATACCTTTTCGAAGCCACACCGGACATCACTAGTCAGGCAAAAACTTTGAAGAGTTTTGGTTCAGAAAGTGAAGGCGAAATGCCAGATGGAATTTTCTTGACTCATGCACATATTGGTCATTACGCGGGTTTGATGTTTTTGGGAAAAGAAGCTAGGGATGCCAGAAGAGTACCCGTATTTGCCATGCCGAGAATGACGGAATTTCTTCAGAATGATGGGCCATGGAGCCAGTTGGTGAACAATGAAAATATTTCCTTGGTACCTATTGAAAATGAAAAACCAGTTATACTATCCGAGCAATTACGAGTGATACCGCTGCAAGTTCCACACCGGGATGAATTCTCCGAAACTGTCGGTTATAGGATTGTTGGTCCTAATAAAAGTGCATTGTTTATCCCTGATATTGATAAATGGGAAAAGTGGGAGAAGGATATTGTAGATGAAATCAGGAAGGTGGATTATGCTTTTGTAGATGCGACATTTTTCAGTGGGAAGGAGCTTGATAATCGAGATATTTCAGAGATTCCTCATCCATTTATTATGGAAAGTATGGAGAAGTTTGCTGGCTTAGCTACTGAAGAAAAAGCCAAGGTTGTATTCATCCATTTCAATCATACCAATCCGGTGATAGATCCGAATAGTGAAGAGACAAAACTGGTATTGGAAAAGGGGTTTCGAATAGCCAAGATTAGAGATGTTTTTGAGTTATAAATTAGTAAAGCATGAAAAGTAAATTCATTAAACTGTATTTAAGACTGGCGATAGCGCTGTCATTTTTGTCCGCCGTGGCAGATCGTTTTGGAATTTGGCCAGCTGAAGTTTCCGTGTGGGGGAATTGGCAAAGCTTCGTGGATTATACCGCTGTGATCAATCCATGGATGCCGGTTTCTATTATTCCTGCACTTGCAGCTATAGCTACTTTTGCTGAGATCGTATTTGGACTTTTCTTGCTTATTGGTTTCAAAACTGAGCTTATTGCCAAGTTGAGTGGTGTGTTGATGCTGATCTTTGCACTATCAATGACTTTCTCCATTGGGATAAAAAGCGGGTTTGATTATTCGGTTTTTTCTGCGTCGGCAGCAGCTTTTGGTTTGAGTTTGCTCAAGGAAAAGTATCTGGAAGTGGATAGCGTGCTGGGTAAAAGAAGTCGATGAGGTATAACACTTAAACCCCAACTCTACTTCGTTCAATCTTGCAAGAAAACTGGAGTAAGTTTATTGTGCTCAACAATCGTTAATTCCGCTTATCAAAAATCTTTCCGTCAGCAAGTTTTGACAACATTCAGATAACAAGGGATTAACTATTTTGGGTTATATTCAAGCTATTTCAAACCACAAATAACTAAGACATGAATATTACATTAGATGAAGCTGAAGTAGCAATATCTGCTGCAAAGGAGAAAGCAGGAGAAATAGATACAAAAATGAATATTGCCATCGTGGATGCTGGAGCAAACCTTGTTGCATTTGCAAGAATGGATGGAGCTTGGTTGGGTTCACTGGATATTTCCATTAAAAAGGCAAAGACTGCACGGTTTTTCGACATGAACACCGGAATGGTTGGGGATTTGTCACAGCCCGGTGGACCGCTTTATAATATTGAGCATTCCAATGGAGGCTTGATCACCTTCCCAGGTGGTATACCTATCAAGAATTCCTCGGGAGTAATAATTGGTGCCATAGGGGTAAGCGGTAGCTCGGTCGATAATGATCATAAGGTAGCCAATGCCGGCGCTCAAGCTGTTTAGATTTTAAGATTGGTCTAGCTGACCGCTTGAAAAGCCAAGAAGGAAAAGCCGTGATGCTCCTTCTTGGCTTCTTCAATTTAGCAGGAATTAGAACTTGTAAACTTTTGAAAGATGGAATTAAAAACGAACCCTGAAGTCGAAATAGTTTTTTCGAACTACCCAGATACTGTTCGGGATAAGATGCTGAATCTGCGAAGGCTGGTTTTGGAAGTTGCTGCGGAAATTGACTTGTCAAGTTTGGAAGAAACACTCAAATGGGGCGAGCCGAGCTATCTCGCAAAAAAGGGAAGTACAATTAGGATGGACTGGAAGGAAAAGGCGCCAGAACAGTATGCCATGTATTTCAAATGCACCAGCAAGCTTGTATCCAGCTTTCAATTCGCGTACAATGATCTTTTCTCTTATGAAGGCACGCGAGCTATAGTTTTTAAATTGGATGAGAGAGTGCCCGAATCAGAGCTGAAGAATTGCATCAAAGCTGCGTTGACCTATCATCAGGTTAAAAATTTGCCATTTTTGGGTCTCTAGACGAATAATTACTAAAATCAACACCATGCAAAAGAATCCAAAAGTTGAGTTTTTTTTCAGTAAAGAATCCAAGTGGCAATCCGAATATGATCAGTTGAGGAACCTAGTTCTGGATTGCGGACTCACGGAAGAATTGAAATGGGGCGTTCCTTGCTACACAGAAAAAGGTGCCAATGTGGTGCTGATTCATGGTTTTAAGGAGTACTGCGCACTTTTGTTTCACAAAGGAGCATTGCTTAGTGACTCAGAGGGGATTTTGATCCAACAGACAGAAAATGTACAGTCCGCTCGGCAGATTCGATTTATAAATCTTCAGGAGATTATAAAAATGAAGTCGGTTTTGAAACGTTACATTTTTGAAGCAGTGGAAGTGGAAAAAGCTGGATTGAAGGTGGAATTGAAAAAGACCAAAGAATATGAGATTCCAGAAGAATTTCAGTCCAAATTAGATGCAAATCCAGAGTTGAAAACTGCTTTTGAGGCCTTGACTCCAGGTAGGCAGCGAGGATACCTTTTACATTTTTCTACGGCGAAACAAGCCAAAACCCGAGAAGCCAGAATAGAAAAAGTCATCCCTCAGATTTTCGAAGGGAAAGGATTGACCGATTAATTGTTCGTTCTGAAGTCTGTGATTTTTACAGGAATTTCTTCAGATAGCTGATGAAAATAGGCCAATCCGAAGGAATTGTCCCATGGCCTCCATCGTGCATGTAATAGCCAAGTTTATTAAAGGCAAGTGAGGTGTCTCCAGCCTCTGGCATGGTGGCGTCTCCAGGACCTTTTTCACCAAAAAGCTCATAAACCACCTGTGCTTCCTTGGCTGCAATAAACTCGCCTTCAGGATCCGACCAGTAATCAGTATTTCCAGTTTGGAGTAAAAGCGGACGTGGCGCCATCAAAGCTACCAACGAGTGTGCATCAAATGGCAACTCATTTACTTTGGTCGAATACTCATGATAAGCTGGCGCAAACTGGTAGTAATAGCGTGAGGTGTCAGTAATATGCTTGATGTTTTCTCCATAGTCACGTCTGGTAATAGCTGCTCCTCCTTCACCCGAAACGCTGGCGATTACCAATTTGAATCGTTCGTCATGCACTCCAGTCCATAAAGCCGTTTTTCCCAAGCGGGAGATTCCGTGAATTGCTACCCGACTCGCATCAATTTCAGCGTCTTTTTCGAAGTAGTCCATGGCGCGGCTTAATCCCCAAGCCCAGGCTGAAATGGCTCCCCATTCATCATTTTTTAAAGTAGTTTCTTCAGGTTTCAGAAATTCACTGCGAATACCATACTTCAAACCATCTTTGAAATCAGGCTCTATATCTCCATAGTAAACTGTAGCAAATCCAAAACCTTCAGAAATGAATTGATTGACATCCATTTTGCCAAATCTGCTTGCTTGATCTGCTTTTACTTTTTGACCTTCACGGTTCCAGATTTCTCCAATTTTCACTCCAGGATCATCGACTACTTGGGAATTTGCTGCAAAGGAAATGTTAAAGAAAAGAGGGACAGGCTTGGAAGCATTTGCTGGTAGGTAGATCAGCAAATCTATTTTATGATCAGATGTGTCTTTGGTGAAATATACCGTTACCTGCCTGCGAATAGCTTTTCCATCAAAGACCAGAGTTTCCTTATCAAAAATGCGGAAGGAGAGTTCCGCTGGAGGTGGAGGCATTTTGCCATACTGAATTGCTTCGACGGCCTTCAGCAGTTCTGGTCTCCGCTTTTCAGTCCAAGCTTTTGCATTGGTTACTTTCTCTCCAGAATAAAGCCTGAGCAATTCTGGAAGGGTGTAAGGTGGAATTGCCGAGACATCATAATTTATTGGAAAACCAGCTGATGTTTTGGGCAGGTCTTCTGTCTGAGCAACAGCTGATAGATTGATAACCAAAAATACGATTGTAAGTAGTCTAGTTTTCATCGTTCGAAGAGTCGTTTGGGATAATGTACTACAAATCAGCGTCGTTGAGTAGGTTTATTCCTTAGGTGGCAACATCCAGTACCTAATTTTTCAATGCGGAAAGGCCAAAAAACCAACTTGAATTTCTCCTAATTTCTTATATCCAGCTTCATTCATGTGGATAGGATCGGTATAGTAGAGGTCCTTGTTATACATATTATAACCTCCCAAAGTAAACTGATCCAAGTAAGGTATGCCATGAAGTTGGCAGATTTTCTTTTGCATATTCACATGCTCGACCATTCCATTTTCGGTAAATGGATCATAAGCCCCTCGATCGTTGAATGCTTTGCTCGAGGTGAAGAAGTAAATCTGAGCGTTAGGGTTGATTTCATAGATTTTCTTGATGCAGTAATTAATCCCTCCAGCTTGAGTTACCAGCTTTTCTTCATCAAAACCATCGAATTCCGAGTAATCAGTATAGTTGCCAACTTCTCTTTTATTGGAGTAATCATTGGTGGAGGCCCAAAGAATATAAATGTCGAAAACTCCAGCCTCATCCACTTGCTGCTGTAATGATTTGCCTTGAAGGGAAGAGAAGCCAGCTCCTCCAACACCAAAATTTGTAACTGTCATTCCCAGCTTTTCTTTCCACATATTTTTGGCAACATCACTTTTTGGTATGACAGAGACCGAGCCTCCAAAAACCGCCACAGACTTCCCATAATTGTATGATGCTTTAAGATCTTGCTGCGCAAAAATACTTGTAGATACTAATAGGAAAGCGAAGCTTAAATAGTGTTTTAGGTAATTCATTTGTGTTGAATTATAGGGTGTTTTTATTTGTAAATGGTAGTACAGTTTGTTTGCACTTTTAGCATTTCTGCAGCGTAGCGAATCCCAAGAGCATGGTAAGAATCCGAGTCAAAATGGGTGTCGTCTCCCTTGTGATTCAGCCCTTCGGCGGTGACTAAGCCTATACAATCATTTGAAGCAGCAATTTCACGAATTACTCCGTTCATGTCTTCAGCAAAAGGTGCTTTGGGATAGAAGAAGTAGCCTAGTTCACCAATGACTATAGGAATGTCTGCTATTCCCAAATCTGATTTAAGAGCATTCAACATAGCCTCAAATTTTTGTGTGTATTCGGTAACACCTGCTTCCGTATTGGAGTCTGATTCTCCCTGATGCCAGATGATACCTTTCAAAGTGCCAGATTCCATTGCTTTTTTTGCCCGACGAATCATGTCGTCGTAAGGATAGGTGTTGGTTTGTCTGTGGATAGAATCTGCAAACCAAGCGTTTATTGAACTTCCGCCTACTGCGGTAGGAATGAGCCCAATTTTGATAGTTGTGTTTTCGTTAGCCATTATTTTCCCAAAAGTCAGCCCAAGACCAGTGCCTGCAGCAGGCTTGTCAAAGTGCATAGGATCTTTTGCCAATACCCAGTTTTCTGCCTTATCCAGCATCAATACGCGTGGATGGCTGAGCGTGTCAATAGCTTCCATTTTCCCTCTGCCAGCCATGTTGGATTGGCCCATCAGGAGATAAAGGTGAAAATTCTCCTCGGAAGAGCTTTTGTCTAAGGTATTGGTGGGGATGTTTTTTTGGCCAGTGCAACTGACTAAAACTACACTGAATAAAGCTAAGGTTAGGCGATATAGGTTCATGTTTCCAGAGTTCAAGTCTATGTCCCTAAAAATACTCCAAAATCCCCTTAGCGATTAGGGCATGTCCATTTTCATTTGGGTGATTACCTTGGGACATTAAGTTAGGTAAACTGTCTCCAGACGCCACTTCCTTTTTGAAAAGTTCATAGCTATCGACTAGGCCGATATTGTATTTCTTAGAAAGTTGACGAATCTGATTTGAATGCTGATCCAAAATGGTGTCATCTTCTTTTAGATCTAGTTTTTGATCAGGAGAAGGGGTTAATAGGATAATTTTAATGTCCATTTCCAACGCTTTTTGGATCATTGATTCCCAGGCTATTTTTGCACTATCGAGCCCAATCCTTCTGTCGTTTAGCGCATAGTCGATAAAGAGTACGTCAGGTTTGTGAGTTAGCACATCTGACTCAAAGCGGAGAGTACCAGATTTGGAATCTTCACCCCCAATGGCAGTATTTATCAAGTTAATTACAGCAAATGGATACAGAGAAGTGATCTCCTTATAGGCTAAAAATGGATACGATTGAAGTGTATTCACAACTGGAGTTTTGAAATAACCTGATGGCACAGAGTGTCCATGAAAAACCAAATTAACCGTTCTGTTGCCGGGCCATTTTTTTTGAAGTTCGATTTTCAACTCACTCAAATATTCAGATTTATCCTCACTGTCTTGAAAGGGTAAGAGTAGGATTGAAAGTAGGAATATGTAAAAAAGCTTCATTAGGATTTGGGTTGTATTGATTTTTGAGAAAGTAATTTAGTAATGTTCTTTTGGAAGCGCTGTCTTTTTTGATTGATGGAAATACTGTTATACCAAATAAAATTAGGATGCAACAGGATACCTAAGTAGACCTTTTCTTTCTATTTTAGAATCTATGGAAAATAACCTGACCCTTCGAAAATTCATTTTTTGCCTCTTTATCCTAGTTAAAACCACAGCCTTTGCGCAGCAGGAAAAACCAAATATCATCTTTATTCTTACGGATGATCAACGTTGGGATGCTTTAGGTTTTTCTGGAAATGAGATTATCCAAACTCCTGAAATGGACAGGTTGGCGGCAGAAGGGATTTACTTTAAAAATGCATTTGTCACGACTCCAATTTGCGCAGCCAGTAGAGCGAGTGTTTTAACTGGGCTATATGAAAGAACGCATGGCTATACTTTTGGTCAGGAACTTAATGAGGGGTACGCCCAGAATTCCTATCCAGCTCAATTGAAAAAACTGGGCTATGAAACAGGTTTCTTTGGGAAATTTGGCGTGAACTATCCTGGATTCGCCTCACTATTTGATGTGGGAGATTCTTATGATAGGGATGTGAAATATCCTGATCGCAGAGGCTATTTCTATAAGACTATCAATGGAGATTCGGTGCATTTGACCAAATACACCTCTTATCAGGCGCAGGAATTTATCAAGAATCAATCGGCAGATAAGCCATTTATGCTTTCGCTGAGTTTCTCTGCTCCGCATGCTCATGATCCCGCAGAAGACCAATATTTCTGGTCTCAGGATGTGGATGATTTATATACTGATGTCAAGTTTCCCAAGCCGCTTTTGGCAAAGGAAAAATACTTTGACGAGCAGCCGGAATATGTAAAAACCGGGGAGAATCGCACGCGCTGGTATTGGAGATATGATACTCCTGAGAAATACCAGAAGAGTATGAAGGGCTATTACCGAATGATCTCTGAAGTGGATCTGGAAATTGGGAAAATCCGCAAGACGCTTGCCGAAAAAGGCATGGATAAAAATACGGTGATCATCTTTATGGGTGATAATGGTTACTTCCAGGGCGAGCGCCAACTTGCCGGGAAGTGGTTGATGTACGATAATTCACTACGAGTGCCTATGATCATCTATGACCCAAGAAATCCTGGACATAGAGTGATTTCTGATTTTGCGCTAAACATTGATATCGCGCCCACTGTGCTTGAGTTTGCAAATGGCATTTTGCCACAGGAATATCAGGGTATTAGCTTGGCTGATTACGTGATTGGGGAAAATCCTGCCATTGAAAGGAGTGAATTTATTGCAGAGCATCTTTGGAAAGTCAAAATCATAGCGGCCAGTGAAGGGATTAGAACCAAGGATTGGAAATACTTCCGATATCAGGATGACTTGGCTCACGAAGAGTTGTATAATCTGAACAAAGATCCTTTAGAGAAAAAGAATTTATCTGGAAAGAAAAGCTATGAAAATACGCTTATTGAAATGCGGGAAATTTTTAATAATCATGTGAAAAGGTTGGAAGCGGAGAAGATTAATTAGTTAACAGTGAACAGTCGCAGTGTGCAGAACACTGAGACTGAATACTGAAATCTGACCACAGATCACTGAGCCTTACTTCTCCGACAATGCCTCTCCCTCAAACTTGATCCCATCCCAGCCGGATTGCATAAAGTTGCGGATGTTTTGATGATCTGTTCCTTCTGGATTTCCTAAAACATCTTTTCTATAATAATCACCAAAAAGTGCCAGCGTTTGATCTTGGGTAAGGTTATGGAGCTTTGCAAAGGAGAAAATCTTGCAGCTTCCATTGTTTTGTCCTGCTTCGTTTACCGTGTTTCCATTGGTAAAGTGGGTAGGGGTAAAGTTGTAATTTGTGTCGATATATGTGATGACATCAGGGAAAGCGATGGTGCCAGGGGAGTTTTTGATTTGTTCTAGAAGTTTCATGGGTACAATGATAATTAAATAAGTGATCAGTCGCGGTGTTCAGTCGCAGTTGCCAACTGCCAACTGCCAATTGCCAACTGCCAACTATTTTTCCATAGGATGTGCTTTCAGCAAATCAGCAGGCTGGAAGAACCCTGTGTGATCTTTGACCTCTTCTCGTACTTTTTTCACCAAGTCAGGTGAAATGGCAGTAGCTTGATTCCCAAAGGAATTTCTCACGAAGGTAAGCACTGCTGCTACTTGCGAGTCATCCAGCATACCTTCGAAAGGAGTCATTGGTACTTGTCCAGGATAATCTTTTCCTTTCACTGTTATCGGTCCCATCAAGCCTTTCAATACAATTTTGATCAGGCGCTCTTCATTACCTGTTACCCATGGGGTGCCAGTAAGCGGCGGGAAACCTGAGGCGGCAAGTCCTTGTCCATCCGGCTGGTGACAGGTGCTACAGAAGCCTTCTCTGGCATAGATCTCTTTTCCTAGCACAAATAATTCTCTATCTGAGCCAGTTAAGGATGATTTGATGTCTTCTTCTTTTTTCTCTTTAACAGACAACCCGGAAATATGTGCTACAGCCGCTTCATAAGCAGGAGTGATCCACTCTTCCATTTCCATGTCTTCACCTGCAGAAAGTACCTCAAGCCCTGCTTCTCTTGGCATCCAAGATGCAGCTACGATTGATTCAAGTCTGACTCTACCATTTTCATCTTTGATAGCCTCAGTCATAAGCTCTTTTTGGTTGGAAACCTGATGCCCTGTATATCGAAGTACTCTCACGGCTGCAGCTCTAGCTCTGAAGTCTTTGGCTTTCAGCATTTGCTCCAATAAATCTTTATTTACTTTATTGATTCCCCAGCTTACCCAAAGTGCTTCAAGCACATTGTGCTCATATCTTGGGTCGTTTTTATCCAATTTCTCAGCCCAATCAGCCACAGCATCATACACTTCCTGCTGATCTCTTCCACGCAGTTCCCGGCGAGTTCTGTATCTGGTTCTGTATTCTGGTAATTTTAGATTTTCCAACAACTCAGGTATACTTGCGCCGTCGATTTTGGCTGGAGTGACTAAAGGTCTGGAAGGGTAGGTGATTCTGTAAATCCTACCATGCTGATGATCTCTCAATGGATCACGGGCATTGTGTTGCATGTGGCCAATAAGGATGTTGTGCCAATCAACTACGTATAACGAACCATCGGGAGCAATCTCCATGTCAACAGGACGGAAATTTCTATCTGTAGATGAAAGTAAATCCTGTCTCCATTTGGTAGAGAAACCGATTTCCTCATCGATCATCTGATGCTGTTTTGTTCCTAGGAAACCGATCGTGTTATTGATGATCATATCACCTTGAACATCTTCAGGGAAATGACGACTTGAGATAAATTCCAACCCTGATGTAGGACGTACGAGCTGATCTCTCTGAATTAGATTTCTTCCTTTATTATTTGCATTTCCGTAGCGAGGGAGGAGCGAGGCAGGCATCATGTAGTTCACATTTGGACCTGAAGTCTCAGCATAGAAGTTTTGTCCCCATTCGTCAAAGGCAATTCCCCAAGGGTTTGGGATACTTACCTGAGCCACTCGCTCTAGCTTATGTCTACTAGGAGTATATCTGTAAAAACCTCCATTTGTAGCGCGAACCGGGCCATAGGGAGTCTCCACATTCGTGTGAAGAAAAACTCCCTCCGCCATATAAATTGCTCCAGACTCATCTGTGGTAAATGCTGAAATAGCATGATGCGTATCGTGATCGTCAAAACCGCTGAGCAAAACTTCCTTACGATCTGCCTTGTCGTCATTATTATCATCATACAGAATTACGAGGTTGTTTCCCTGGGAAACATAAACTCCTTCTGCTGCTAACTCAAACCCTACAGGAATATGAAGATCATCCGCGAAAACAGTTTCCTTGTCTGCTTTGCCATCATTGTCTGTGTCTTCATAGATCAACAACTTATCCGCAGGACGGGAATCTCCAGGCTTGTAATGCGGATAGCTTGGCATAGTAGCTACCCAGAGTCTGCCTTTGTTGTCAAAGGAAAGCTGAACTGGGTTGGCAAGGTTTGGCCATTCTTCCTCAGATGCAAAAAGTTCGATTTTGTATCCTGGAGCTACTTTTAATTTAGATAAAGCCTCCTCTCCATATAGGTATTCAAGGCTTCCATTTGCTTCAGGGTTATAATTAGTTTCCACTTCCGGAAGCTTTTTTGTTTTGGCATCAGCCGCAGCTAGATCTTTTCGTTCTCCTTTGTTTGCCATCCAGATCGCTGTATCACGAATCGCGGTCATTTGGCGGATTTTCTCTAGTTCAAAAGGATAATTGTCAGGACCGAATGGGTCGTATCTTCTTCCGAATACATGGACGCCATTAGGGATTTTATAATCGTTTCTCCAAAACCAGTTTTTCTCCTGCACAGCTTCATGAACCAAGTCGCGATTTGATTCATTTTTTACTTCTGTTTTACCGAAAATTTCGTCTGCCAGTAATACGGCTAATTTTTTATAGCCAGCTTCATTAAGCTGAGAACCATCAATGGTCAGGTCTTCCTCAGATTCCAAATACCATTGCTTGCTTGGGGTAAATGCATCTACAAAAAGCACTTTGTTGTTTTCTGCTATCTCGCGCATAGCTACCGTGTAGAGATTTATGTTCTCGTTTTCGGTTTTTCCGTCAGGAACATCAATTTTTTCAGACAAGTCTTCAAAAGCGATAGGTGAGACAATAACGAGTTTTGGAGAAAGTGTGTCGTGATATTTCTGACGAAGTGTATGCTTGATAAATGCATCCAATTCTGCCTTGTAGTTTTCTACTCCATCTACACCTTGGAACGATTCATTGTATCCAAAAAAAGCAATAACAATGTCTGTTTGTAGTCTGGCCAGCCATTCATCAGGCTTCTCCAGGTGACCTATACTACCAGAAGGAGTAGCGTATTCCACTTGAAAGGCCTCAGCACCTGGGAAAGCCCAAGGATCGTTAGTGCCTGATCTAGGTCTAAAGCCAGGTGTGTCTCCTGGATCGGAAAGGTTTCGGATGAAGAGGTTTTTGTCTGGATTTCTGAGTTGCATCTCTGTTTCAAAACTCCCGTAATCCATCATTCTAGAACCCAGATTGTTTCCAATCAGGGCAATTCTAGCGTTTGGCTTAAGTTCGAGGGTTTCTTTTTGGGTGCATTGAAAAGTAAGAATTCCTATAAGGACTAGGAAAAAGAGGTTTTGGGATGATTTCTTCAGCATTTTTATTTAATCAACTATTGATAGCTAATATTAATGATAAAGGGTGGGATAATCAATTGTAGAAGTTTGTGAAGAGCTTTCAAATGGGTTGGGTGGTTCATTTTATATATGTGCTGTTCAAATATCTATTTGAGAGGTTAATATATATTAATACTATAGTGTTATAACTTATATATTTTATTTAACTATCCTGCCGTATCCTGTTTTATAAATATTTTAAATAATATGTTTAGGAAATAAAAAAATCAGCATAGTGCAGGATAGGAACGGGTTTGTAGAGTGGTTAATTGGGAGAATATATAATTAATAATTAAACCCATTCCTATGCTAAACTATTATCAAACATGTATAAAAACTCGGTTTATAGGGTTTTTATTAGCTTTGTTTATCGTCTCTGTGTCTTCCACTTTTGCACAGACGTTAACTGTAAGAGGTACAGTGATTTCCGAGGGCGACAATGAGCCTATTCCTGGTGCCTTAGTGTCAATAAAAGGTACTCAGTCTGGTACAGTGACTGAAATTGATGGTACTTTTCAGATCCAAGCTTCAGTAGGGGAAACCTTAGTGGTTAGCTTTATTGGATTTACCACAAATGAAGTGGTGGTGACTAGTAATAGCACAGACATCCAAGTGACATTGGCTTATTCAACTTCCGATTTGTCCGAAGTAGTCGTAGTGGGCTATGGTAGCCAGGTCAAGCGTGAAGTGACTGGTGCTGTACAGTCAGTGAGCGAAGCTGAATTGAAGGATATGCCAGTATCCTCCATGGCACAAAAACTTCAGGGTAGACTGGCTGGCGTGCAGATCAATCAAACTACCGGTAAGCCAGGGCAAGGTATGAGCGTCCGTATTAGAGGACAGCTGTCTGTCTCTGGTGGGAGCTCTCCTTTATATGTGGTAGATGGTTTTCCGATTACTGGAGATATTAACTCTATCAACCCTGACGAAATTCAGGAAATTACCGTGCTGAAAGATGCCGCCTCTACCTCACTTTATGGATCTAGAGCAGCCAATGGCGTTGTTCTGATTACTACTAAGAAGGGGAAAGTAGGTCAGACAAATGTGAACTTAAATGTATATACGGGTTTCCAGAAGGTGCCAGAGAGAGGACGTTTGGAAATGATGGATGCCGAAGAATTTGCGATTTTTAAGCAGGAGTATTACACTGCAGCAGGACAACCGGTTCCGGATGTTTTCCAGAATCCTTCTCAATACAGAGGGCAATCAAATGATTGGTATGATGCAATGCTGCAGACTGCTCCTATTAGTTCCTATAATCTTACGGTAACCTCTAACAAGGAGAAGGTGAATACAGCGATAATTTTGGGTGTATTCGATCAAGATGGAGTTGTGGTTAATTCTGACTACACCAGATACTCTTTGAGAATGAATACCGATTACCAGGTTTCTGATAAGGTGAACATCGGGGTGAATGTGGCTCCAAATTATGTGGTGGATAACACACCAAGAACAGATGGTACAAGAGGAACGGGTATTCTTTTCAATGCACTTCATACCTGGCCTATCATGCCAATCTATGGCGAAGATGGGGAACTGACTTCTTTTAATCAACTGCCTGCAAGTACAGGTAATATCTATGCTTACCCTAACTGGGTGAGATCCGCGCAGGAGATCACTAATGAAACGAAAGAGTTGAATGTGCTTGCAAATACATATGTAGAATGGAAGCCTATAAAAGGCCTTTCTCTGAAATCAACTTTCAATGCTGAGATCGGTAGTTCAAAGTATATGTGGTTCAATCCATCTACGGCGACAGCCAATATTAACGTTACAATCCCTACAGTGGCAGTTTCTATCCGTGATATCGACGAGCGCTTATCATGGCTAAACGAGAATATCGCTACCTATACCAAAAGTTTTGGAGATCATAATTTCCAGCTTTTGGGAGGTTTTTCAACTCAAAAATTCAGAAGTGAAAGTACACGTATTCAGGCAGATACCTATGCGGATGATCGCATTCCTACAGTTCAGGGAGCGATTAACATCAATAGAGGTGGTACCAACTCCGGAGTGGGCGAGTGGTCTTTGACTTCCTTGTTTTCTAGGCTAACCTATAATTATCTTGGTAAATATCTCTTTACTGCTTCCGTAAGAGGTGATGGATCCTCTAGATTCGGTTCTGACAATCGCTGGGGCGTTTTCCCTTCTGCTTCGGTAGGATGGGTTCTTTCAGATGAGGGATTCTTGAATACAAGTTCCACTATTTCTTTCACCAAACTACGTGCTAGCTATGGTGTGACTGGAAATAATAATATAGGTAATTATACCTCCTATGCTTTGGTCAATAATACGATCAATGCAGTATTTGGTGAGACCGTAGTAGCTGGGGCAGCTGTTAATTCCTTGAGCAATAATAATCTTGGCTGGGAGACAACAGCACAATTTGATTTGGGGTTAGATTTAGGTCTTTGGGATGATCGAGTTTTATTCAACTATGATTTTTATTCCAAAAACACCACCAACCTGCTTTATGCAGTTCAGATACCAAGAGAGTCAGGTTTTGCAAACTACAATGACAACATAGGAGAGATTCATTTCTGGGGTCATGAGTTTTCGGTAAATACGGTGAATACTACTGGGGCGTTTAGATGGACTACCAATGCGAATATTTCTTTCAATCGCAACAAGGTGTTAGAACTTGCAGAGGGTATTGATAGAGTATACGGTACTTATCACATTACTCAAGTGGGACAGCCATTTGGTCAGTTCTATGGTCTTGTGAAGGAAGGTAATTACATGAGTCAGCAAGATCTTGATAATTCACCTATCATACCGGGCAGATCTACTGTAGGTAGTATCAAATTGAAGGATGTGAATGGTGATGGGGTCATTACTTACGGTGGGGACAATGATGATAGAGCTATCATCGGTAATCCTTTCCCTGATTTCACTTATGGTTTGATTAATAATTTTGCTTGGAAGGGCTTCGATGCAAGTGTAGCTATTTCTGGTTCTCAAGGAAATGAATTGTACATGAGACACTTATATTCCACTGCCAATTTGGATGGCGTGTTTAATATGGTAGCCAAAGTATCGAATAGATTCAAATCTCCAGAAGATCCAGGAGATGGAATTTTCGGAACCTCTACTGGTGGAGGGAATGTCACTGGAGTTGAGCGTGATTGGAACAATAGCAACTTCGTGTGGGATGCTTCTTACTTGACTATCAGAAACATCACCATTGGATATACTTTTACCAAACTCCCAAAGACGATCAAGTCTCTTAGACTTTATGCATCTGGACAGAATATGTGGGTGTTTACAGATTATTGGGGAGGATCAAATCCTGAAGTTAGTATGCAGAATGACGGAAATGGAGATGGAGGCAACTTGAGTCAGGGTGTGGATCTTTCATCGTATCCAGTACCACGTACGATTACTTTTGGAGCAAATATCAACTTTTGATTTTGCTAGATCAGTACACATTTAATCTCACCAAACTGTATTAAAAATGAAAAAATATATAATTGTATTACTAGCAGCAAGCTTGGGACTAAGCAGCTGTGATGATTTTCTAACAGTAGTTCCTGAGACTCAATTGAGTTCGGCTACTTTCTTCAAAACGGAGGCTGACTTTGTTCAAGCAGTCAATGCGGCCTATGTTCCATTAAGAACTATCGTAAATGACCGAGCTTGGAAATTATCAGAAATGCACTCTGACAATACCTATTACGGAAGAAATGTGCTCTTCGGAGCAGTGGATCCACAGGAAGATTTAGCGGATTTCTCAGTGCCAGAGGCAAATGGAGTGACTGCCAATGGAAATGTACTTGAGCAATGGAGAGCAGATTATTTGATTATTTCCAGAACCAACCAGATTCTAGATTTGATTGATGATGCGGATGTTGCCCAGGCTCCAAAAGACAATGTAAAAGGACAAGCACTTTTCCTCCGAGCTTATGCATATTTTGAATTAGTTAGGTATTTTGGTGGTGTGCCGCTTCACTTGACTCCAGTAGCCACCAGAGAAGAAGCCGCTCTTCCATTGTCTACTGAGGAAGAAGTATACGCGCAAATAATTCAGGACTTGGTAGCAGCAGTTCCATTGTTGCCAGCGAAATCTGCGCAACAGGCAGGCAGAGCAACTTCAGGTGCAGCAAGAACTTTACTTGCAAATGTTTATATCAATTTAGAGCGCTGGTCAGATGCGGAAACTATTTTGAGACCTGTAGTGACTAGTGGAGAATATAGTCTGATACCAAATTATGAAATGGCCTTTTCGGATAATGCATCAAATAAAAATAATGCAGAGTCTGTTTTTGAAGTTCAATTCCTAGAAGGAGCTGCTGGCTTGAATGGTAATTTTATCTATCAATTTTTGCCAAGACCATTGCTTGCATCGGAGTTAGTAGAAATCACCGGAACTAGCAATCCGCAACCAATAGACGGGGAGGGAAATAATATACCTACTCCAGATATTATTGCGGCTTATGAGGATGGGGATACTCGGAAAGATGCATCCATAGGATATGTGTTTCTATCCAATAGTTTCAGAGATGATAAGACCTATCCGTATATAAAAAAGTACGCAAAGACGCATTCTCAGCATAATAACACCGGCACAAACTGGCCTATTTATAGATATTCAGAAGTGTTATTATTCATGGCAGAAGCGCTTAATGAGCAAGGCAAAGATGGGGAAGCGTTAACTTTCTTGAATCAAGTTCGTGACAGAGCGGGTTTGGGCGCGGTTAGTGGATCTGGAGCTGCTCTTGGAGAGATGATTTTCAAGGAAAGAAGAGTAGAGCTTGCCTTCGAAAACAAGCGCTGGTTTGATATTCAGAGAACTGGAAGAATTGAGGAGATTATTATTCCTTATGGTCAGCGTATTGTAGCTAATCCACTGGATTATTATTACCCACCATTGGAAGATGCAGTCCCAAGACCAAACGTCTTTACTAACCTCAATAAGTTTTATGCTTATCCAGCTGATGAATCTGCTTTGACTCCTTATTTCTAAATTAGAGTATAAAGATCACCCAGCGCTGAGATACTAACATTATCTCTGGCGTTGGGTTATTTAATTATTCATTAAGGTTATAAACAGATTTGTGGTGATAAATAGCTGGTATATTTCATGAGTGGTTTCTGTATTGAAAAATTATTCACCAATTTAAAATTCTAAATATTGTTATCAATTAACATTTGCCCTATGCGACTCAAATACTCTATAAGGAATCTATTTCTCTTATCGGTTGTGGTCCTTTTCTCAGTATCCTGCGCTTCGGATCAAAAGGAAGAAACTACACAAAGAAAACTCACCGGAAATCCAAAATTGGACAAACTCAAGCTCCCTGATGGATTTGTAGCAGAGCATCTCCTTAGTCCTGGTGAAAAGGATGAAGGGTCATGGGTCGCAATGACCTTTGATGATAAAAATAGATTGATCACTGCTGATCAGTATGGTTTTCTGTACAGATTGGAAATACCACCAATAGGATCTGAATCCTTGGAGCCGAAAGTGGAAAAACTCATCATCGGAAACGTAGCTGAGCCACAGGTGGGGATGGGTTATGCTCAAGGTCTGCTGTATGCGTTCAATAGTATTTATGTGATGGTAAATCACAATGGAAATGAAACCTTCGAAGAAAGTACAGGACTTTATAGAATTCAGGATTTGGACGGAGATGATCAGTATGAGTCGGTGACCAAAATCAAAGGCTTCACAGGTCAGCCGGGTGAGCATGGGCCGCACAGTATCAAACTTTCTCCAGATGGTCAGTCACTCTACATAGTTGCTGGTAATCATACTGATGTTCCTGAAATGGATGCTTATAGACTACCTAAAGTATGGCAGGAAGACAATCTTTTCCCAGAAATCAAAGATCCAAGAGGACATGCAAACAGCAGAATGGCGCCAGGCGGATGGGTAGCGAACATTGACCCAGAAGGTAAGCACTGGGAATTGATCTCAGCTGGATACAGAAACCCGTTTGATATCGCGTTCAATGAAGTTGGTGATTTGTTCACTTACGACTCTGATATGGAATGGGATTTTGGTATGCCTTGGTACCGTCCTACCAGAATCTGTCATGTGACTTCAGGAAGTGAGTATGGCTGGAGAACTGGTAACCAAAAATGGTCACCAAATTATCCGGATAACCTACCTGCTATTCTGAATATTGGACAGGGCTCACCAACAAACGTCATGTTTGGAACTGAAGCAAACTTCCCTGAAAAATACAGAACCTCACTTTTTGCATTTGATTGGAGCTTTGGGATTATTTATTCCATGACACTTACTCCAAAAGGTGGCACGTATGAAGCGACAGCAGAAGAGTTTATCTCCGGCTCTCCTCTTCCATTGACAGACGGTATTATCGGACCAGATGGTGCGATGTACTTTATGACTGGAGGTAGAAGACTAGAGTCTGACGTTTACCGTGTCTATTATGATGGAGAAGTAGAAGAGTCTGATAAAAAGCCTCTTCAAATGGCAGATTTGCCAGCTGAGGCTAAGTTGAGGAGAGAATTGGAAGCACTGCACGTAGATGGGGCGCCAGCTTCAGGTCTTGAGTTGGCTTGGGAAAATTTGAGCCATAAAGACCGATATGTTCAGTATGCTGCTAGAATTGCGGTAGAGCATCAGCCAGTGAGTTCTTGGAAAGCCAAAGCTTTGGCAGAAACTGATCCTGCTAAATTGACCATGGCGATGATCGCTTTGTCCAGACATTCAGAAAAAGGAGCTGGAACTCCGATGCTTCAAGCTTTGATGGGAGTTGACTATAAGAGCTTGGACGAAACAGGTAAGCAGAATTTGTTAAGAGCAGTAGAGCTGATTCTAGCGAGACAGGGTGAGCCTACAGGTTCGGTGAAGTCTGATTTGGTGGCTTATTTGGATGGTAATTTCCCAGCAAATAATAACAATCTAGATCGTGCTTTGGCAGTTCTTCTCGTGTATTTGGATGCACCTAATGCAGTAGAGAAGTCTTTGGCACTTTTGAAGTCATCCAAGGATGATCCTAATTACCAAAAAACGTTCTCGGCCTCCTCGGATTTGATCATGAGAAATCCTCAGTATGGATTGGATATTGCAAATATGTTGGCTAATGTGCCGCCAGCGCAGCAGACTTACCTGGCAACAGTTCTTGGCGGTGCTGAGACAGGCTGGACTCCGGAATTGCATGAGGAATATTTCACATGGATTCAGAATGCATTCAAATACAAAGGAGGTCGAAGCTATGTAGGCTTTATTGATAGAGCCAGAAAAATGGCACTTACTCATGTAGCAAAGAGCGATTTTGACAAATACAATGAACTATCAGGCGCAGCATTGCTCACAGGAAATGGAAATGACCTAGTAAATTCTGATGTACAGCCTGAAGGTCCCGGTAGAAGATGGACAGTGGAAGAAGCAGAGCCTTTAATGGCGGATCTACATGGTAGAGATTTGGCCAAAGGCAAAGCAATGTTTGCAGCTTCTCAATGCCAGTCTTGCCACACACTTGGTGGTGAAGGAGGAATTATTGGTCCGGATTTGACGCAGTTGGGTACACGGTTTTCAGCAAAAGATATTTTGGAAGCGACCATCAATCCTAGTGACGAAATCTCTGAGCAGTATGTGGCCAGCGTGATTGAATTGAAAGATGGAAGTTCTGTGATGGGTAGAATCATCAACGAGGACGATAATAGTTACTCAGTATCACAAAACCCTTTCTCTCCAGATGTGCTACGCAAAGTGGAGAAAAGCAATGTGGTATTGGTGAAGGATTCTAAAGTATCCGTCATGATGCCAGGAATGATCAATAGGCTGAATGAAGAAGAATTAAAAGATTTGATGGCCTACCTGATTTCTGGTGGAAAGGCAAATCACGAAGTTTATCAAACTAAAGCCCAAGCGGAAGAATGAAAAATTTACTGAAATCTAAATGGCTTAGAGTTGAACTACTCGGATTAGGAGCGATGATGGTAGTTGGATTGGTGAACTGCCAACAGCCAACTGAGACCATTACTTCCACTATTTCACCTGTAGCTCCTGTTGAGGCTGATTTTAAATCTATTTTCGATGGGAAAACTTTAGAGGGTTGGGAAGGAAATCCCGTGTATTGGTCTGTTAAAGATGGAGCAATCACTGGAACCATCACGCCGGAGACTCTTTTGAAGGCAAATACCTTCCTAATTTGGCAAGGTGGACAGCCAGGTGATTTTGAGTTGAAGGCTGAGTTTAAAATCTCTGAAGGTGGAAACTCTGGGATTAACTACCGAAGTGAACTAGTCGAAGATGTACCATTTGCATTGAAAGGCTACCAAGCAGATATTGACGGGAAGAATAATTATACCGGTCAAAACTATGAAGAACGCAAGAGAGCTACCTTGGCCTATAGAGGTCAGGAAACAAAAATCACTTCTCAGCCTGATGGGGTAGGAGTTCGTGAGTTTGTAGAGCGGAATGCATGGAAAGGCCTTAATGTAGAAAAGGAAATAGGAGATCGTGCAGAACTTGGTTCATTGATCAAAGCCGGTGAATGGAATAGTATTCATATTGTGGCCAAAGGAAATGTTCTAAAGCACTACGTCAACGGTCAATTGATGTCTGAGGTACATGATGAAGACCCTAAAAACAGAATGGAATCTGGATATCTCGGTGTGCAGGTCCATGTAGGTCCACCTATGATGGTTCAGTATAAAGATGTAATGCTGAAGCAATAAGTAGAATATTAAGATTAATAGTATAAATGCCCCTGCTGAAAAGTATGGGGCATTTTTTTTT
>TARA_R110002020_G_scaffold49638_1_pt1 | contig 39024 bp, 43 predicted proteins | sample TARA_R110002020 | Tara Oceans TARA_R110002020 (sample SAMEA4396489) | marine metagenome | biome: Westerlies Biome; feature: [MES] marine water layer (ENVO:01000295) within the mesopelagic zone...; material: water (ENVO:00002006), including particulate matter (ENVO:01000060) such... | reverse complement strand
GACCTGGTGATAAATTTGATGTATTAGCTGCAGTCATAGTTAATGTAATTTGACCATTAGCATTACCCGTAACTGTTGCTGTAAAATTATTCGCTGATGACGAATAAAAAGATTTTCTCATTGAAGAGTTTGCTGTATAATTTGTAAGATTAACAGCCGCTCCTGCGGAATCTTTTACATTTACTATTGAGGAAAAATTTGCGTATTGTTCTAAGGTGAGTTCGGTGAAAGCTGCGATTTTGATTCTCCTGTTTTTCTTCTATTTAGTATAAACAGGAGTTTTCAATTTCAGTTTATAAAATAACCTTGGTTTGAACCAATTTTTAAAATTATAAGACCTGATCCGCCAGCCCCACCTCCTGTACTAGCATTAGGGTTGTTTGTTCCAGATCCACCGGCTCCTCCGCCTCCACCCCTATTAGCTAAACCTGCATCTCCAAAAGAAGTAGCAGGGGCTGTGTGAGAATCATTTTGAGGTGAAGCATTTCCTCCTCCATATGGGCCACCGCCAATCCAAGTTCCTGATCCATTAGCTCGACCGCCATAAGGACCGCCTCCACCTCCTCCAGCATAACCTACATTTGCTCCAGAAATTGAAAAGTGTAAACCTATACCACCTTTTGCTCCAGTATCACCGGTATTCTGACCATCTCCTCCTACTGCACCTGCACCCCCACCTCCGCCACCTTGATAATTCGGAGCTCCACCTCCAGCACCCCCAGCACTTCCTTGAGTTGTATTAGAAGATGTCCCACCATCACCCTCGAAATCTGGCGAAGTCGAATCATGTAAATTAGGAGCACAACCTCCTCCACCAGAGGCTCCAGCACCACCGGGTTGATATTGTGGGCTAGCAGTAGTAGTACCTCCACCTCTCCCACCACCAAATGAAGCAACTACGTTAGCAGAAGGACTTGATCTAGAAATATGAGAAGCTGAACCAGGTGTTGAGAGTGAAGCTGCTGGATTTCCTGCAGCTACAGCTTGAGCACCGCCACCACCCACATTGGCTGTATGTTTTACTGCTGGAAAAGTCGATATACCATATGAAAGACCACCAGCACCTCCACCACCGCCACCTGATCTTCCAGGTCGACCCCCAGCACCAGACCCACCACCAGCTATTACTAGGTACTCACCAGTTACTTCAGCAGTAGGAGTAAAATCTGCTGAAGTAGTAAAAGTAATAACAACTTGGCCACCAACTATTGTTTGCGGAGCTGTAGTAGTAACAGTACCTGATCCACTTATTTGTTGACCAAAACTTAAACCTCTAGGAAAAGCAAAACCAACCGGTCTTGTGGTTTCTTTATTTACTTTAACAATTTGATTATTAGTGAATTTTATACCCATATTAACTTATGAAAAATCCTAAGACCGCAAGAGAGTCTGTTTTATATTTAATTACAACTGTTCCTGAGCCACCTGCTTTTGCTCCATCCGAATCAGTAGGAGCTGCCCCCCTATTTGCAATAGTGCTTTGTGGGCCAAAACCTTGACCACCTCCTGCTCGACCTCCTCCACCTGTATTCGCCAAAGCAACGCCATTAGGTGATGTAGATGCAGGTTCTGTTGAAGTGTTTGGTGTAGTTGAAGCAAAAGGAGCTCCGCCTCCGCCACCTGCACCTCCAGAGCCAACTATTCTTGAACCAGCCGGATCATTCCAACCGCCTCCGCCTCCGCCACCACCGAAAAAGCCGTTAGTTTGTGTTGCTATTCCTAAACCAAAACCTCCTGGTGTTCCGACTCCTGCTTCAGCAAATCCTGAAAAATTTATACCTGTTCCTCCAGAATATCCTAAACTAGGACTCACCGCTGGAGCTTTAAATCCTATTCCATTACCTACAATTGAGGAACCAGGATAACTACCTCCAGGTCCGGGTGAAAAAACTACTCCGCCACCTTCTTGACCTGCTCCTCCACCTCCGCCACCGGAATATACAGGTGGGTCACTTGGACCTGGTCCAAAATCGGAAGGTGATGGGCCATTTGAACTCCCACCTAAATTACCAAAATTAGACACACCTGAAATTCCTGGATTTGAGGTGGGTTGAAGAGCTGGTGAAGCAATAAAGTAACTAGGGTAGTTGCTTCCACCACTTCCGCCAGAGGAACCACCTGATGCTCCAGTTAATCCCCCATCTCCACTATTTCCTCCTCTTGTACCTCCAGCACCACCACGAAAACCTATAACTGATACACTTGTTACTGAATCTGTATAAGAACTGTTAGCTCCATTAACTCCTGCTCCAAACCCATTATCAGCTCCAGCTGGTCCGGGAGCAGTTGCTCCAGCTCCGCCTGCACCTACAACCACAGTATAATCTCTTTCTGCTATAACAGGAAAATTTTGAGCAAAAGCAATACCGCCTCCGCCTCCTCCGCCTCCGCCCATTGACGCTCCGCCAGCACCACCAGCTACAACTAATAAATCAATCTCACCTGTGAAAGATGGTGTGAAAGTTCCTGATCCGCTTGGGTTTGCAAAGGTGTGGAATGTGTTTCCAACCGCAACTGTTCCAGGTGTACCCGCTCCTCCAGCTAAACACGTTTGTAATCCACCTGTTGATTCAGTTGCACTATTACCTGTAGGTCCTAAATTACCAAAACTAAGTCCTGCTGGAAATTTAAAATTATCAGGCCTAGTTCTTTGTAGTATAAGTTTGTTAAATTTAAAGTCTATTGACATAATTTACATTAAGCATAAATTTCAGCCCCATAGGCATTAAAAGATATACCAGTTTTATTTGTATTAGCTGCAAGAATGACACTAGAGTTCATACAAACTGCTCCCGTAATTGTCACCAATTCTCTTGCAGGTACAACACCACCTTTAATAATAAAGTGTTTATTTGCTAGAGTTTCATTAATTGGCCTTACAAAAAAACTATACGAAGCATCTGCATCTGTATGATTATGTACTGTTAATGTTCCTACAACTGTATTAACAGGAGCACTACCAATGGCTGCTGGGCTTACATAAACATTTGTTGTTGTATTAGCTGCAGGAGAAATTTGACCTAGGGTTCTGTATTGTGATGGCATTATTTTTCCGTTATGTTATTGCGACACCAAATGCACTTATTGACACATTTGAAAAACCTTGACCTGTTCTAACAGCATTATTGCAAGCAAGTGTAGTGCCAGCGTTCATTGTCATGTTTACATTGAGTATAAGTGATTCAGCTGCATCTATTTTTTGTTCTTTTAAAATGAAATGACTATTTCCTACTGAAGTAAGTGGAGTAGCGCTTAGAGTTTGTGGATAAAGTGCAACTGAAACATTGCCATTTTGTGAACTTTGATTACAAACATATATTGAATTAATGATTGTATTAGAACCCACAGGACAAGAATATACATTTGAAAGAACATTGTTTGTATTAGAGGAACCACTTTGTCCCAAATATATTTGTCCTAATATTCCGTATGATTGTGCCATTATCCTACTCCTAATAATAAAAATGGATTAAGACCAGCATCACCTATTTCTACGGCTACGTTAGCTACTCTTGTTATTTGACCTTTGTCATTTACTGAAATTGAAGGTATAGCACTTGCACCACCATAACTTAAACCACCTGGTGGTGTTGCAACATTAGCTAATGAAGAACTTAATATTGTACCACTTGCTATGTGGCTTGAATTAATTGTATTACCTTTTATCCTATCAGCTGTAAGAGTTCCTTCTGCTACATTGTTTGGTAGAATAGTATTAGCTACAATCGTAGCTGATGTAACAGTATTTGCACCGATAACAATATCAACGCCTGATCCTACTAAAAAAACTCTTGACAATGCCATTTGTTAGTCCTCTGGTTCGTACTCTGGAGGTGGATCACCTTCAGGTTTTGGGTTATTCTTTTTGACTTCTTCTATTCTTTTAAACCATTCTGTTTCTTTTAGTGGTTTATCTTCATTTACAGCGTGCCATAACATATCTAACTGTTCAAACCCATCGGGGTATTCATGACAACGATTATAAGCATATTGGTAATATTCTGCAACTGCTTTTTGTCTTTCAAATTCTTTCATAATCTGTTCTTTAGTTGGTGGTTTCTTACCATCAGGATCATCCCATTTAGGGAAAGAAAACTCACCACCACCGGCATTCATTTCAAATTTTGCATTTGGTCTTAAAGCTTTTATTGCTGTATCAATACCATAACCAAGACCAGATTGTCCTGTAAAACTTTTTGCTATATCATTCACGTTCATTTTAAATATTCCTCCTTAGTTCTCTATTTATAAATCTTTTTGTATTTATGACACAGGTCCACCTGTTGCACCACCAATTGAATAAAGTTCAGCATCTGCTGTTTGTGCCATAACATATCTTAAAATTACAACTCCTGAACCACCCGCACCACTTGTTTGACTAGCGTCACCAGTACCGCCACCTCCACCACCACGATTTACTGTTGCATTTGTACCTGCAGCTGCATCTACTGAACCCGCTCCGCCACCTCCATTACCGCCTGCACCGGCCGAACTTGGTGATGGACTAACTCCATCTTGACCTCCTCCTCCACCGCCGCCGTAATAAACTTCTGCACCTGATATAGAGTATGCAACTCCAACACCTCCAGGTCCTCCGCCACTAGGTGGAGCTCCAGCTGTTCCTGCTCCGCCAGCACCTCCGCCTCCGCCACCATGACCTGTTGGAGGAGGACTTCCAGCTCCGCCAGCAGTACCCTCTGCTGGACTATAACTACCTCCATTTCCAGCTCCGCCAGCTTGTGCATTGTGTGACCCACCTCCACCTGAACCACCAGCTCGACCTGTGTTTTGTGATGATGAATGACCGCCGCCACCTCCACCACCTGTAACGTGTTTTGCTGAGGGAAAACCAATAGTAGAATTTGCACCATCATTACCGCCACTATTACCAGGTGTAGTTTTTGAAGCTCCGCCTGCACCTATTGTAACGGGAAATGTAGCTGCTGATAAAGGTTGACCTGAACCATATCTAACACCGCCAGCACCTCCGCCACCTGCAATATATTGTCCTCCACTTCCACCACCAGCAACAGCTAGCCATTCTACATCTATAGCATGGGTAGGTACAAAAGCACCGGTAGATGTGAAAGTATGAACAGCATTTGTACCATCAACTGTTTGAGTACCGCCAGTTGTACCTGTAGCTACATTAATTGTTGCTGATTGAGTAAAAGAATCTAATCCTATTGGATAAGCATAACGAGGTGGTCTAGCTGAAGAAACTGACATTAAGCAGGCCCTCCTACAACACCACCAATATCATAAAAAATAGCTGTTGTTCCTTGAGTCATAACATATCTAAAAATTACGACACCTGAACCACCTGCGGCTCCTGTGCCATTATTATGTCCTGCACCTCCGCCACCACCTCCAGTATTTACTGTTCCAGCCGTTCCAGCTGAATTTGAACCACCAGCACCTCCACCTCCAGCTCCACCAGCCGGAGTAGGTCCAGTATCAGAACCACCTCCACCACCTCCCGCTCTAGTTACAGATGCACCTGAAATAGAAGCAGCTGTTCCTGCTCCACCAGCACCGCCACCAGGAGTTGAATAATTTGCTCCTACAGCACTAGCGCCACCGCCTCCACCTCCATTTAAATATGATCCAGGTGCATGAAGTCCTTGACCACCATTATTTCCTTGTGGGGGACTTGTAGGCGGAGTATTACCTGCACCTCCAGCAATAACAGCACCTCCAGTACCGCCACCTCCACCGCCGCCTGAACCTCCAACTTTACCTGCAGCTCCATTACCAAAAGAACTTCCGCCACCACCACCAGTAGAAGTTAATGTAGTAAAAGGAGAAGGTGCGGATACAGAGCTATCAACACCATCTCCACCATAAGCTCCTCCTGCGGATCCACCAGCTCCTACGGTTGCTGTGTGATCTTTATCTTTAACCATAGAAAGTCCTGAACCGAATCTATATCCTCCAGCACCACCGCCTCCGCCACCACCTGGTCCTCCACCTCCAGCACCACCTGCAATTATTAAATATTCAACATCCATAGTTGCTGAAGGTGTAAAATCACCTGATGATGTAAATGTATGAACAGCGTTGGTACCATCAACTGTTTGAGTGCCACCAGTTGTGTTCGTGGCTACATTAACACTTGTTGATTGATCTATTGTATTTAAACCGTTTGGGTATTCAAAACCTTCAGGTCTGAAATTGAAAAATCCTGGCATTAGCTAACTGGCCCTCCCGTTGCACCACCAATTGAATATTTTAAATCGGGTGAAGGTGCTGTGTAAACATATCTTGCGAATCCTACTCCAGATCCACCAGCACCACCTGTTGTTGTTGTGCCTCCATCTGAACCCCCGCCACCGCCTCCACCAGTATTTACTGTTCCAGCAGTTCCAACTGGGCCGCCTCCGGCACCTGCACCTCCGCCGCCAGATCCTCCAGCCCCTCCAGGTCTACTACCTCCTGTTGTGCCACTTCCACCTCCGCCACCTGCTCTAGTTACAGATGAACCCGAAATAGATAATGCTGTCCCATTTCCTCCAGCTCCACCTGCACTACCTGGAGGTGGCGCTTCACCACCAACTGCTCCGGCACCGCCGCCTCCACCTCCTGTTGTCCATGTTGCATTATCGGAGTGACCAACACCGCCGTTGTTACCTTGTGGAGGACTTGTAGATGGGGTATTTCCAGCTCCACCTGCATAAGCGTTATTAGGAAAACCACCGCCTCCGCCACCAGAACCTCCAGGTCCTCCAGCTGCTCTTGATCCTCCGTAACCACCGCCTGTTGAAACTATATCTGTAAAAGGTGATGGTGATGTAATAGATGAATCAGTACCTTTTGCTCCAGGATTAAATGCACTAGAACCACCTGAACCAGCACCTCCACCTGCACCTATTGTAAATTTATATTCTTGATCTTTGACTAGAGAGAGACCTGAACTATATCTAAATCCACCTGCTCCCCCACCAGCACCACCAGCGCCACCGCCTCCACCACCTGCAATTATTAAAAATTCTCCTGTTACAGCAAAACTTGGTTTAAAATTAGCAGTAGATGTGAAAGCGTGAACAGCGTTTGTGCCATCTATTGTTTGTGTGCCACCAGTTGTGTTTGTGGCCGCATTTGCTGTTCCTCCAGCATCAAAAGTATCTAATCCTATTGGATATTGATAACCTTCGGGTCTACCCACTCTTTTAGTTGAAATTGAGAATACTGCCATAATATCAGCCTATTAAGAAATTTCAGAACCAAATGCACTAAATGTTACACCTAAAGTTGAAGTGTTTACCCTTATTTTATCAGCTGCATTTAAAGCTATACCTAAGGTAACTCCTATTGAATCAGCTTGTGGCACGGCGCCACCTCTTATGATGAAATGTGCATCATTAGCTGTTGCACCATCTGGCGCTATTGCTATTGAATACGAGGCATTTACAGCCGTTTGATTACAAACTGCTATTGTGGATACCACACACTCAGTTGAACTTGGTACTGTATATAAGTCTGCAAGTACATTTGCACCCGGTCTTAATTGTCCTAATACTTTATAATTCGTTGCCATTTTTTATGTCCTAAGTTTATCCTGTGAAAAATAATCCGTTGATACCTGCTTCTGGTATGTCTACTGTTACATTTGAGGCTAAAGTTATTTGACCTGAAGCATCTACTGTAATAGCAGGTATTTTACTAGCAGAACCATAAGTTTTTGCTACTACTCCTGTATTAGCTATTTTGTTCCTAGAAACCGTATTGGCTGTAATTTTTTCATCAGTAACAGCGCCTGTAGCTAACTTAGAAGTTGTTATCGAACCATCGGAAACTGTAACTAAAGAACTTAAAGAACCCTGAGCGATATGAACTACCTCAATGTTTTTTGTTCCGGTTGCTGGTATAAATCCAGCATTAAATGTTAAGGTTGTACCATTTAATGTGTAAGCGGCTACGTTTTGACGAGCACCTCCAACAAATACAAGCAAAGATGTTTTACTTGCAGGAGCTACACTTAAAGTGAAATCATCTTCTGATCCATCACCATTAAAATTATCAACAATAAAATTTGCGGTTCTTGGTTCGTTCCCTAAGTAAGCCAATTTTTATCCTTTAACTATATATTTTAATCCAGCCGGTCTGATTATTTGCTTGATAAGCATTTTCATCCCACTGGTAAGACTCTGAATTTGCTACATTAGCATCAGATGGCATTTCATATGGTGGATTCCAACTAAAAGTAGTATTACTAACAACCCAACTATTCCATTGATTATTAGCTCTTGGTGATACGAAAGCATCTTTACCTGTGCCATTTACATTAGCTATATAATCATAACCTACACCAGCATAATTGCCTCTTAATGGCGTACCACCATCTGGTAGATATTCACCATTAGCTGCTACTCCATAATGTACGTTCTGTGCTGTGTTATATGATGTTTGTATCCATCTATTAGCAGGACCAACTGACCCAGAATTTATAAAATCTTGTTCAGCTACTATAACACGAATGACTGTGTTTGTATCTGGATTCACCTCTGCGAAATGTGACATCTTTCCTTCTCCTATGTTTTAATAAAAATAATATTATTAGATTCTTTATATAATCGACCAGCAGCTACTGAACCACCTCCAGTAGGTATACCTGAAAAATCTAAATCTTTTACATTTAAATTTGCTACGTTACTTATTCTACCTTTAGTGCTTACTTCAATTGTTCCGACAACTAAATTAGCACCTGCAAAATTACCAAATTTTCCAGAGTATATAAATGGAAAAGTTGTTGATAATTTTTCGTCTGTAACAGCATCTGTTTCAAGTTTTCTTGTAGTAACTGAACGATCATCAGGATTTATCGTTGCAAATCTTTGTTTTTCTCTGTTTATAATTACTATGCCTCGACCATCTGGTGGCGCTTCGATAAAATTGATTGTACTATTAGCTGAGGTTACAACATAAGCTTGATTTGCACCAAATTGTTGATGTACATTAGCAACCCATACATCAAGATCAAAACCATCAGAAATACTTGCTCCTATACCAAAGTCTTTTGTCGATCCATCACCTTCATATGTAGCTACAGCTTTAGTAAATAGTTCATTTTCAGGTGAACGACCAATATATGATCCCATATTACGTTATCTCCAAAGCTGATAAAATTATATCACAATTTCCAGAACAAGATACTGATAATGTATCACTAGCTTCCATCACAACTTTTTGATCATTTCCTATAGGAACTAGAGAACCACCTGTTGGTATAGTTGCATCTTTAATCATGTGAAAATTAGTACCACCAATATTCAAATGTACATTTGATGTTACAGAACTAGCAGTTTTGTTTGCAATTGTCATGCCAATAAGGGTAGCTTGAGTGGCAGCCGGCGTAGTGTAGACAACCGTATTTGATGATACGTTTGATGCTGGATAGTTTTTGAAAGTATTTGCCATTTCTTATTTATTCCCTTTTTTTTAACTTAAAGCAATTGCAAGTGATAAAGCATCATCTGTTATTGAGTTAGCTTTGGCCTCAATTACTCTAGTTCTATTACCTATGTATATTCTACCGACCATAGCAGCTGCGTGAGCAGTACATTGATAGTAATATGTTTTTCCATCGCCAGCCGTATTTGCCGGAACTTTCCAGTACAATATGCCTTTATTCTTTTTTTGAGCATCACCAGATTTTGAAATTATAAGTGATCCATTCGACTCAGTTTGAACATGAGTTAAACCCACATTATAAAAAGCATTACCATTAGGTTCTAAAGCTGAATGTCCAACTGTACGAATTACAAAAGGATGAACACCGTTTAATTTTTGTAAATCGAAAGCGTATGTATTACCAGCTTGAAAATCAAGATCAGGATTATCTCCTATTGCTTGATCAAAAATATAAGCCGAAGATCCTTTATTATGCACAGAAATTCTTGAAGCTACAGCACCTGATGTGTTAGCTGAAAATTGATAGAGGCCATTTATATCTAAACCTAAATTAGCAGCTGAAACACCACCTTGTATAACAACATTACCATTTGTTGTAATATTGTCAAACTCTCCTACCGATAAATTCAGATTACCTGTTACATCTAAACTACCATCAACTTTTATATCGCTATTTAAAGTAAAAGTACCATCTGTGCCTTCTGTTAAGGCATTGATCTTGGTTACGGTTTCATCAGTTGTAGAAACGTGTTGTTGAAATGTATTAGATGTTGTTACTCTATTAATTATAGCCATTTTTTATCTCTTTGCCACTATTTGTTGTAAAAGTATTTTTACTTCTTCTAAATTATTTTTAATAATATCCACTTCTTGAGTTAAAGTTTTTATTGTAATATCTTTATCTCTTTCTTTCTTTACTTTGTTTAATTTTAATAAATCAGTATTCAAAACAGCCTTCGATCTTGAATCTCTTAAAAGAGTTGGATGTTCTTTTACTTTGTACATCATGTTAATGCAATAGCTCTAAGGTTTTTAACCGTAGGCGGTTTAGCTGTATTATCAGTAAAGAAAACAATCTTAATTGAGAAAAATCTAAATGTATCAAAAGTCGCTCCTGCTGAAGAGTATGTAACATCTTCTGCCATATATTCACAATCATAATATTGTGTTATACTTTGACTTGTAGTAGTAGGTGTCATTTGATTCATTTCAGTATAAGGTAAATCATCAAAAATTGTAGACTCATCTGATTCAGATTGTATTCTATAAAATACTTTGATCGAAGATCCTTCAGGTAAATTTTTAGATAATATTACTCTCAATGATGTTGCATCAAAACCTTCTGTTAGAGTAACTTTTCTAGTGATATATTTAGATGTTGCACCACCGCCACTACTGGTTTCAGGTCTTGCTACCACTGCTGTATTAGAACTAGAATTGACTAGATTTTCTACAAATACAAATCTAGCTCTATCTAATTCAAAAGTTGGTGTAACATCAGCATTTGTAGATGACATTATAATTTGTAAGTTTGCATCATTACCGTTTTTATATTCTTTTCTATTTTCTAAGTAAGTATCTGAATTGGGTAGTGTTGATACATAAGCGTCCAGACCACTAGCACCAGCTGTTTTAAGGCCTAAATTAAATGATACACTTGTCTTATCAGAAAAGGTTTCAAATGGTGCATTAATTCTCACTAAGTCTACATTTTGATCTGGTAATATATTTTTCTGTGGTTCAACGATTGCCGTAAAGTTACCTGATGTATCAAACTGAGCTTGATGAATTATAAAACACAAATCAGATTCTTGAGCTGCGGTCCATGTTGAGGCATTTTGTGATTTAAACAAAGATCCCATATATGGTTGTGAAACAATTGATTGTCCAGTATCTAATCTATTTTGACCAACTGTTGCAATATAAACATTGTACTCAAATGAACTTGTTAAAAGAACCATTGAATATTGATCTGGTTCTAAGAATACTGGTTTATCGAAAGTAAATCTCGTTGGTTCTGGAATATTAGGATCACTTGGTATAACTACATCACTAGGATTCTTTGATACTTTTGACTTAGCAATTATAGTTTCAGATGGGTAACCATTTAAAACTTTTCTTATTTCAAAGTGTACAGGTAAAGTAGCATCTTTTGATGCAAAGAATATATCAACTGAAGTTATGAATATACCTTTTGGATTTGTAAACTCATTTACAAAGAATGTTTGTGCAAGTGGGTCTACACCTAGTGGACATTCATTTTTTCCTTTAAATTCAGGTGAGGCCTCGAAGATTGTAGTTAAACTAGCTGAAAGGGTTCCTGGTGTGAAAGCATCTATCTCACCATTTTCTATTCTTTCCATATAGTATTGCATACCAGCTTTATCTGGTTTACGACCTAAAACAGCTGAATAAGTATCTCTAATTATTTGCTCAGATATACCAAAGGTTGCATCAGTAACATCACTATCACCAGCACCACCATTTGCAGGTAGTTCTGCTCTAGCTTCAGCAACTGTTTGACAATTTGGTGTCTTTTTATCATCATCCTCCTGAAAAGCACATTCTGTTGATACAGGCGTAACTAGTGCAGGTGGGTCATTTCGTACCTCTACTACTGGTGGTATTATTCTTGATTTTGGTGTGCCAGAATAATATCTAGTTTCTGCAAAGGTTGAGAAAACATTAGGTGATGCGATAGAATCGGAGAAAAATATCTGATGTTCACCAGCTGCAAATTGTCGATTAACTGCCTCATTATTTGGTATAACTAATCTACCTTTTGCAAAACCTTGATCGTCAGAAATAATTAAACATTTTTTAGGAGCCGTTTCAAAAGCATTTGTTGTTGTATTAAATGCTCTTAATCTATCTGATACATTTTTACCATCTAAGAAAGCATGAACTTCTGTATTTGGCCTGTAACCAAATATTTCAAAATCAATATTCTCAGCTGACATATAGTAAAAAATTCTATCTGTTTCTGTTTTTGTTGATTGACTTGATGCTTCTTCAGCTGAAGTTGTCGTAGAAACTTTTGCACCATTTTTATCATAGTATGTATATTTTCTTGTAGTATCATTATTAAATGATAAAAGATCCCATTCACTCCATACTGAGCCTTGAAAATTTACTCCAAATTCGTAGTTATCTGAATTACCATCACGATTACTTACTACAATAGGTCTAGAATCAAAGTCTGCATAATTAGTTACATCTGCTGCAAGTTTAACATAACCTACAAATGAAACAACATTAAATGGGTTTATATTAACTGAAGTTGAAGCAACATTTTGAGCACTATATACTTGCTCGGTAAATGGTAATGTAATAGTATTACCCGTAACTTTTGCTGTTGTACCAGCTGCTATTACAGTTGCATTTGTACCATTTGCTTTGAATCTTGGATGTAATATTTGATTACCATAATCAATAGAACATTTGTAATCATCATTTAAAACATCACCTACACTATGGCCTTTAAAGTCATCAACTAAGAATCCATTGTTTATAAGTTGAACATTATTATTACTGAAAAATGTTGAAGTAGCTATTTCAGATTCTAATAAATTAAGAGCTGTATAATATTCTACTCTCGATAAACGATCATCAATACCACCAATGTCTTTCATTGTATATCTTTTATTTTTTACAATATCAACTGTTACGTTACTTGTTTGAAATGTAAAAGGTGGAAATGTCAATTTATATAAAGACATAGAATCAGGATCATCTAATGGTGTAGGTGGGTTATTTAAGGCACTATCACCTTCTATAACTCTAAATTTACCATCAAATCCTAAAACAACTTTATCAACTCTACTTAGATAATAATTTAAATCAACATCTGCTGATCCAACTCTACTATCAACAATTTGATTTCTTGTAAATGTCATTGCTGTATTACTATAAACATTTGAAGCTTCAACATCTACTCGAAGTGGTCTGAAATCTATTGAATCTCTCAACTCTATTTTATTACCTTTATTGGTAATATATTGAGGTATATCAGTATAACTTGGGTACGAATTCGCATCAAAATGACCTAAACCAGTATGTGTAAATCTTGTATATGTTACATTAACTTTACCTGTGTTTACAACGCCTATGGAACTTGGTTTTTTCTTTATACTAGCATGATCGTAAAAACCATCTCTCTGGCCAGTATCAATCACAAATGAAGATAATACATTTACATTTGAAGTACCAGGTAAATCTGTTCCACTAGCAATGAATATACCAGTAACATTTGTAACATCAGTAACACCTAATGAATGTAATGTTGTTGAATTATTTGTAAGTGCATCAAATAATTTGAAATGACTATTAGCAGTTTTTGTTCTTCTAGCTGCATCTGTTATATCAAGTGTTGCAAGTATATCTGCTGTACCATCAAAAGCATCATCACCTAAATCAATCGTTGCAGTAGCAGGCGATCCCGAGGTAGGAGTTGGTAGTGTAATTGTTACCTCACTATTTGCCATATTTACTACTGAATTTGTTGTATAAGAAGGTGTTCCACCTGTTCGTATTGTAATTGCGTAAAAAGTATTTTTCGTTGATGCACTACCAGCAGTTTTAAATCTCTCTGTGCCATCAGATGTTGAAATTGAAGCGACACCATCAGTAAATGAAACAGTTTTGAATACTCTTCTTGCATTATAATCAATTTGATTTATTTTAGCTACAGTAGCATAAGCACCTGGAAAAACTGAAGCTGTTTCATTACTTTCTTGAAGTGTGGATCTTTTAAACGTATAAGTGTTTGTTGATTCTTTACTGAAAGGTTTTTGTAAAGAACCATTTACTGGAGCTGATAGTGTAAGATTAGATCCAGCAATTGCTGTGACATGAATAGATCGTTCTGTTTCTCCTGTTATTCCAGTAAAAGAAGATACATTGTGACCAAAAACTTCATCGCCAATTTGAATTCCATCTGCATCTGAAACAATCAAGTGATCACTATTATTTACAATCGTTCCTGGAGTTTGTATAGTTGTTATTGATGATGATTCGACATTTGAATTTGCAGCCAATCCACCAGATAGTTCAGTACCAATAACTGATTTTGCCATTGAAAGTGGTAAAAATTGACCACCTGAGTTAGCAAGTCTTTTAAGACCAAATAAATGTAATTTATGAATAGCATCAAGGCCATTACCACTTACATATACTTGATTCTTTACATACGCCTCAGCGATTTGTGTTCTTGCATTTACAACTGTATTTGAAGAATGTAATACAACTCTTTCGGATGTATTTGAATTATATATTGAATTATTTGATAGGTGTATGTGTAAAAAATTACCATATTCAGTAGGTAAATCATATCCTACAACCGAATCTTGATCTTGCGACCTTTTAACAGCCAACCTTGTAACATCATTTGTTTTATCTATTTCATAACCTTTTACATATGCTTTTCCTTTTGATATGTTTAAGATAAAACTTCCTGAATTACCAAGTGGTGTTAGTCTAGGCTCTAGACCATCTACAATATAATCGCCTGACTCATCAAAGGTTCTTCTTGCAAGTGTTCGACCTAAATCAGAATATTTTGTACCTGAAAGGTCTTTAACTAATTGACCATTTCTAAATCTTACCAATTCGATATATTTGTTTGTTTGTAAACTAGGTAATGAATTTGTATTAGAGTCTAAATCTTTTTTAGTTAGGGTAAGTGATATTTTAAGCCTATCACCACCTGGTGCTAGATAATTTGAAGAATCTAAAGAAGGATCTAATAATGAAGTATCAGTAGTTGATGTTACTGTATTTTCTACAACATCAAAACCTACACTTACATTTGCATTTGAACCATATTTGTCAGCAGCTATAATTTGTCTTTGATTTTTTGCAAAAATACCACTTGTAAAGAAAACACCCTCATCAACACCTAATAATTTAGCAGGGCTTTCAGGATAAATGCCACTTCCATTTGCTCCAATTTGAGTTGTAACTGTTGTAATTAAATTTGCTGGTGCTACATCAGATGTTGAAAACACTTGCAAATTAGCTGAATTTTGAATTGTAGTATTTGCATTTTGTAATTCCATAGTGGAATTTGAAGTTGATCCACCTATGTTTACATTAGTTGTTCTTAGATAAGAAACATATAAGGTATCTGGATCTGTGCCTATAGCTGGATCTGCATGATGAACAAAATAAATATTTTTAACATTTGCGAGTTGAACATTAGCCGTATTTGCTGTAATATACTTATTTACAAGACTAGAAACATTAATTGATGAACTTTCAAAAGTAGATTCTAACTTAACAGAACGTGCTGTAGGTTTTTGACTATTTTCAATATTTTGTAATTTTCTACCGAACTCAGGAACAGAAAATATTTCCGCACCAGTAACTCTAGAACCATCTTTGAATATATGATCACCAAATTTTTTGACTTGATCTTGAAGTATGGTTTGTGATTGTGTTAATTCACGAGCTTGAACTGCTCTACCAGGTTGAAAAAGAATTCTATAAAATCTTTTATCTTCATCAAAATCGTCATAGTAGGGTGTTACATTAAAATTTGTTGTAGTCATTATCTACCTTTAAAATTGTAATACAAGTCTAACATCTTCTGCCTGACTTTCTGTTCTTGTTGTTGGTGTTGAGTTCTCAACAAATAATAATTCCATACTTTTTGGTTGAAACTCCGGATCTGTTCTTGAGGTTATTGTTCTAGATGCACCTGAAGAATCACCGATTAGAGCTTCATTTACTACAAAGTCTCCAACCACTTTAGTAACTTCTATTGTATTCAAACTTACGGTTCTTAAAACCTGAGCTGAAGCTTTAAATACTGTATTGCTTGTTCCTTGATAAACAAATTCATTATCTGTAAAACTTATTCCAGTACCAAGCGTTAATGTAGTGGCCTGTTTTGCAGCTCCATTTGCCGTGGCATTATTTGCTGAAGAACTTGTATTATTTGAACCGTATTTATAAGGTTTCCTAATAAGTCCTGTTTGTCTAAATGTAATTCCTGTGGGTATTGTATTACCTTCTGTTGCATCTAATTCGCCAATTTTTGCATGAACCATAATACTATTTGCACCTAAATCTTGACCTATGTTAAATCCGTGGCCAAAATAAGGCGATAATATTGTTCTTGTTGATTCGCCACTACCCGTACCAAATACTCTTGCATTTGCTCTAGTGTATCCTGATCCAACTGTATCAATAATAATTTTATCTATTTTACCAGTTGTATTTACTGTTGCATTTGCTAAAGCGCCTGTGCCATCACCATCAATAAAAATTCTAGTTTTACTTGTAAAGAGAGTTGAATTAGCTGCAAAGCTACTTGTTACAGTGGCTTTACTTATTCTAACATTATTATTACCATTATAAACATCTGTAATAATTGTATCGGCTGCGATACCATTACCAGTTATAGACATATTAGCGGAAAGTACATTAGAAGCAACTGCCAAAGCCCCACTTCCAGGATCCGTTAGATACCAAGTTTGTAAAGTAAGGGTGGTTTCACCAACTGCAAAAGGGGTGAAAGGTACATTTGAAAGATCACGATATAAAGAACCGCCATTATTCAAAACTATTGTTGTTAATTCACCTTCTTTTACGCCAATATTGTTTAAATTAAAATTACCATAAACAGTATTAGCTGACATATCATCAACATTTCTTGTAGCGACTGGCATAAAACTAGAGTCGATAAATTTATTATTATCTCTAATCGTATACATATATTTCCACATATAACCATCAGCTGTTGATATTACACCATTACTTGTGTTAAAATCTCCTGATGGTTCTACTGTTGACGTTGTGTCTGATGTGCTAAGTCCATTACTATTATTTGATAAACATTTATAAACACCACGATCTGATGTAATTACATACATTGGTTTTCTAGTTAGATCACCAACTGAATTATTTGATACTAAAGTTTCTGTTGGAACAGTTGAATCAAATTGTTGATAAATTTTACCAGATTCCCAATCAACTCTAGGTATAACCAGACTTAGATCACCACCTTGCACTCTTTTCATACCAATCATTCTCGATAAAGCATCATCTGAATCGAATTTGGTGTTTTCAATAGTAGTAACGGCCTGATTGTTAGCGGTGCCGATAGCATCACCAACAAAAACGTATTGTATTTCAACGTCATTTGTATTTGCTGTGAATGTATCAATATAGTTTTGAGCACTTTTAAGTGAGAGTGATCTAGTAGAAAGTTTTGTAGCCATAGATTGTATTTATGTATAAATTATGATAGGTTGGTTGTTCAAGTGAGTATAATTGTTAGCTAAAGTTGAAAAAACTTGAGCGGAATTAACTTCTATTGTATTATTTGAATTAACTTTTATAATAAGCGGGTTAAAGTTCTCTTCATTTGTACCTACAGCATTTACATCATCATTTGAAATACCTAATCTAGATTGACCCTCTACAATTATACTGGCTGCCTTAGCAGATACAAAGTTTGCATTTGGTGTGGTACTCGATATTGTGATAATTGTTTGTGTAGATACATTAAATAAGTTGGATATATGCAATGGATTTGCAATATTAATTAATCCTGGAATACTGTTTGATAGACTTCTAGATGATATGGTAACATTTGTTTCAACTTTTGGTTCAATTTTAAATTCTGCAAAATTCTTATAACCAGCTGGATGTATAAGACCTTTTACTATTGTTTTATATTTGTCAAATTCTAATGGTATATTCGTAATATATGCAAAATCGTTATAAATGTTTGCACCTTGTATCCTTCTTTCATCAGCTGAAATTAAACCTTTAGATGAAGTAAATCTACCTGGAAGTTTTTTAATTGGGGCTAAAAGTTCAGCAACAGCTAAAGCATTTCCATCACCTTTTGTTGTTAAATCAACACTTGGTGTTACTTGATAACCCGAACCGAAATCATCTAATTTAATTGATGTTATAATACCTTTTTGTTGAGTGTTAGCTTCTGTATGTATTTTAGTGCCACGACCCATTATGCCAACCACTTGCACATTAGCTGTAGTTAAAGTATCACCTCCACCTGGACCAAATCGACCATTGGATGCTATTGATCTGAAAACACTTATAGTCGGTAATCTATCTTGACGATATCCTGTACCACCTTTCGGCCCAGCTTGATTAATCTTGAGTGGTGCACCTCTTAAATGAAAAGTGTTTGCCGTATTAGCTAAAAACGTATTTGAAGTATCACCGTATTGGCTTGTATTACCCCCAATTTGTTTTATTCTAAAATCAATATCTGCTGGAAAAGGAATATCAACTTTAATAAAACCTGAACCTCTTGTTTGTGTTGAACCAATGGCTGTATTAACTTCAACAACTTGTCTTTCATATCCTAAAAATGTTATTCTATCCCCAGCTTTTACTGGGTGTGGAGCTGAAGTGAAATCCATACCATTCAAGAATGAACTTCTTGTCATGTAAAGAGCATTATTACCATCTGGACTATTAGCTGTGTTTGCACCAAAAGTATAACAATTTGGTATTGCAAATTGACCATTAAATCCTACATTAGCACTTCCACCAGTTCTTACAGGTCCTTCATTCACATAATATGGATCTTCTAAACATATGTTACTAATAGAACCACCACCGGCCGTTTCACAAACCCTAGCAGTTGCACCGCCACCAAAAGGCACATCACTAAATTCTACCATATCTCTTGGATTATGAAAAGTGCCACCGTTTATTATATTTAAAGAACCTATACCTCTTAATGATGTTACATCAGCCGGAAGCATTTTTGCAGGACCTTCAGATACATTTGCTGAAGTAGATACAAGGGCTCCAATTTGATCTAAATTACTAACATTACTTTCTTGTGTGGTAGATGTAACTACAAGAACAGTTTTAGCTGGGCCTATTTCTGATATAGTTGTATATGAATTTACAACATGACAAATTGAAGTGTTTACATTTATACCAGCACTATCAGCTGCATCTGCACCTATTTGGCTGTTACCAAAAACTTGACTGTATCTTAATGATATTTGTGCGTTATTTAATCCTGTGCCACCAATAGCTGCATTAGAAATACATAAGTCAGCAAATGATTGTGCGGTGTTTGAAGATGTATTGGTGTCTATTGACGTACCCATCATTGTAAATGTATTAGGTGTATTATTACCTGTTTTATCAACTGTTTCAACTTTAAAGTTAATAAAACCAATTTCAGTATTACCACCTGTTAAAAAACTACCTAGTTCAAATCCTGAACCACCTTCGTGTCTATTGAAAATTTCGGGATCTCTTGCAAAATCGGTAAATATTTTTTCAACTTCAGCTCTAGCTTGTGTCTGAAAAGCACCAGCATTGATTGGTATAATATCTCCTACATTATAAGAAGTACCTCCATCATTCACTTTAATTGTTTCTATTGATGAAATGGTATTCAAAGATATATTTACTAAAGAACCATTTACTACAATGTTTGTTCTTAATTCTTCACTCTGATCAAAATTTCCAGATATGTCTGAACTATCTAAAAATAATTCTACTTTATGTAAAGATTCAATAATTCTTGAAACTGCTGTTGATACAATCGCTGAAGCATTAGATGTTTGGCCTATTATTTTTCTATCAACTAAAAGAGTTTCGTCAAATCCTCCAGCTTCTTGATTTGTATATGTAACTTTAATATCTGCACCACTAACCGGTATAGTATGAAAAATTAATTTTTGATTTTCTCTCTCTACATGAATAAAATCACTATTGGCAGCCGCATTTAAAGAGTTTGAGCTTTTAACTACACCATTAATTCTAACTACTATTTCATCTCTTGAGACTGGTTGTGCTAAATGAAAAACATTATTACTACCATCACCTGTATAAAATGAACTTATTTCTTCTCTAACACTTAATATATTTTCTAATTTATAATCACTATCTGAAGCTCTAAGTGTTTTGTCTTTTCCAAATTTTAATTCAACCTCTTGAGCAAAAAACATACGAAATAAAAATTGAAATGATCTAGGGCTTCCTTTTGCAAGGTATAATGGTAATACATTTTTAATCAAAAATGCTTTATCAACCGTAATATCTTTTGGTATAAGATTTGCATAATTATTTAAAAAATTAGTTTCAAAAGACTCTAATGATGTATCAATATCAGAAAGATACCTTAAATCTTTTGATACTTTTGTTAAGTCATTATTTTGTGTGCCCTGTTCAGTTTCTAAAAACTCATAATAAGCTTCTAAGAAACTAATAAAAAGCGGATGATCTTCCCGAATAAACTCAGGAACTTGACGATTAATTAAAAGTGAAGTTTTTAAATCTTGTGGGTTTACTCTAGACATTATGTGCTAAGAACCTCTAAATTAACTGTTATTGAATCTGCATCTTCTGGATCAATTGTTACAATATTATTCCTAACTGACTCTACGACACCACTTTCAGATCCAATTGTAAATCTAATTAAACCATCCGGAGTCGATACGCTAGTTATATTAATATCATTAATTGTTATAATACCAGTATCATAATTGACTTCACCTGCGGCCGCATTTATAACTTGTCTATTATCATCATTATCAAAGAATACTGACCTGATTGTTCCTGTTCTTGAATCTACCACAGCTGTAGCTTCACCACCTTGACCATTACCACCTGTTATTTCAACTGTAGCCTTTGTGTAATCTATACCTCTATTTGTAAGAGTAATTCTTATAATTGAACCATTCGATATTTCTGCAACAGCTGTAGCACCAGCACCATCACCTACAATTGTTACAATTGGTGCCACCGTATATGAAAATCCTGGATTGTTCACTTCAATTCTCGAAACACCTGAAAATGATTGTGGTACTTCTTCAAACTGAACTGATCTAGAATTACCAGCCGAATCAAAACTATTAAAAACACTTGTAATTAATTTATCTTCAGCTGTGCCTCTTTTTAATCTTTCGCCATAATCAATTACATAAGCCGTTGTGCCAAATATTGGTGTAACTCTTTTTTGTAATCGTATTGAAGTTTCCGATCCAGTAATTGCATTTTGATCAGTATCATCAATTGCCTTTGATAATTTAGATAAAGAGAATGTACTATCAAATTTATCTAAATTTTGTAACTTGTATGTAACGATAGAGTTTTTAACTGCCAATTTAAAGCCATCATTAGTTAAAGATGTTTTTCTTGTGTCATATAATACAGTTGAATTAACTAAAACAAATGTAAAGTTTGGATCAATTAATTCAGCTTCTAATCCTATGAGTGCCTTAGGCTTAATTATCTTATCTTTAATTCTTTGTTTTTCAGCATTAGATATAAAAAAGTTATCTTTAGCTTTTAATGATAGAAATACTTTACCATAAACAACGGGTACATTATCTTCCCCTCCCCAAACTGATATAGATTCCACACTTGGTGCTTCTCGTAAGACTGTTGTTTCAAAATCTTTTTTAGTAATCAATCTATTTTGTGAAGTAAATTGATTTGGTGCTGAAAACTTTATTGAATCTACTGATTCTTTTTCAGAACCCCCTGATGCAGCCGATATTGGCGTAATAATAACTGTTGTACTATCACCGTTTGTATCTGATAATGATGATTTAGCTACAAAATTATTTGCCTTATTGGCATCTATACCATTTGTCACCAAATATGTAACAGTTATAATTGAACCATCTTGTAATTTTTTACCAACACTATTATTACCAAAAAATATTTCATAATTACTATCTCTATTTTCTTGTAAGAAAAATACTTCTGATGTACCATCAACATCTAAAATATCTGTTGATTGACTATAAATTGACGAGAATGTATTTGATACATTTGGTTGAACACCAACTTTAATTGTTGATGTGTCCATAGTTTTATCAGGTAAAACAAATAATTGTTTAGGGTTTGAGCCTTCATCATAAGTAAATTGTGTTGATTGTAACTGACCTTGACTAATTGCAAGATTAGAAAATATGTATTGTGAATTATTTGATTTTGTTACAGATGTATCATTTAAAACAGTAAAATTATAAGATTTACCATCTATTTGATCTGATAAAAATGAAAATCCTTCAGATAATGTTAAACTACCAGAAGTTGTTGTAGCAGAGTTTGCTGTAAGTGTAATTGTAGCTACGGGCGCTTTTCTAGAATGTGGTGTGTAACCTAAAGTTTTTGCGTGTGATACTGCTGAGTCACGAAGCAAAGCGGTATCTAAAAATGATTCATTTGCAACCATATTCAAATAGTATGCGTTGTAGTGTGTATTATAGGCCAATAAATCTATGAGAACAGAAAGACCTGAACCATCAAAATCATAATCAGTAAATGTACTTTGTTGTTTTAGAAAAGATTTTAAATTATTCTTGATTGTATCAAAATCAAGTTCTGTGACTCTTAGCCTATCAACCATTTTATCTTACTCTCTCTAAAAAGAAATCTATTGAAATTGGGGCAGCACTATTAACCATATAGAATTCTAAAGTAATAGAATAACCATTCTCATCAGGCGCTGGTACAGCAGTAACATCTTTTATAGATGCTCTCGGTTCAAAATTACCTATAACTTCAGATATTTCTCTTTCCAATTGAGCTCCTACTAAGTTATCAACCTGTTCAAAAAGCATCCTTCTTATATTTGAACCGAGTTCAGGTTGAAAAGGTCTTTCGTAGTGATTTGTTAAAATTAAATTCTTAATAGAATTTACTATAGCTCTCTCATTTTTAAATTGAGTAATATCTTTTGTAGTCGGATGAACATTGAAGTTCAAATCCAAATCATTAAATACTCTTTCTGTTTTTATTGTTATCTCTGCCATCTTCTATTTATTACTAACCTCCAATTTTAACCGTACCGGAACCAGAAGAAATTACACCATCTCCTACTGGATCAACGTCTGCAACGGTATCTCCTATCCTTGCAGCTCCTTCAGAACCGTTATTTAAATTAATTGTTTGTCCGTTTATCTTTACATCACCTGTTACATTTAAATTATAGTCACCATCTACTTGAATATTTACATCACCTTTAATCAATACAGACTCGTCCTTGACAACTATTGTAAACTTATCTCTTTGTATTCTTTCGACTCTATCACCATTTGGAGTAAACTCCATGTAAGAACCTGCACGGTGATATAGATTAATTCTTTCATTATCTCTTGTATCATCAAACTCCATAACATGGCCTGATTCAGACTCATAAACTTTATTATATGGGTATGTTGCATTGTATGAAGGAACTGGTTCAACTGATGATGTATCATTCGCCGTGATTCTAGCATTTTTAAAAGATACAGCTGATTCTGTATTAGCTGTTTGATTTCTTGCAAGCCTAGAAGTTGTTGGTTCATCTAAATTTCTAGGGTAATTATTTGCAACTGGATTTACTGGTACAGAATCCACTCCAGTTGGTTTAATTGGTGCAATATCTAACTCTTCTTGCGTCCTGGGGTCATTGAATGCTTCCTGGGAGTTTGGCTCAGTTAAAGGTATGTCCGGAAAAATACCCATCATAACTGGATCTTGACCGCCCGTATCATCTAGAAAAAACCCAAAGACCATATCACCTTCTTTTGGTGGGTATGGATGTGGATTATTTATTGGTAACATAGGTTTTGCCCAAGGCAAGTCCTCTGTTGGTACTCGCATTTTATCATTAGGATGCCAACCAATACATCTTACTTTACAACGACCTAATTTAAGTGGATCTTGTCGATTTTCAACGATACCTACCCACCATACAAATCCATTTTTACCTAAAAAAGTATCTTCCATTTAGTAAGCCTTTAATGATTCATTTTGTTCATTTGTATCCTGTTGAACAAAGTCTAAATCTGATGATGTTGATGAGCATTCAATTATACTATCATGTTTATCAGGAGTTATGATATGTCTTGATGCTGTAATTAAATATTTACCTGATAATAGTGGATTTTTATTTTCACTACCTTGTCCTTTTTCTCCAAAAGTGGGTGCATTTACATTTACATTGAAACCTGAACTTAAAGTAAAATTTCCAGGCATTACAAGTTTTATTTTTTTAGAGTTTAAATTTTCAAATATTGCTTTTCTTTGAAAGGCGTAATCTTCTGTTCTTGAATTATATGCAATTGATTCAGGATCATGTTCTCTTACATAGTTACTTAAAACTCTTGTTGTTGAAAAGGTATCTAAAACTATTCTAGAATCATATGCAGCTGAATTCAAAAGACCATCTTGATTTTTAGAGGCTGTAAAATTAGGTGTCTTATTTGCGTGATCTAAGTTATCATAATGATCTGAAAATGATAGTGCTCTTCTTGATATATTTCTTGTAACCAAATCAAAACCAATAAAAGTCCCTGCATTAACACCGGACCTTGTTTTCTTTATGTTGTCATATTCTGAAATAACTTCAAATGATCTTGCTGTTGATAATTCATCAAAAGCTGCTCCTTTTTCATTTTTATTTTTTGTTTCAAATTTTATATCTAAAACTATTCCCTTATTTAAAAAAGAACTAAGTGAAGCAAAATTATACCCAATTAAGTTTTGAAAAAACACATAACTTGGTGAATTTTTATTATTTACAGATTTTCTCATCACCCATTCTATTGCCTCTATTGGTCTTAAATTTGGTATAATTGATTGTCTAACGCCTGATGATGGTTCGTAAATACCACCTAAATTATTTTGTGGTATCAATAGATAATCCAACATAATTCTCTCAGCCATTTCGGTGTAAGTTTTTCTATATGATTGATTGACTCTTTGTTGGTCTGAAAATAGTAACTCTTGTGATACAAAATTTAAAATATAAGTTTCAGAGCTTTCACCATCTGCACTTCTATCTGTTTGTTTATAAACTCTAAAAGCTTTTTTTAAATTACCTATTATGCCCTGTTCGTCTTTTTGTATGTCTATCAAAATAACTTCTGAACCATCAAACAATAATTTAGAGGACATTCCAACAGAATCCTTAATCAATATATTACCACTCATAACAGGTAAAAACATTGAATCAAATATACTTAATTCTATAAAAAACTTAGATATATCTATTTTGCCATTTTTTGCTACGATAGCTAATTCATTAATTTTATATTCGGTAGAATTTGATACGGTAAGACTCATCTTGTAAATACCCTCTTAAACTCTTTTTCCAGTTCATTAACAAATTCTGGTTTTAAAATTCTAATTGATCTTTTTTCTTCATTTGCATCAAATTCGTATTCATAGTGAGATTTTGTAAATTTTTCTGTTTTTTCTCTTACTTTTGAACCATCAACAAGGGTGAATAAAGATGTGCCTGTTGATACTGTATTTGCATATGTATTTTTGTCGACCTCTGTTTGAATCACTAATGTAGTATTACTAACTGACTCTGATATTGAAGATACTGTATTTTGAAGATTTATTGTTCTTGACGTTTTTAAAAAATATGCTTTTATATTATTTTCACTTAAAGCCCATGTAACACCAGTTTGTGTTGGTGTATTAGCTGATCCATTAGCTGCATATTTTTTATTTACATAAGAAATAAAATTATCTTGTGAGAGAGGAAAGTCCCACTGTGGGTCTACTACTTGATTAAATGCCAAAACAATCCAATGTCTTTCAGGATTACCATACAATTTACCTGCAATAATTTCTGCTGTATCAGTATCTTGAATATCATATGTATATGATACACCTGTATTATCTCTTAGATTGTTTGCAATCGTAAATCTAGAAACAATACTTGTAACAGTATCTACACCTTTTGAATTATTATCAGATGTATAAAAAGTTGTTGGAAAAAATCTAAAATAATTGGCCATTTTTTTATCCTAGTTAAGTTCTGAATCCGCCAGTTGTATTTTTCAATGCCTTACTTACACCTGTGCTTGTAGTTTTAGATGTTTCAGAACCTGAAAGACTATTACCAATCGTATCATCATAATCAGATTTTGTGAGATAAGTGGTCTCTTGAAATTGTAATACTAAATTTACAGCAAATGGCATACCAGTCCCACCTAATGATGGACTTGTTTCACCTGGAACTTCATAGAAACTTGCACCACTTGGTGCGTAATTTATATCTATCGTTGTAAGAATACAACCTGGTGCAATACCTGGAATATTTGGATTTATTCTACCACCATAATAAAACTCAATATCAAATTCTGAAGGTGGTACTAAGAATCCTGGAACACCTGCTAATTTTTCAGGTGCTTGATGAAATGTAAATGCTTTTAATATTTTTTGTACTTCTAATGCTTCTTTCTCATCTCTTGGAAAAAAGTTGAAATCAAATTGAAAAGACCTAAAATTTGGTGAACGATAAATCATTTCTAACATTGGGTTTACTACGGCACCAGTAGCAGCTGTAAATGCTAACTCACCGGCTCCAGACCCACCGCCAAAAGTTTTAGCCACCTGAGCGCCAGCAAACATACCACCTTGTCTTGCGAGTGCAGCTTTATCAACACTTTCTATTGCAGCTAGACCTGCTGACATATCACCCTCTTTTCCAGCAGCTAAACCGGCTTTTATTGCATCAGCATTTGCTTCACCAGCTGCTAAGAGCTGACCAGGTAAACCGCCACCAATATTCAGTTGATCGTAACTTTGTGTCTGATTAAACATTAGGGTGTCTGGCATATACAAGCTTATTGCTTCAGATGTTCTCTTTGTTGTTTTGAGAAACTGTAAGCTACCGCCTTTTACTGCTGCCACGTTATTTTGTATAACGGACCTAGATTGTGCTGAATCACCTCCTTTTGGTAATGTTGTGGATCCAAAAACATTCTTGAGTCCACCTTGTATATTACCAGACACTTTCCCCAATGAGCTTTGAATACCGCTTAATGCACCTCCCATTGCACCATCTAATTGACTTATGCCACTTTGAATTTTCCCTACTAAATCACCACCTATACTTGTATCTATATTACCTATACCTGGAATTTTACTTGTGGCTGAAGAAAAATTTGTTGTTATACCACCTGAAGTCAATGATTTCGCTTTTGCTGAAAGACCATCTATTGCACCCACGGATGGTACTAAAGCTTCTGGACTTACAGGATTTTGACCACCTCCAGCTTCTGTTTTATCTTGTTTACGAACATAAAAAACCATGTAATGACCTTTATCGGCATTACCAATATCTATTGGATATCTTAGATTATTAGTTTCGTATTCACTCTTTGTAAGAGCTGAGAGAGGACCTTTGCGTGTTAGGTCACCCTTGTTAAATTTTATATCTCCGAAGCTAAAAAGTGACATATTGTTTCCTTTACATTGACTAGATATTATTTATGTCATATAAAGGACGATTTAGACCCCAAAACCCAAAGAAATACAAAGGTGACCCAAATAATGTCATTTATAGATCATCATGGGAACTCCGTGTAATGAAATATTTAGATAATCAACCAAAAGTGGTCTGGTGGTCATCTGAAGAGTTGTTTGTGCGTTATAGATCACCTATTGATGAAAGAGTACACCGATATTTTCCAGACTTTATTGTAAAAACAAAAGAACAAACTTTTATGATAGAAGTGAAACCATTTCATCAAACTCAAAAACCGAAACAGAAAAGAAGAACAAAAAAATTTCTACAAGAAGCCGCTACATATGCTATAAATCAAGAGAAATGGCGAGCTGCCGATATATTTTGTCGTGAACATGGGTGGTTATTTAAGATTGTAACTGAAAAAGAATTAGGCATTTAGCATAAATACTTTAAATCTAATCATTAAGGAAAAGTAATGTCATTTTCACCCAATCTGTTTTTAGCAAATATGTCAGCAAAAGATGGTCCAGCAAAACCATCTAGATTTGAGGTTATATTACCTATACCACCATATGTAAATCAGGCTGTAGGTAATAGTATCATAGAAAAGATATTAAACTTTCCAAACTCTATAATTGGTGATGTATCAGACGCTTTTAATGAAGCTTTAGGTCGTGGTGGTAATGAAGGTAATGATTACTCTAAAACATCTAATAGTGCTTTATCAAGATACTTAGCTTTACAATGTGAAGCTGCTGAGTTACCAGGAAAAACATTTCAAACGGCTGATGTTAAGATATATGGTCCAATTTTTAAAGTACCATATCAAAAAATGTATTCAGATATTAATTTAACTTTTATAGTTTCAAATCAATTCTATGAGAGAAAGTTATTTGAAAGATACATGGAATGTATTATGCCATCTGATACAAATAATATGAGATTTCCAAAAGGTGATCGTAGTAGATATTATACAAATATAAAAATTATACAATATGATGATTTAGTCAAACAAATTTATATTGTAGAATTACAAGATGCTTTTCCTGTTGGCATAGCTCCAATGGCATTGTCTTGGAGTGATGATGGTTTTCATAGATTAGGTGTTTCATTTGCATATCAAAAATATGAGGTGAAATATGATGGTGGATTTGATGCAGGTAAGGCTGCAGCTAGTATATTAGGAAATAAAGCTGCATCTCTTATTGGAGGCGGTTTAAGAACTTTCGCCTCTTCAAATAAAGTAGGAAGTAATTTTAGTAGAATATTTACATAAAGGTGAAAAATTATGTTACCAAAGTTAGATACACCGGTATTTGAGGTAAAACTCTTATCAACTGGCAAAGCAGTAAAATTTAGACCATTTTTGGTCAAAGAGCAAAAATTATTTTTAATGGCTTCTGAGTCTGAAGATTCCAAAGAAATGGTATCAACAATTAGACAAGTTTTAAATAACTGTATTGTTGATGAAATAGATGTAAACAGTTTACCATCTTTTGATTTGGAATATCTCTTTATGAATTTAAGAGCTAGATCAGTCGAAGAAGTGGTGAATCTGAAGTATAAATGTAATCAAATGGTTGAAGAAAAAAAATGTAATCATGTTGTAGAGTTTGATGTGAACATTTTAGAAATTGAACCCACAATACATGAGGGTCATGAAAATAAAATACCTCTTACTGATAAACTAGGTGTTTGTTTGAAATATCCAACTTTTGAGATATTTGAAAAAGTTGATCAATTAAATGATAATGATGCCATGATGAAAATATTAATTGATTGTATTGATTATGTTTATGATGAAGATCAGGTGTATTATGCAAAAGATACTACACCAAAAGAATTAGAAGAATTTGTTGATAGTATGCAACAAAAAGATTTAGAAAAATTTAAAAACTTTTTTGATACAATGCCAGAAATTAAAAAAGAATTAGATTTTAAATGTGAGAAGTGCGGTCATGAAGAAAATATTACTGTTAAAGGTATACAGAGTTTTTTCGTCTGATCTTTCGTTATGATACATTAAAGAATTATTTTGAAACAAACTTTGCTTTAATGCAGTACCACAAATACAGTTTAACTGAGTTAGAAAATATGATGCCATGGGAGAGAAACATTTATATTCATTTACTTACAGATCATATTAAAAAAGAAAATGAAAGAATAGAAATGCAAAAACAAATGAATAAGGCTAGAAGATAAATGGTAGATTTTGCCAAAAAATATATGTCATCCATAGAAGGTGGTGGCGGTCTTGTAAGTAGTCTAGGCACGGCAGCCAAAGGAGTTGGTAAAGATATTGCTGGTAAATTTAGTAGAAAAAGTATAGTATCAGCTGCTTTACCTGGAGATGATATAATTTCAGTATTAGGCCGTAGAGCTCTTGGTGGTGGGAAAGACAAAGATGATAATGTTAAGAAAAAAGAACTCGCAGGATCCGTAACTCAAGTAACTAAAGCCGTTCAAGAGGGTTCAGCTAAAGAAATGTCTATATTGAAAAGTATAGCACAAAATTCAATGTCTTTACCAGGAATTGCTCGTGATGTAAATGTGTTAAGACAAAATATGCAAAAGCTCGTAAAGATTGAAGGCGGTGAAAAGAAAACTGGTGCTGATGAATTTTTTAAGACACAAGATCAAAGAGAAGCTGATTTAGAGGCACAAACTGGTGGACCAGAAAAAGTGGTTGAAAAAGAAGCTGGTGATGCTAAGAGCGGTGGTGGTATTTTTGGCATGATTAGAGCAATCGGTAATGGGATTAAGGCAGCTCTTAAAAAAATATTTTCTAAAGCAATGTTAAAAAAAGTTCTTAAAGGAGCTTTGAATGTGGGCAAAAGAGCTTTTCTTCCAGTTACAATAGTTCTTGGTTTATTTAAATTTTTTACAGATGCTATTGAAGATTATAAAGAAACTGGGAGTCTAAAGAGCGCTATTATGGCAGGCCTTGGCGGTATATTAAAATTTCTCACATTTGGATTTTTTGGTAGGGAAACGCTTGAAAACATATATGGTAAGATAGAAACATTTTTTAATCCTATTTTTAATAAAATTTCAGAGATATTTAATAGTTTTAAAAACTTCATAATAGAAACTCTCAATAAAGTATTACCTGATGATATGCAAATTAAAAGTGGACCAGATCAAACGATAGATACAGATAGTGTGCCAACACCACCTGCTATTGATGCTGACATAAGTGAAGAGGAAATAAAAGAGAATATACAATCAGCTGAAACACCAACCAAAGAGGAAATAAAAGAGAATATACAATCAGCTGAAACACCAACCACAGAGGAAACTGGTGCTGTTAATGTATCTTATTCCCCATCAAATTTAGAAAGATCATCACCAGTATCATCTGAAAATAATATAGATCAAGATGCAGTTGTAAATGAACTTAAAGTTGGTGTGCAACAATTAAGAGATTCTCCCAATAAACAGCAAGGTATTATGGACATGATGGGAAATTTGTCACAAAAATTTAGTGGATTTAAAGGTCAAGAATCAACACTAGAATCAAGAGCTGAAAATGTGCAACAAACAAATGACTCTCTCACTAATATGTTTAAGAATTTTGGGTCGAGTATGAACACGCCTACCACAAGCGATACTTATAATATGAAGCCAGTAGAAGTCCCACCTCCAGAACCATCAAGCGGAAGTCAAATGAATCAAAAATCATCTCAATTATCTGAAAGTCAAAGAATGGAATCTGTTCCTGATATAGGTGATATGATGAACCGTATTATTAATAATAATAGTCAAGGTAGTACAGGTGGTGGTGGCAAAGGCAAACCTGCTGATGTTTACGATTCAACATTAAATAAGGCGTTAGGGGTAGCAATCTAATGGCACTTAAAGACCTTTTAGATAACGTAGAAAAAAATACCTCCGAAAAAGAAAAAGTATTAAAAAGTATTGGTGAAAACTTTATGGCTCTCTCTGGTATAGCCAGAGATTTGAATGTCGCAGGTCAAAATCTAGCAATAGTTTTAGAAGGTAGAGATGTTGACCCATCTAAAAAACAAGATGCTTTCTTTTTAAAAGAAGAAGAGAGAGAGAAGAAATTAGAAGTTGAATTAGGTAAAGATGAAGGTGTAACTCAAGTAACAAGTGGTAAAAAGAAAAAAAGTTTCTTTGAATCATTAAAAGATATGTTAAAACCTGGTAAAATATTTAAAATATTAGTTGGTGTTTTAGCCATCGGTGGTCTTATGGCAGTTGTCTTTAAAAATTTTAAAGATGAAATAATGGAAACAATGAAAGATATTCCTAAAATACTTAAAGAAAAATTTACAGAATATACTCAAAAAATAAAAGACGTTTTTATAAATGCAGTTGAAAGTTTAAAAGAAAAAGTTAAGCCGTTATATGAAGATTTTGCTGAGAATGTAGGTGAGTTTTTTAGTAAAATAGGAGAAAGAGTAACAGCAATGTTTTCTAAGGTTGTTAATTTTTTTAGCCCTGTTGTAAATTTACTTAAAAAAGGGTATGAATTAGTAATGTCTGCAATAAAAAAAATTCCTTTTGCCGATTTAATTATACCAAAAACTGAACAAGAAAAAAAGAAAGAGGTATCAGAAAGACGAAGAAAAAAACTTAGAAAACAAGTCATACGAGAATTAAAAAGAGAGGATAAATTAATAGATGTATCTTTTTTTGAAAAAATTGGAGCTAGAGGTGAAGATGCAAAGATAAGAGCCAGATTACAAGAAGAAGCAAACCAAAGACTTATTGAATTAAAACTTGAAAGAAAACTTAAAGCAATTGAAGAGATACAAGAAGAATCTGGTGTAAAAGAACCAAAAACAAAACCAACACCTATAACTGAAGATCCTGCAAAGAAAAAAACGGTTACAAAAATAATTGGTGATGAAGATATTAAAGCAATGATTAAACAACACGAAGGTTACCGTGATAAACCATATAAAGATTCAGAGGGTTTATGGACCATTGGTTATGGACATTTAATTGGTGATGGTAAATCTTTACCCGATAGTATGAATAGAAAATTTAGTAAACAAGAAATTGATGAAATGTTTGAAGAAGATTATGCTCATCATAAAAAAATAGCTGAGAGAACACCTGGTTATAATAAAGCTAATTATACTGGTCAAGCAGCTATGATAGATTTAGGTTTCAACATGGGTAAATGGTGGCCAGAATGGCCAGTTACATCTAAGGCTTTGAGAGAGGGTAATTTTACAGCAGCTGCAAGAGGTCTTGAAGATAGTCAATGGTATGGACAAGTTGGTATAAGAGCACCAAAAATAGTTGCAATGATTGAACAAGGTGATATAAAAGGACCAACTGGTGATGATATTGCTTCAGGTTCATCATCAATTAGTGCGGCTCATAGTCAACAAAGAAAACCAAAAACACCTATGATTGTAAACAATATATCAAACAATAATAGAAGCCTTAATGTGCAAAATGATGTTATTGCAAAAGATAATTCTAGTATAAACCCATCAGAAAATTACGCCTAAAAAAAACCCCGCCGAAGCGGGGTTCAAAATGTTCATAATGTGAACAATTTAGTTATTCACTAAATCTTTAAAATGATTCAAATCATCTTCTTCAGTTACTTCTGAAGTATCAAACGTAGATGCTTCATCATCTGTAATTACATTTGTTTCAGCCTTAGTTTTTGGTAAATCAGTACCATCAATACCTAAAACTTTATCTAATCTAGCTTTGAGTAAATCATAAGATTTGAAGTTACCAGGAGAAACAAACTCTTTTAAAGAATACTCTTGGTCGAAAAGCTTTTTCAACTTATCTTCATCACCATCAAATAAAGCATTAGGACTTGCAAATTCAGACTTATCATAATTACGATAACCTTCTACTTTGCGAATCTTAAGCTTGAAGTTAGCACCTTCCCAAAAGTCAAATGGGTTGATTGCTGTTTCATCTTGAAACTCAGGATTCATTGCTTCTGAAAGTTTATCAAATATTTTCTTACCAAATTTATAAAGAAAAACTTTACCTTCATTCTCTGGATTAGATGGGTCAGAAACGACCATAATATTTGATATGTGAGAAAGCTTACGCTTCTGTTTTCTAGCAATATCTTTGTTTGCTTCAATACCAGAATTCCAGAGAACTGAATTGTATTCACTTACTGGATCTTTTTGGTTTAAAGTAGTAAGGGAGTTTTCAATGTACCAACCACCTGGACCTTGAAAACCATGTGAGAATAATCTTACCCATGGCAATGAATCATCACCATCTAATGGTGGTGCAGGTAAAAAACGAATAACTGCCATACCATTACCAGATTTATCTACTGTTGGTTGCCAGAATCTTGTATCATCTCTGGAACCAGCTTCAGCTGGTGCAGCTGAAGATTGTATCGCTTTATTTAGCTTAGCTAAAGAGTTGCGATCCCTCTTGAGGTTTGCAAAACTGCTCATAATATTCCTTTCGTATTAACGTAGTATTAACGGAGTATAAACGACTTATCCACATAATCATAACATAAATTATTTTAGGTGTCAACTAAAATTCGGTTTCTTGCCTTGAAGAAAATGAAATTGGTGTTATAAAGTTCACTTGTTCAAATGCAAATGTTCTGTGCCCTCTCATAGCAGTATGAAATTCTCCTGCACGATTTGGGTGGAAGTTTCCAACACTTTCTTTTTTACCTTTACCTGGATACCCACCTTCTTTTGTACCATGTAAATGAGCTTCATCAGAATCATGTGATTTGTGTAATACAGAATCTTGTCCATATTTTTCACCATGTTTCTTGAGAAAACCTTTTAATTCACCACCATCTTTACCTTTCTTACCAACAACTAGATAAGAATGTTCATCAACTGGTCTTGCTTGTGGTGTGCCATGATTTTCGATATAACGGCCCTTTACTCGTATGAAGCCGTGACCAGCTTTACGAATATCTTTCTCTAAAGATTTATTTCTAGATTTATTTTCACCAGATGTATTCTCACCACGGTGAGCAGTAATCATACCAATGTTTCTGCCTTGAGTGTGTGAATGTACTCTGCTTAAGCTAGATTCGTTGTATAGTGTTTTAAACTTTTTCATGTTCTTTATTTATAACCTCTTTTAAAACAAGTTTATATTGTACCTCATTATACTTTACAAATGGGGCATACTTGATTATTTTTCGGCAATATTCAGGCCATCTAATAGTATCAGTTATCTTTCTATTCCAAGTTCCAAAAAACTTTAGGATCGAATTTAAAATACATATGGTTTCAATCTCAACTTCCTTTTGTAATGCCTTTTTTAGTAATATTGGGTAGTCACCAGATGTTTTTAGTACATCATTCGGATTTTCTAAACCCTCAAATAAATTTAAACAATCATTTTTAAAAGTGTAAGATAGAGATTGTATAACCTTTTGTCTTTTTAAATATACTGTGTTTGACTTTTCCTCCAGTAAATCACCGATCCATAAGTTTTCGTTTTCTAAAAGATTCGCTATGACAAATGAAATTAGTTCTTCTCTTTTTATATATCTCCTTGAGATTTTGTAGAAAAACCATTTATCTTTCCTATTTTCAAAAGCATTAACTGATACTCTAGATTTACCACCATACTTAAAATAATCAAAACTATCTTTTGTAAAGTGTAGCTTCAACGAGTTGAAAAGAGCAAATGTTTCATAACCGGTCATATAGGTAACTTTGAATCTTTAGTTTTTAATAAATTTAATTCACTTGCTTGTAACTCAATTTTAGATTTCAAATTAGCATTTACAAGTGAGGCGGCTACTTCTATTTCCAATTCAGTTTCTTTACAGTATTCTACAATTGCTTCTATATAAGTATAATCTGTGGTTGAAACTTTTTCTTCTATGGATACAGCAAACTTTTTCATTTCATCTTTTGTAGCCATATATTATGCACCACCATAATAAAGATTGCGGTAGTCCGTTGCATTTGGAGATGATGGTATACTCTCATCACTAGGACTATCTACTCTTAGAGTAGCTTCAGCAGGTCTATCTGATGGAAAAGGCCAAGTTGATTGTAATGCAGCCTTTTCATTCTCTTCATTTTGTCTATAAACAAGTTCTTGGTCTATAACTTTTTCCCAAGTTGTCTTTGTATCAGTAGCTGACCCATGTTGACCATTTAATTGGCCTTGACCATTACTATAATATATACTATCGCTATCAGTTGTCATAAGTGTTTGACCATCAAATTGAAATTTCATTTGATTGTTGTTGTTTTCATCTTCATCTTCATTATCAACATCTAAAGCTTCAGATGGAAAATCTGATTCAATTAAGTTTTGAAAATCATGTTGAAGATTAATAATGTCTATTAGATCATCAACTTCTTTATTGATAATAACAGAATTATTATCACTTGTGTATTCAATTTTTAAATTTGCCACCGCACTTCTCCTAAGTTAGAAATAAAGTATATAATCCAAGTGCAACAATTATTGCACCTACGCTTTTTAAAATGATAGCCGTGAACCTTGAAAAAGCCCACAATACCACTACAATCAATATAACAAACACAACATCAGATTTATCACCTGTGTTTACAAGATCATCTGTTTGTGTTTTTAAATCACTAATTGTTTCTTCAACTGTTTCAGTAATAAACGGCATTTCTTACCTCACTTTTTTCATAATATAACACCATTATATCTACTGATTTATGAATTGTCAACCATTTAATTTGGCCCAATAACTATCAACATATTGCCTAAGTGGTTGTATGTAATCATCTTTTTCTTTTATAAAGCATTGGGGTTCTTCATTATATACAGCTATCAAAACAACAAGTTTCAATGGCTTATCAGTTGGTACTAATTCTTCAAACATTTCAGCATAAGCCGTACATTGCATAAAATAGTTTGTGATCCATTCTTCTTTTTTTGGCTTACTAGAGGTCTTAAAATCTATTATAGCCATTTGATCATCCCAATCAGCTATACAATCTACTCGACCAGCCAATCTCCAAGAGTCTGAATATAAAGCTTGTTCTGTTGCATATACATTACCGATACGTTCTTTCATAATTGGTTTTATACTATAAAACATTTGTTGAACATCAGGCATTAAAGAACGTACTTTATTTTCAGGTAAATTGTTTAAAAGGTAATTTTCACATAATGAATGTACTCTAGTTCCACGACCAGCGGCGATTCTAGATATTTTATTTGCTTCTTGTTCTCCAACTCTTGCTCGCCAAGCTAGAATTGATTTTTTATTGTATTCAGATAAAACTGTGGTAACAGATGGGTAGGCATCACCACTTGGTGTTAGGTAACGCCTACCTTCCTCTGTGGTTCGTGTTTTTAAGTCAAAGTCTAATTCTTTGAACTTACTTTGTTTAAATTCATCATCTAACATTTATTTAAGCCGCCTCTTCGGTTCTACCACCCCATTTTTCTTTATATTTTTTAAAACCTGCTTCAAGCCATTCTCCTTTTGTTAATCCTTGAGATTCCCATGGACAATGTTTTCGTTTATAAGCCTCTCTGTTCTTTGCAATACTTCGATCACTCCATCTTTCATCTATCACACCATTATTGTCGGGTTTAATAGCTTTATTAGATGTTGATTTTTTAGGTTTTCTTTGCATTGAACTTTTTGACATATACTCTCCTTTTAGTTTTTGCTAAAATTAACATAATCTAAATGGAACTCAAATTAGTTATTACGCCACTTACCTAAATGACGTTCTATAATTTGTCCTGTTCTAGCCTCCTTAACAGATTTTCTGCCATATCTTTGGCCTACTGTACTTTCTGGGTGAGCTTCTGCTACTTTAGATAAAACTTCCTTAAATCCATCAGGAACTTTAGAGTGCATATTACCAGTCATTGACGTAATTGCAAATGGTGTGGGTACTTGATGAATGTGGGGATTTTTTTCGAGTAGGGTTTCTCGGCGAGAATTAGATATAAAATCTTCAAAAAATTCGCCGGTATCTTCATTGTGAAATAGGTATGTTGGCATTATATTTATTTAGTCCTTCAGTATACCAAGATGGTATTTCTCTTTTAGTCCACTTGGCGAAATAATTTTTCTTCTCTATGTAATACTTATGATACGATCCTAGAGAATCACCGGTAATTTTACACTCTTCTGGCATCGCTGGTGTAGGCGGTGTAAATTTACCCTTTGGTATATTCTTTGGTGCCTCTACTAAATCCATCAACAATCTCATGCAAGAATGTATCTTACCATATCTATATGTATATTCTCTATTTAAGTGATACCACATTTTCCAGAGCCACATATAATTTTCTCTTGATTTTCTTAACCAAATATTTGATGGGTGATTTTCATGAACAGCCAACATAAGTTTCTGGTCTCTTTCATCAAGTAATTTAAACCTTCTTAATTTACGACCATTTTTAGACTTATCAAAAAACAACTCACCATCTAATACTCGGTGAGTTGTTGATAAGAGTTGAGCATATTCTATAATCATCTTTACAACGTGCTTATCACAATGTAATCTAGCACACTCTTGAGGATCTTTGTGTAAATAAAATATGTTCATTTTATGTAACATCTCCATTATTGATCTTTTCAATAGAATTTTCTAACTCTTTAAACTTTTCGGTACTTTCAAGCTTAGCCTTGAGTTTCTTATTGCGGTTGATTTGCTGAAGTATGAGTTTATTCGATAAAGAAGAATTATACTTGAGCTTTACAAAAGCACGATAACCAGCTTTCTCATGTACCACTTTAAAGCCAGTTCTTTGTACACCAACAAGATTAACTCTTGATATAACCAACTTAGTAGTTCTGTTTATATCATTGGCGGTTGAAATGTCAACATCACCTAACTCTGATGTAAAATCTTTCATCATTGCTTCTACATGGGAAGAAAAGTTTGATGCCAGTTCTCGTTTAGCTGATAACATCGCTTTATCTACTGAAAACTGAAAATCATTTGAAAACTCAGTAGCTACTGCATGGAGATTATCTTCATCTGCTTCGAGTTTGTCGTACCAATCTGGATAGTTTACTTGATCGCCTTGATCACCACCGCCAAACTCTGGCGCTTTGAATTCTAGACCTGTATCATACTTTATACTACTACAAGCAGATAGAGCTAGTATTAGGGGTAAAATTATTAATGCTTTATTCATCTTATATCCTTTCCAAAAAGGGTTACATCTTCCTTACCAATTTCTTTTATATATTTACCAGCTGCATTTAAATCATCGCCAGCACCATCTACTGCACCACCTATTGTGCCACAACCAATTAAGGATAGTGAACACAAGATCATCATAATATACTTCATAATTACCTCACAATTTCAGTTGAATGATAAACAACACGCCTTTGTAATACAGGTATATTTTCTACAAATTTCTGTATCTCATTATGAGTATATGCCTGTTTTACTGGAATGTCAACCTCTAAAAACAAAAACATCAATCTTTCTTTAGAC
>TARA_R110002020_G_scaffold303939_1_pt1 | contig 39035 bp, 26 predicted proteins | sample TARA_R110002020 | Tara Oceans TARA_R110002020 (sample SAMEA4396489) | marine metagenome | biome: Westerlies Biome; feature: [MES] marine water layer (ENVO:01000295) within the mesopelagic zone...; material: water (ENVO:00002006), including particulate matter (ENVO:01000060) such... | reverse complement strand
AAAAATGTGTACGTAATTTAATGATTTAAAATCAAGATTTGATAGATTACCTTTCAAAAAGTTAATAATAATCCTTTGTTTTGTAGCTTCACAAACACTCCCCATGCAGCTATGAAACGTATCGTGATATTTGCCTCTGGCAACGGGACAAACGCTGAGCGCATTGTAACTTATTTTAAAGAAAAACAGACTGCAGAAGTGGTCTTAATACTATCTAATAAAGCAGATGCTTTTGTTTTAAAACGAGCCAATAAATTTAACATAAGTGCCTTCTTTTTTAATCGCACTGCGCTCTATGAGACAGAAAATGTATTAGATCTGGTTAAAAACGCAAATCCAGACTTAATAGTTCTAGCCGGTTTTTTATGGTTATTCCCAACTAATATTCTTGAATCATTCCCAAATAAGGTCATAAACATTCACCCCGCCCTTTTACCAGACTTTGGTGGCAAAGGCATGTATGGTCATCATGTACACAAAGCTGTAATCGCTGCAGCGAAAGAAGAATCTGGCATCACTATACATTATGTGACTAATGAATATGACAAAGGCTCTACAATTTTTCAGGCAAAAACGGCAATAACAAAAGAAGATACTCCTGAAACACTTGCCCAAAAAATTCACCAGTTAGAATACAAAAACTTCCCTGTAGTGATAGAAAACCTCCTTTTAAGCTCAAAAAATGGCTAAAAAAGAAAAATTCTATGTGGTATGGCAGGGCAAACGCCCCGGCATTTATAATAAATGGAACGATTGTAAGGCTGCCATTACAGGATATAAAGGAGCGCAGTATAAATCATTCTCCACTTTCGCAGAAGCGAAAAAAGCCTACAATGGGAACTATGACGACTATAAAGGCAAAAAAAGCAAACCACCTATAGACAAAGAGATGCTGGCGCGCATAGGCGAACCTAATTACAACTCAATTGCTGTAGATGCGGCATGTAGTGGCAACCCCGGCATTATGGAATATCGCGGTGTAGAAACTAAAACTGCAAAAGAACTTTTTAAAGTTGGCCCTTTTAATCAGGGAACAAATAATGTAGGTGAATTTCTCGCACTGGTACACGGTCTTGCCTTTCTAAAGAAGAACAACAGCAACCTTATTCTCTATTCAGATTCTCGCATCGCAATAAGCTGGGTGCGGCAGAAAAAATGTAAGACAAACCTAAAAGAAACCGCTGTTAATAAAACTATTTTTGACCTTGTACGCCGTGCCGAAAATTGGTTAAAAACAAATACTTACAGCACGCCCATTGCTAAATGGGAGACAAAGGTATGGGGAGAGATTCCCGCAGATTTTGGACGAAAATGATTTCGCACTTCAAAACTTCATAATTACATATTCGGATTGCAAAAGTGTATATTTGCAAAAAATTTTTGAATGAGCAAACTTTTGATTGTAGGCACCTGTGCCTTTGATGAAATTGAATCCCCTTTTGGTAAAACCGGTAAAATTTTAGGAGGTGCCGGCACTTTCATCGGGCTGGCTGCATCGCAGTTTAATGTAGACCCGGCTATAGTCTCTATTGTAGGAGACGATTTTCCACAAGAATATATCGATATTTTAGCTAATAAAGGCATTAATCTTGACGGTCTTGAGATCGTTGAGGGTGGAAAAACTTTTTTCTGGAAGGGTCTTTATCACAATGATCTTAATTCACGCGATACTTTAATAACAGAATTGAATACGCTGGCAGACTTTAATCCTAAAGTACCAGAAGCATATAAAAATTCTGACATAGTTATGTTAGGAAACCTGCATCCCTTAGTCCAACTAAGTGTGTTAGATCAAATGAGTACAAAACCTACGCTGGCAATTCTTGATACGATGAACTTCTGGATGGATAATGCTCTTGAAGATCTTAAAAAAGTAATCGCTCGTGTAGATGTTATTACAATTAATGATGAAGAGGCAAGACAGTTAACAGGTGAATATTCTCTTGTAACAGCTGCCCAAAAAATACACAAAATGGGACCTCAGTTTGTGGTGATAAAAAAGGGAGAACATGGTGCTTTATTATTTAAAGACGAGCAAATATTCTTTGCCCCTGCTTTACCGTTAGAAGAGGTTTTTGATCCTACAGGGGCTGGCGACACCTTTGCTGGTGGTTTTGCAGGATACATTGCAAGTACGGGAGATCATTCTTTTGAGAATATGAAACGAGCAATAATTTATGGCTCAAATCTTGCTTCCTTTTGTGTTGAGAAATTTGGCACAGAGCGGATGCTACATTTAACACAAGAAGAAATTAACAAGCGGCTGCTAAGGTTTAAGAGTCTTACGCAGTTTGATATTAAATTATAACCCCGCGCCCCAAAATTTTTGGGGCGTAATTTATTTACAGAGTTATGAGTGACGGTATTAAACATGAATGCGGAATTGCGGTTATACGCCTTTTAAAACCTCTTGAGTACTATAAAGAAAAATACGGTAGTGCTTTTTACGGGGTCAACAAGATGTATCTAATGATGGAAAAGCAGCACAACCGCGGTCAGGACGGTGCGGGTTTTGCAAGCATCAAACTAGATGTAGAACCTGGAGAACGCTACATAAGCAGACAGCGATCTGTCGCGCAGCAGCCCATACAGGATATTTTTGCACAGATAAATTCACGCATCAATGAAACTTTAGCCGAAGCCACTCCAGAACAGGCTAATAATGTTGCATGGCAAAAGAAAAATGTACCTTATATAGGTGAGCTGCTATTAGGTCATGTACGCTACGGCACCTTTGGTAAGAATAGTGTTGAGAGCGTTCATCCATTTTTGCGTCAAAACAACTGGATGCACCGTAACCTTATCGTTGCAGGTAACTTTAATATGACAAACGTATTTAAGTTGTTTGACAAATTGGTATCGCTGGGACAGCATCCTAAAGAGAAAGCCGATACTATTACTGTGATGGAGAAGATTGGGCATTTTCTGGATGACGCTGTAGCGAAAGTCTACAAAAAGCTAAAAAAAGAAGGTTATTCAAAATTTGAAGCTTCACCACAGATCGCAGAGCGCCTCAATGTAGGTAAGATCTTAAAAAGAGCTTCAAAAGACTGGGATGGTGGCTACGTAATGGCCGGTCTATTAGGTCATGGAGATTCTTTTGTACTTAGAGATCCCGCAGGTATTCGCCCTGCCTATTACTACAAAAATGATGAGATTGTTGTTGTAGCCAGTGAAAGACCGGTTATACAAACAGTATTCAATGCTCCTTTTGATGAAGTCACAGAGCTTGATCCCGGGCATGCCATTATCATTAAAAAAAGCGGAAAAACTTTAATAGAACAAATACAAGAGCCGCTTGAGCGAAAAGCCTGTTCTTTTGAAAGAATATATTTCTCAAGAGGTAGTGATGCAGAAATTTACCAGGAACGTAAACTTCTGGGCAAACTTCTAATGCCAGAAGTGCTTAAAAGTATAGAGCACGATACGCAAAATACTGTTTTCAGTTACATTCCTAATACTGCAGAAACATCATTCTATGGTATGGTAGAAGCTGCACAGGAGGAACTCGACAAGCAAAAAATGGCTGAAATCCTAAGCCGAAAAGATACTCTTGACGAAGCTGGCCTACACGATATCCTGTCGTTAAAATTGCGAACTGAGAAAATAGCAATTAAAGATGTTAAGCTGCGTACCTTTATTACAGAAGACAGCAGCAGAGACGATCTTGTCGCACACGTTTACGATGTCACTTATGGCGTTGTTAAGCCATCAGATACTTTAGTTATTATAGATGATAGTATTGTACGCGGTACTACACTTAAAAAGAGTATCATAAAAATGTTATCAAGACTTAATCCTAAAAAGATTGTTGTTGTCTCATCTGCACCACAGATTCGCTATCCGGATTGCTACGGCATCGATATGGCGCGTTTACAGGATTTTATCGCATTTAGAGCCGCAATAAATCTTCTTGAAGAACAAGGTAAGGAGGAGCTTATTGACATTGTTTATGAAAAATGTAAAGCTCAGGTAGATTTTGAAGATAAAGATGTGACCAATTATGTAAAAGATATTTACGCACCATTTACAGATGAAGAAATATCTGCAAAGATCGCAGAGCTTTTAAAAGATGAAACCATCAAACCAGAAGTAAGTGTTATTTATCAAAAAGTTGATAATCTACATAAAGCATGTCCTAAAAATTTAGGTGACTGGTACTTTACAGGAGACTACCCAACCCCTGGTGGTAACCGCGTTGTGAACCGTTCTTTTATCAATTATGTAGAAGGAAGTGTAGCAAGAGCATACTAAAACAGCATATTTTTGTGTACTTAATCTAAAAATTGGGCCGTTAGTCTAAAAGTTTTGGAAACTCGTAGAGTACTCCTTTATATTAGCAGAGCCATAGCATAAGTAGGTTAAGTTCATGGTAGATTTGGGGCAAAAAAGGTGGATCTTTCCACCTTTTTTATTTGGCCTAAATTGAAGCTAATTCTACAGTAGCGACTCAACTGTTACTTCGTCATTCCTTCCCTTCCTTTTTAAATAATCAAATCATACGTTTGCTTCCTAACGACCCGACTATTCTGCAAGAAACATTTCAATATCACTTCTGCTTTCAACTTATATAAGTAAAGTTTAGCAAAAGCCCTAAAACAAAAAGTCCGATCAATGACCGGACTTTCATATTTAAAAAAGTTTTAAACTTTTATTTATTCTGAGCATATCTGCTGGAAACCTCTTCCCAATTAATTACATTAAAGAAAGCTTCAATGTAAGCAGGGCGTTGATTTTGATATTTTAAATAATAAGCATGTTCCCAAACATCAAGACCTAAGATTGGTGTACCACCACATCCTACATCTGGCATTAACGGGTTATCCTGATTTGCTGAAGAGCAGATCTCAAGTTTTCCGCCTTCATGTACACAAAGCCACGCCCATCCTGAACCAAATCTTGTTCCAGCAGCTTTTGTAAATTCATCCTTAAATGATTCAAAAGAACCAAATGCACTGCTAATAGCTTCAGCAAGTTCACCTGTAGGTTCCCCACCACCATCTGGAGACATAATTTCCCAAAAAAGGTTGTGGTTATAATATCCACCGCCATTATTTCGCACGGCAGTGTTAGTCATATCAAGATTTAAAAGAATATTCTCAATGGTTTTACCTTCTAAGTCTGTTCCTTCTATAGCCGCGTTAAGCTTGCTTGTATATCCTGCGTGATGTTTATCATGATGTACCTCCATAGTTTTTGCATCTATATGAGGTTCTAATGCATCTTTCGCATATTTTAATTCTGGTAAGTCAAATGCCATTTTATGAGTATTTACGTTAATTATTCATTTAGTTGGTTACCAAAGTTAAGCATAGTTGCCCGTGTAAAAAACCGTCTACTGTTATAATACTCTTAACTTTTAACATTAGTCTCTTTCTTTTTATTATTTATATTATTTTATATGGGTTTTGCTATCTTCGGGACTATGCAACTACCAGCTATCTCTATCTACAATGCTTCTGCCGGCGCGGGGAAAACATTTGCCCTCGTGCGCAATTACCTAATTATACTTTTAAAGAGTAATAATGAATTTAAATACCGAAATATACTTGCGATAACTTTCACTAACAAAGCGGTTGCAGAAATGAAATCTCGTATCATTAAAAACCTGCAGGAATTTAGTGAGCCCAATATCGCAGAATCTCCCACTGCAATGTTTAACGAAATATCGGGCGCAACAGGCTTAAAATCGGAAGAAATCATCAAAAAATCGGAGCGAATTCTTAAAAATATTGTTCAGGATTACGCCTCTTTTGATGTTGTTACCATAGATAATTTTACACATCGTATTATACGCACATTTGCTTATGATCTTAGAATCCCGCAAAATTTTGAAGTTGAGCTAAACACGACAGAAGTTCTGGAGCAGGCTGTTGATAATCTTATAGAGAAAGCCGGCGAAGACAAACTCGTGACGCCTGTGCTTCTTGATTATGCATTAGAAAAAACAGACGATGATAAAAGCTGGAATATTTCTAAAGATCTTTACGATATTGGCAGATTACTTCTCAGCGAGAACGACCGCAGCTTTCTACAACTTTTAAAAGGAAAGTCACTACAGGATTTTTCAGCTTTAAAAAAGCATTTAGTTGATAAGATTAAAACGGTTTCTGAACACGTTAAAATCACAGCAACACAAACTATCGAGTATATTGAACAACAAGGCTTAGAACCTGCAAATTTTAGTGGTAAATATCTCCCTAAAGCTTTAGAAAAGTGCTGTGATGGTAATTTCAACATAAACTTTCAGGCAGGGTGGGCGCTTAATATTGAGAACCAGCCTTTGTACACAAAATCACAAAAGCAGCATATAAAAGCTATTATAGATGAAGCGGCTCCCACAATAGTGCGCGCATTTAAAATAATACAGCATAATATACTTCAGATTTTACTCTTTGAAGAACTTTTAAAAAAACTTACTCCGTTATCTGTATTACAAGCCATAAATAAAGAAGTACAAAAAATAAAGGCTGAAAAAAATCTCGTTCTAATTTCCGATTTTAATGAACTTATCAATAAGAATATCGCCGGTCAACCTACGCCATTTATTTACGAAAGACTAGGCGAGCGATATCAACATTATTTTATAGATGAGTTTCAGGACACTTCGGTTCTACAGTGGGAAAACATGATTCCGCTGATTGATAATGCCGTGAGCGCAGAAAAAAAAGACGATATTCTCAACAGTCTTATGCTTGTGGGTGACCCAAAGCAAGCCATTTACAGATGGCGGGGCGGTTACGCAGAACAGTTTATCAAGCTCTCAGGTGATCACAACCCTTTCCAAAATCAAAATAAAGAAAGAATAGACCTCGAGTCTAATTACAGAAGCTATTCTGGGGTAATAAACTTCAATAATTCGTTATTTACGCAAGCTGCTGCCAGCCTTGAATTTGCAGATTATTCTAAGATTTACATCGATGGCAATAGCCAGAAATTCAACGCAAAAACCGGCGGTTATGTTTCTGTTTCTTTTGTAGAGGCAAAGACTAAAGAAGAAGCTATACCACTTTATCTGGAGCAAACTTTAGCCCTTCTAGATGAAGCCAAGGTCCATTTCGCTTTAAGCGAAATATGTATTCTTGTGCGTAAAAATGATGAAGGTGTGGCTATTGCCCAATTTCTGCAGGAGAATAACATTCCTGTTGTTTCTAACGAAAGCCTTTTGATCAATCAATCTGCACAGGTACGACTTATTGCTGCTGTATTACAATTTATTCTGCAACCAGATTCATCTGAGATTGGCATACAGATTTTAGAATATCTCGCGCTTGATCTCCTAAAATTAAAAGAACCGCATGAGTTTTATAGTTCACACCTTAAGCTAACCGGTCAACAGCTTTTTATAGCATTACAAGATTACAATATTGACTTTGATCTCGATCGCTGTGCGCTCTTGCCGCTTTATGAGGCCGTAGAATATATAATTAGATCGTTTGATCTTACAGGCGGAGGTTCTCATATTCAGTTTTTTCTTGATAACGTTTTTGATTATACTCAGAAGAATGAGGCAGGAATTCATGGGTTTCTGGACTGGTGGGAAAAGAATAAAGAGCGTAAAAGTATAAGCACGCCCCCTTCTACAGAAGCGGTGCAGGTGATGACAATTCATAAAGCTAAAGGACTCGAGTTTCAGGTAGTAATTTATCCGTTCGCAGAAAGCGATCTATATCCAAGATCTGATAATACTAACTGGTATCGCACAGATCCTGAACAATTCTTAGGTTTTGAAACACTGCTTTTAAGTCAGAAAAAAGAATTGTTGAATATTGATGAAAACACTGCTGCTCTTTATAATGCAAAAAGACAACAGCAACAACTTGACAACCTCAATATATTATATGTAGCACTTACACGAGCAGTCGAGCAACTTTATATTGTGTCTCGCTGTAGCGAAAGAAGTAAACCCGGCACAGAACCCACAACCTTTGCAGACATTTTAATTAACTATCTCGATGAGGCAGGACTTTGGAAAGATGATGCGAGATTATTTGATTTTGGTACTAAAAATCGCATTTCTAAACCCGAAAATCGGGCAAAAACCGATGAAAACCTCGATATTATCTCATCTGCAAAAGAAGAGCACAACATAATTGTGGTTACTCAGGCAGAACAATTATGGGATACCGCACGACAACAGGCGATATCTACCGGTAATATCATTCACGATATCATGGCTCAAATAGAAACCAGAGATGAAATAGAAAACCAACTGGAACTGGCATATAAATCAGGCTTCATCACAGCAGAAGAAGTGCCACTTCTCAAAAGAAATCTGCTGGGTCTAACATCGCGGCTTGAGGAAGAAGGCTTCTTTAATAAATCACACCATATATATAATGAACGTGACATATTATACCAGGGCGATGTACTACGGCCAGACCGTGTTGAGACAGATGTATCTAAAAAAGCGTATTTATTAGATTATAAGACGGGAGCTCCTAACGATGCTCATAAAAACCAAATAAGTGGTTATGCAATAGCATTAGCAGATATGGGTTTTAAAGTAGAAAAAAAGGTAATTGTTTATCTTAACGAAGAGGAGCAACTCTTGGTTTTATAAGCCCTACATTTTTACCACAATAAGGAAGTATAGACCGTATAGTTATTCTAATTTTCACAGAAAGCAAAATCTTAAAATAGCAGGGTTGTTAACATAATGGGCTTGAAAAGCTAACGCTGTTTTAAGACTTCTAAAAACCGGGTGATTTTAAACGAAAATCTCTGAAAATCATTGATTAAATAGGCTATAACAGTATCTTATAGCAGGCATTGTTTTAATAAAATTTTATTACTTTTAGCTTTGTTCATAATTTTTAACAACTTACTTTTGCTCTAATTAACACTTAAAATTAACTTTTGAATATGAAAAATCTTAGCAGATTACTATTGTTCGCTGCGCTAGTATTTTTAGGAACTAGTTCTGCGAATGCACAAGACGAAGATAATCCATGGGGAATTTCGATAGGCGTGAATGCCATTGACACTTATCCAGTTGGAGATGCTTTTCCAGACTTAAGAGGAGAATTCCTTGACGAATTTTACAATGTAGATGATCACTGGAATATTCTTCCTTCAGTATCAACACTTTCTGTAGGTCGTTATATAGGTGATGGCTTCGTATTAGGTGTACGTGGTTCTGTAAACAAATTAGATAAATTAGGAGATACAGAGGCTGATGATTTAGCATATTATGCTGTTGACGGTATGATCTCTTATAGCTTCCGCGACGCTCTTTTTGGCGAAGGTGGTTGGTTTGATCCTTACCTAGGAGTAGGTGGTGGTTACACATTTATTGGTGACATGTCTAGCTTTGGTACTGCAAACGGAACTGTAGGTCTTAAAATCTGGCTAAGTGAATCACTTAACTTAAACCTAAGCTCTACTTACAAGCATGCATTTGAAGATAGCTATACTAAGCACATGCAACACACTGCAGGTATTGGTTTCGCTTTTGGCGGAAAAGATACAGACGGTGATGGTATCTATGACAAGAATGATGAGTGCCCAGAAACTCCTGGTCTACCAGAATTCAACGGTTGCCCTGATACAGATGGTGATGGTATAAAAGATTCTGAAGATAACTGTCCTACAACTGCTGGTTTACCAGAATTTAACGGTTGTCCTGATACAGACGGTGACGGTATCGCAGATCCAGATGATGAGTGCCCAACTGAAGCTGGTACAGCTGCAATGAACGGTTGTCCTGATGCTGATGGTGATGGTGTTAAAGATGCAGATGATAACTGTCCTAATGAGGCTGGTCCTGCTGCTAACAACGGTTGTCCTTACGAAGATAAAGATAACGATGGTGTATTAGACAAAGATGATGAGTGCCCAGAAGTTGCTGGTACTGTTGCTAACAACGGTTGTCCTGAAGTAACTGTAGAGGTTCTTGAAGAAATCAACGTTCAAGTACGTTCAGTATTATTTGATCTTAACAAAGCAACTATCCGTCAAGAGTCTTACGAAACTCTTAACCAAGTAGCTGAAACTATGAAAGAATACTCTAACACAAGATTCTTAATAGAAGGTCACACAGATAGTACTGGTAGTGATAAATATAACATGGAACTTTCTGACAAGCGTGCTGCTTCAGTACGTGAATACTTAACAAGCCAGGGTATCCCTGCAGATCGTTTATCTTCTCAAGGTTTTGGTGAGACAAGACCAGTTGCAAGCAACGCTACTGCTGCCGGAAGACAGAAAAACAGAAGAGTTGAGCTTTCTCTTATAGAAGAATAATTCTATAAATAGAAACCATAATATTTGAGAAAACGCCCTGATTAATCAGGGCGTTTTTTATTTTTAGTCTATGATAACATTCATAGAAGAAGTACTAGATGATGTCTTAAAAAATCATTCTGATGTCACTCAACTTACATTTATACTTCCCTCTAAACGAGCAGGAACATTCCTAAAAAAGAAGCTGGCCGCTAAGCTTCATACCACTACCTTTTTACCCCGCATACTTGCGATCGAAGACCTAATTGCAGACATTTCAAAATTGACTCTGGCGACTTCTACCCAGCTACAGCTTGAACTTTACCATATCTACAGGCAGGAAAACGCTCAAAATTCAGATTCTTTTCTAGAATTTCTTGGCTGGGGACAAACCTTAATAGGGGACTTTAATGAGATTGACAGATATCTAATTCCCACTCACGATTTCTTCAATTATCTCACAGCCGTGAAAGAACTCAATCATTGGTCTACAGATGAAACACCATCAGATCTGGTTACTAATTATCTCTCATTCTGGCGCGCAATAGAAAAGTATTACCATAGCTTTTCAACACACCTACGCGAAAAAGGCATCGGTTATCAAGGCATGCTTTATAAAGAATCTGCACGTAAAACAGATCATTATGCTTCTAAGCAAACTGGCTTTTTTGTCTTTGCAGGTTTTAATGCACTCAATGCTGCAGAGCAAAAAATTATACAGTCATTTCTTAATATTGATAAAGCCGAAATCTACTGGGATATAGACAACAAATTTCTCAATGACGAGAAACATGTTGTCAATACGTTCATCAAAGATTATCGCAAAAACTGGTCTTATTATAAGAACCACGATTTTAAAGGCAGCTCTTCGTATTTTGAACAGTCTAAAAAAATTAAAGCGGTTGCTGTTTCACAAAACATTGGGCAGGTAAAATATGTTGGGCAATTATTAAAAGATCTCAACAACCAAGAACTTACTGAAACAGCAATTGTTTTAGGCAGTGAGACACTCCTTTTGCCATTGCTTAATTCGCTGCCAGAGAATGTAAAGAACCTCAATGTCACAATGGGTCTTCCGCTTAATCAGGTTCCTGATGCAGCTTTTTTTGAGAACTGGTTCACAATGCAAATTAACTCGCGAGCCGGGCACTTTTTCTATAAAGATGTTCTTGCCTTATTAGGACAACCATATACTCAACTTTTGTTACAAGGCCAACATCAACTTCTAAGAGATCATATTTTAAAAAATAATCTCATCTACATTACTCAAACCGACCTTGAGCAGATCTGGAACAACCCCCAGACTAAGGCAACAAAGTATTTATTCAGTCCGTGGCAAAATAAGATATCTCAAAGTCTCAACAGTGTACTTTTATTGATCAATGAGATTAAAGAAATACTTCTGCCGCAAAAAAACTGGATTCAGCTTGAATACCTCTATGCCTTTCTTAAAATATTTGAACAACTTAAAAATCTTTGTTTAGACTACAACTACATCAATGATATCAAAACGCTACAGCGCTTTTATAAAGAGTTGCTAGCGGTAGAAACAGTAGATTTTAAAGGAGATCCTTACACTGGCCTACAGATCATGGGTGTGCTTGAATCACGCGTACTTGATTTTAAAAACATTATTGTCACTTCGCTAAATGAAGATGTACTTCCTTCTGGTAAGAGTCAGAACAGCTTTATTCCTTTCGATCTTAAATTAGACTATAAACTACCTACTTATCGCGAGAAAGATGCAGTTTATGCCTATCACTTCTTCAGATTACTGCAAAGAGCATCAAACGTGCATTTGTTATACAACAATCAGGCAGACGGCTTAAATAGTGGTGAGAAAAGTAGATTTCTCTTACAGCTCGCCACAGATAAAAATGCGGTGTACAACTTCACAGAATCATCAGCGAGTGCAAAAGTGACATTGCACAAACACGAGCTTAAACAGATCGATAAGACACCGGCAATAATAGAGGCTTTAAAAAAACATGCTAACTACGGCTTGTCTCCGTCAGCATTGACGACATATATACGCAACCCTATTGATTTTTACTACAAATATGTTTTGGGTATAAATGAACTGGATGATGTTGAAGATGTTGTGGCTTACAATACGCTGGGTACAATTGTTCATCAGGCTCTGGAAGAGTTATATACGCCTTATCTAAATACGATTTTATCTAAAGAAATTCTTCTTAAGCTTTTAAAATTGGTGCCGCAATTTGTGGAAGATCAGTTTGCTAAAGAATATAATCTGGCAAACATCAAAACGGGCAAAAACCTCATCATTTTTCATGTAGCTCAGCAATTTGTAAAGAATTTTATTAAATCTGAAATAAGCCAACTAGAAGCCGGTAACGTGATCATTATTAAAAGTCTGGAGAAAAAATACAAAGTCCCGTTTACCGTTGGCGATACCACGATACACTTAAAAGGAACTGTAGATCGCATAGATAGTTTTAACGGGACAACACGCGTTCTAGACTATAAAACCGGAAAAGTAATCGCTGGAGAATTAAAAATTTCTGAATGGGAATTATTAACTTCAGATTATAAAAAACACGGCAAGGCTTTTCAGGTCTTGTGTTATGCCTTGATGCTCTCAAAAGAATCAGATTCTCATCAGGACGTTGAAGCAGGCATAATTTCATTTAAAAATCTTAGCGCCGGGTTTATGAGTTTTGAAGAAAACAGGAATAAGCTAATTTCAAAAGAGATATTATTAAAATTTGAAGAACATTTACAATCGTTGGTTTTGGATATTCTCAATATCGACATCCCATTTCTTGAGAAAGAAGTTTAAAAACCCGGGTTTATAGGCTAAAAATCGCTTTTCTAGGCTAAAAAACTGGCTGTAGAATTCTAATCTGGGGTGAAAATTCAGCATTCAAACCAGTGGTAAATTATTACTTGCATGAATACAAAAAAGACAAGACACTTTTAAAGTTGGTTAAAGGGCATTTACATTTAAGTTTTGTACTTTTCTAGCATATTACGCAGGTGAATATTTATAAATTGAATATGACCAAACAACCTGAAAAACCAGTATAATTTGAGCGTATTTCGCTCGTTATTAACCGAATTTAAGCCTGCGAATACAAATCAATTTACATTTATGAAATTGAAACAAACCAGCACACAATTATCAAATCTCTTATCTGGATCACTGCCAGATAAAACGTTTAACTGGCTCGAAGAAAAAATTGAACTTGTTGCTAGAGAAAAATCTACTAAAGAGCTTTTTCTAACGTACAGCTTACTTTCTTCTAAAATTGATAAAACGCAGGAAGTGGTCTATACCACATCTACAGACCTGGTGAAATACCTGCAGAATCATGATGCAAATTATCTTGAAATTAGCAGGTTGTATTTACTGGTTAAAATACTTGAGATAGATCCTGATTTTTTCACACCCAAGGTCGGAAATATCATTCAGGTGGCAGACAAGACTGAACTGGCAACTTTTTTAAGATATCTGGCAGTTTTGCCTAATGCCAAAGATTTTAAGCATACTGCTGTAGATGCTTTACGCACAAATATAGCATCGGTTTTTAATGCGATTGCACTTAAGAATCCGTATCCGGGTTTATATTTTTCTGAAAAGCAATGGAACCAGATGTATCTTAAAACTGCTTTTATGCAGGGCGATATTTCTCAAATAGAAGATGTTGATGATCGTGCAAATGCTGATCTTGCAAGAATAATTTCAGACTATGCACATGAACGCTGGGCGGCGGGTCGTGAGATTGAACCGTATTTCTGGAGACCTGTTTCAAACTTTATAGAAGGTGAACTTTATAATGACATGCAACGTTTACTGGCAAGCGATAACAAGATCGAGAATAAAGCAGCAGCTTTATGTTGTTATTATTCAGAGAAAAAAGAAGCAAAAGAGTTAATACAAAATCACCCAAATCTAAAAAGCCAGATCGAGAATAAAGATCTAAACTGGCAAAACTTAAAAGATCAATAATGGAAGATAAAATGAAATTTATAGATCCACACGTGCACATGACCTCTAGAACGACAGATGATTATGAGGCAATGGCAGCAGCGGGTATAGTGGCGATAATAGAACCATCTTTCTGGCTGGGACAACCCAGAACTCAGGTAGGTTCATTTCAGGATTATTATAGCAGTCTGGTAGGCTGGGAACCTTTTCGCGCAAGCCAATTTGGTATACATCACTATTGCACAATTGGTCTCAATTCTAAAGAGGCAAACAATGAAGCTTTAGCAGAGCAGGTGATAGAATTGCTCCCTCTATATGTACATAAAGAGAATGTTGTCGCTATTGGCGAAATAGGTTATGACGACCAGACAGAAGCTGAAGATAAGTATTTTAGAATGCAGCTTGATATGGCTAAAGAGCTTGACATGACAGTACAAATTCATACACCACATCGCGATAAAAAAGCAGGCACCATTAAAAGTATGGAGGTTTGTCTTGAACATGGTCTTGACCCTGCAAATGTGATCATAGACCACAACAATGAAGAAACTGTAAAAGAAGTGCTAGATCGTGGTTTTATCGCCGCTTTCACTATTTACCCCAATACAAAAATGGGCAATGAGCGCATGGTAGAAGTTGTTAAACAGTATGGTAGTCATCATATAATCGTAGACAGTTCTGCAGACTGGGGAGTAAGCGATCCGCTTTCTGTGCCTAAAACTGCTTCACTCATGTTGAAACGTGGTATCGCAAGAGAAGATGTTATTAAAACGTGTTATCAAAATGCTTTAGATGCTTTTGGTAAAAACGGAAAAATGAATGAAAGCGTGTGGAAGGACAAAGAAGGTATTGATCAAACCGAACTTTTTAATGATAATAGTGTGCTACGCGGTCAAAAACCTCGCGTAGATAATGATAAGATCGTTTAAATGAACCCGGTTTTAAAAGGATATTTAAGACTCACCCGCCCGGCAAATTTACCTACAGCTGCTGCAGATGTTATCGCAGGTATTGCTATAGCAGGTTTATTTATTGAGCCAGACACTTTTTATGTCTTGATTAATGAAGTGATTGCTCTTGTACTCGCTTCGGTGTGTTTATATGCCGGTGGTGTGGTTCTAAATGACTTCTTTGATTATGAGTTAGACGTTGTCGAGCGTCCCGAAAGACCAATCCCCAGCGGATTAATAAAACTTAAAAACGCCGCGATTTTAGGTGGTTTTTTACTGTTTTTAGGGGTTTTTCTGGCGTTTTTTGTAAATGCTTTGTGTGGCTTTATTGCTTTAGCTTTGGCTATAGCCATATTACTTTATGACAAGTTTGCTAAACACAATGCTTTTTTAGGACCTGTAAATATGGGCGTGTGCAGAGGTTTAAACTTACTTCTGGGTATCGCCATTTTAGGAGAACTAAATCACTGGTATTTCTCTATCATACCTATTTTATACATTGCCGCAATCACACTTATAAGCCGTGGTGAAGTACATGGTGACAATAAGAAACATATAATTCTGGCGGGTTTATTATACGCCGTTGTAATATGCGCGATTACAGGACTATTCCTGAGTCATGATCACAACATCCTGCCTGCCATTCCGTTTATAATCCTATTTGCAATTATGATCTATAGACCGCTTATAGCTGCCTATAAAGAAAATTCTCCTCAAAATATTAAAAAAGCCGTAATTGCAGGAGTGCTATCGCTTATAATCCTTGATGCCTCTGTGGCTGTAGGATTTTCTCAATGGTGGTTAGGCATTGCTGTTTTACTGTTATTGCCGCTATCTATGTTATTATCAAGATTATTTGCGGTTACTTAAAAATTTCAAATTATGAACTTTACCCCAATAGAACAAACGTTCACTATAAAGTACGATTATAAATTACACTTTACTCAGGGACTCTTTAATCAGGAGAATGCACTATTTGTAGACCTTATTAAAGCCTACAAACCCAATAAAAAAGTAAAGTTGCTCTTTGTGATCGATGATGGTGTAAAATTTCACCATCCGGATCTTGATAGCCAGATAGCTGCTTACTGTAAAAAGTATGATTCTCAGCTGCAGCATACTGCAACTATTGTTGTTAAAGGCGGCGAAAGCAGTAAGAGCAATCCTGCACATGTAGAAGAAGTTATAGAAGCGATTAATGAAAACAAGATCTGCAGACATTCTTTTGTAATCGCAATTGGCGGTGGTGCACTGGTAGACATGGCGGGTTATGCAGCAACAATTGCACATCGCGGAGTAAAACTAATTCGAATTCCAACGACTGTTTTGGCTCAAAACGATGCTGCAGTTGGCGTAAAAAACAGCGTAAATGCTCTTAATAAAAAGAACTTTTTAGGAACGTTTGCAACCCCATATGCGATTATTAACGACAGTGATTTTCTGCTTACTTTAGAATTTCGTGATTGGATCTCAGGTATTGCAGAAGCAGTAAAAGTTGCCCTAATTAAAGATAAATCGTTCTTTGAAGAGGTAGAAAATAATGCTTCCGCTTTATGCGAAAGAGAAATGGAGCCCATGCAGCATCTTATTTATAGATGTGCGCAACTTCACATGCATCACATTGCACAGGGTGGCGACCCTTTTGAAAGCGGTTCTTCCAGACCTCTCGATTTTGGTCATTGGGCAGCACACAAACTGGAAGCTATCACAAATTATAACGTGCGCCACGGCGAAGCTGTAGCTATAGGTATGGCGCTAGATCTAACTTATGCACATCTTATTGGTCTAATTGAAGAAAGTACTTTAAAACGCATCATTAAAGTTTTAGAAGAAGTAGGATTCAGTTTAGGTATTCCGCTTGATAGCGAATTGCAATATGAAGAACTTCTAAAGGGTATTGAAGAATTTAGAGAACATCTGGGTGGCGAACTTACAATTACTCTTATTTCTGAAATAGGTGTAAAACACGATGTGCACGAGATCGATTATGATAAAATGCGTCTGGCAATGAGCATGCTCAATGAATTCAGCACCAATAAATTATCTGTTTAAATGCTGGTAAACAATAAATTTCATCTTACCTATTGTACAAATGTTCACCCTGGCGAAAACTGGGATCTCACATTTAAGAGCCTTAAAGAATACGTTCCCGGCATAAAAAATCGTCTAACAGAAGAGAAATTCGGGCTGGGACTTCGATTATCAAATAAAGCAAGCGAAGAACTGGGCACCGGCGATGTGCTTAATAATTTTAAAAAGTGGCTTGATGATAATGATATCTATGTATTTACTATGAATGGTTTCCCTTACGGGAATTTTCATAATGAGCGCGTTAAAGATCTGGTTCACGCTCCAGACTGGACTACAGATGAGCGTGTGATTTATACTAAACGCCTTGCAGACCAACTAGCGATATTGCTGCCTAACAATCTTGATGGTGGCATTTCAACCTCTCCCATAAGTTACAGACATTGGCACAAAACTGAAAATGCCACAAACAATGCTTTTGAAAAAGGCGCAGAAAATCTAAGTCAGCTTATTGTGCATTTACATGAGCTTGAAGAACGCACAGGTAAATACATACATCTAGATATTGAGCCAGAACCTGACGGAATGCTGGAGAACAGCGATGAATTTTTACAGTTTTTCAGCGATTATCTTTTACCTATAGCTACAGATCATTTAAAGCAGGAATTAGGAAGCGACTCGCGCAAGGCGAAAGAACTTATTTACCGGTACATCACCATTTGCTATGATGTTTGCCATTTTTCTTTGGCGTATGAAGAACCTAAAGAAACCCTTCAAAAGTTAGCAGAAAACGGGGTGAAAGTGGGTAAAATTCAGGTTAGTTCTGCATTAAAAATTTTGTTTAATGAAGGTGACAATGAGGAAATTTGGGAAACACTGGCCCAGTTTAATGAGCCCGTTTACCTGCATCAGGTAACCCAGTTAATTGATGGCAACGTAAAAACCTTTAACGATCTGCCCGATATTTTAGCTAAAAAAGCCGATTTTAAGGAGCTGCGGGCACATTTTCATGTTCCATTATTTTTAGAAAAATACGGAGCACTTTACTCAACACAAGATCACATTTTAAAAGTTATAGCGTACTTAAAAGATCATGCGGTAACAAATCACCTTGAAGTAGAAACCTATACCTGGGATGTGCTTCCGGCAGAATTAAAGACAGATCTGGGTGAGTCTATAACAAGAGAATTAGGATGGCTAACCGAAAAACTATGAAGAAAACAGTCGTTATAAATGTTGTAGGGTTAACACGTAGACTCATAGGCGACCACACGCCTTTTATAAAATCATTTTTAGAAAAAGGCAGTTCTGCAGTCATAGAACCCGTTCTTCCTGCCGTAACCTGCTCTACGCAATCTACCTACTTAACAGGTAAATGGCCATCTGAACATGGTGTTATGGGTAACGGCTGGTTTAATAAAGAGCAGCAGGAAATTCAATTCTGGAAACAGTCTAATAAACTGGTAGAAAGTGAAAAAATCTGGGAAAAACTAAAGAAAATCGACCCAACTTTTACTTGTTCTAATATGTTCTGGTGGTACAATATGTATTCTAGCGTAGATTACAGTGCCACACCGCGACCTAATTATCTGGCAGACGGTAGAAAGATTCCAGACTGTTACACGTATCCTTCAGAGTTGCGCGATACGCTGCAGAGTGAGTTAGGCACATTCCCGTTGTTTTCTTTCTGGGGACCAAAAACTTCTATAAAATCTACTCGCTGGATAGCCGATGCATCTATACGAACAGATGAAATGCACGACCCAACGCTCACGCTGATTTACCTTCCACATCTGGATTATAATTTGCAAAAGTTTGGTTTAGATTTTAGTAAAATAGGCAAAGACCTCAACGAAGTAGATGCAGAGGTTAAGAAACTTGTAACCTATTATGAACAGAAGAATGCAAACATTATTCTACTTTCAGAATATGGCATTACAGATGTAAATAACCCAATACACATCAATAGAATTCTAAGAAAAGAAGGCTATCTCGACATACGTATTGAGCGCGGCCTCGAACTTCTGGATGCAGGTGCCAGCGATGCGTTTGCAGTTTCAGACCATCAGATCGCGCATGTATACCTAAAAGATATTTCGCTTAAAGCGAAAATAAAAAATCTATTAAAAAAGGTTACCGGGATCGAGCAGGTTCTTAGCGATGAAGAACTTGAGCAGGCGCATATTGATCATGAGCGTTGTGGAGATATCATCGTTGTGGCAGATAAGAACTCCTGGTTTACATATTATTTCTGGGAAGATGACAGCAAAGCGCCAGACTATGCGCGTATGGTAGATATTCATAAAAAACCGGGTTACGATCCTGTAGAATTATTGACAGACCCCAACGATAAATTAGTTATGCCAAAAGTAGCGTGGAAGTTACTCAAGAAAAAAGCCGGTTTTCGTTCAGTTTTAGATATTATTCCGTTAGATGCGAAATTGGTAAAAGGCTCGCACGGCCGCAAACCAGAGGAGGTTGATGATTATCCTGTTTGCATAACGAATAAATCTGCCGCATTTAACAAACCTGCTTTGCAACCCACACAGGTCTTTGAAATTATAGAGAATCATGTTTTAAATACATAGCCATGAAAACATTCTTCAAAATTTTTGCACTTGTTTTTGCGATACTCTTTGCCTGGGCGGCTTACTTACAAAACAATGACCCCGATTCTTTTTTGTGGTATCTCATTTATGGCTCTGCAGCTCTAGCGTGTATTTCATTTATCTTTCACAAACTGCATTTTGCTATCGCACTTGTTCTTGCAATTGTTTTTTTAATAGGGGCAATCTATAATTGGCCGGCTCAATTTGAAGGTGTTAGCATAGGCTCTGGAGAAATTGAAAATATAGAACGCGGCAGAGAATCTTTAGGTCTGCTTATAAACGCTGTGGTCATGGCTATTCTAGCCTGGCGTATCAATCTGCAGCGTAAACTTTAGTTTTCAAATAGCGGCTTGCGCACTCCTCCCGGTAAATAAAAATGAAGTTTTAGAGATTTAACACTCGCTTTACGGTTTCCCGTAAAGAACTCCCGTTTAACCTTAGTAATATTGATCATTCATTAGTATTAATGGATGAGGGGAATGCATTAGGCACATGTAAAAATGTGCCTTTTGCTATTTTAGGACTTTACGGTTTCCCGTAAAGAGAAACGGAATTTAACTTGTACTTTTAACATAGTTATAACGTTTCTCTCATCATCTAAATTATGAATCCATTAATCTGTGTTTTGGTTTTTATTCTTGTATTAAGATCAATTATAGAAGGAAATTTAAAAAAATGGAATGCTGGCGGTGCGCTTCACGCATCTCTCATTGTAGAGTGGAAAGCTGCTTCAGAACACAACAAACTAGCAACTTGCTATGACTTACTCGCCCCAGATCATGGCGCTCTAACATTACTGGAACTTCGTGCTCTTTCTGAAGAATTAAAAATTCAAATTGATGAAGCAGTTGCAGACGATAAAAGTATGGACAATTACAAAGTGAAAGAAATTGCAGCGATGTGCCTCGTGTTAATGGAAAATTGAGACCTGTAAAGTCTAAAGCTTTGTCTAAATTTTATTTTCTGAAGGTTTTAATATTAAATGTACTTTAGTTAAAACTAAACCAATGAAAAATAAAATTCTATTTGTCGTATGTCTTCTATTCGGGCTTATGTTTATCAATGCGGGACTCAACAAATTTTTCAATTACATGCCAATGCCAGAAGACATGCCGGAAGAAAGCATAAAACTTATGACGTCTTTTGCAGAAATAGGCTGGTTACTTCCCCTTACAGGTCTAGTTGAAGTTTTAGGTGGTATTCTTTTTATCATACCTAAATTTAGAGCATTAGGAGCTATTATCATTCTTCCGGTAATGATAGGAATCCTTCTTATAAATATTATCAATATTCCCTCTGGACTACCTATAGCCGCAGTTCTTTTTATAATTAATATTTGGGTTCTTTTTGAGAATCGTAAAAAGTATAAAGCTTTGATAGATTAGAAAAACCTATTTAGGTCTTATCACACTTCTATATGCACAAGACATTTTACATCTTGCCTTTGACTATGCATTTAAATTTTATTGCACAGGGAAGATGAAATAGAATCTAAACTGTACTAGTGGGGGTGCTTTTCTGCCTTTAAAACCGAGTTTTTAAGCTCTTTTATGCGTTTTTCTTTGTTAGGTTGTCTGTTCTTAATTGCAAACTGGGTATGATATGTATGTCGCTCAAGAAATTTAATCTGCACTTTATCCCACTCCAGTTTTGAATCTATCATAGATCTAAATTGTAATTCTTTAAAAAGCTGATCACTTATGGGGTAGAAATCTGATCTGCCTAAATAGTCAAGATCTGAATCACAAATTATTTTTTCCAGATGTGTAGCCGGCAACTGGGGTATACGAGTAGCCATTATTAAACCTTTCACTTTACAAATGTCCTGCTCATTAAAGTCAAACTCTTCCATCAAACTTATGGCTATGTTGCTGCTAACTTCTTCATGATCTACATATTTTTTTGTAAATCCTGTGTCATGAAAGAAAACCGCGATCCTCAATAATTTAGCATCTTCTGTATTGATATTTTCTCTCTTAATGTAATTATTGCTTGTGTTTAAAACATCTAAAGTATGCGTAAGACTATGATAATATAAACCTTTGGGCAGTTCTGAATTTAATATCTCGAGCGCTCTTTTTCTCAATTTGTAATATCCGTTCATTCCTTCTAATTCCAATTAAGCGTATAATTTTATTACCCATAAAATATTTGTGAGTACTATAAATAGAAAACTCAAGACAAAATACCTGATGGCGAGGTGAACACTTTTAAATTTTTGGTCTATAATCTTGCTCTCGGCATGTATTTGTTCACTTAACTGAACAAATAGCTCTTCTTCACGCTCGCATACTTCTAGAAGGCGTTTAGAATATTCTTTAGTATCTCCAAAGGCATAAACAGCATCTCTAAAGAAGAAAACATTGGGAGTATATTTTAATTCTATTTGCGGTCTAAAGCATTTAAAGCAATGAAAAATAGATAAAAGAACAGATAAAAACCAGAGTAAAGCGAGAACAATAAATGCATTAGTCTGTAAAAATATGGGTTTTAATTCTTCAAGATTATCTACAAAAAACCCTAAAATGAGGCCGTGAAAAGAAAAAACCACCCCTGCCTTAAATTCTGATGCTCGTATAAGTTTCTCCAGGCGCTCCAGTTGCTCCCAGTAATTATTAGAGTCTTGTATCATACATTTGGCTGTTATAGCGTTGTTTTAAACACTAAATTGTCCTAAGAACTTCATTTTAAATATACTATAAAAAATCGACGTATTTATTTTCCTTGATGTTTTCAATAATCAGAAGTTTTAAAATTGGTTTGTTTCGCTGGAGATTTCCATCCTTAATCCACTTTACTTTAAAATCTAATTTTCAATAAAAGCTATTATTCTTGGCAGGTTCTGCTTATATTGAGTGATTAATTTAAGATATTCTCATTTTTGCATAAAATGATTGATTTTTTCAAATTGTAATGAATAAATTATTGACACCTATTTTCAGCTTTAGAATTGCTTTCATTCTTTTATTGCTAACAGCAACCCAATTATGCGCGCAGAATAATCCTTTTCCCGAATATCATTTTGAAGCGCTTAAGAATAACACCACCCAACGCGCTGTAGCCAGTATGTCTCAGGATCAACAAGGTTTTCTATGGATGGGAACTAATGGTCTGGGGCTGAATAAATACAACGGTATTGATTACACAACGTACCAGTTTCATGAGGCAGATAGCAGCAGTATTAGCAATTCACTCATTCATTTTACATACGTTGATAGCAAAAACAGATTGTGGATAGGAACTGAAACCGGCCTTGATTTTTACAACAGAGATCAGGACAATTTTATTCATATTAATTTATTAGAGGAATCTGAAGGTAGCAGTATTTCAGTTCAGGCAATTCTTGAAGATGATAAAGGAGATCTCTTAGTGGGTACTCATCAATACGGAATGTTTAGGGTAAACCCTGCAACATTAACTTCTGAAGCCATAAAAATAATTGGAATTCCTCAAATAAAAAACCTGCTTATAAATAGCATTGTAAGTTTTGATAATAAAATTCTGGCAGGAACAAGTTACGGTATTCTAGATCTTGATGAAGAAAAGAATATCGTTAAACCTCTATTCTTTAAAACAGCAAGCGGGAAAGAAAAAATTGCTTTCGCTGTTAAAAGCATGGAGATAGATGGTAAAGGTAGTTTGTGGTTAGGCACAACTAACAGGGGTTTATACAAGATTGATCGCAATGAAAATGGAAGGTATAACATTCAGAATTTCCCTATTACTTCAAAAAGAATTTTGTCTCTTTTAAATACACCGCGAGAAACCATACTCTGCGGGACAGAAAATGACGGACTCTTTGAACTTAACAGAAATGGTAAGATTATTAATCATTACCTCAACAATAAAGCTGATGATAGTGGTATAAAATCTAATTCTATTTGGGATCTTTTTCTTGATAGTCAGCAGCGTATATGGGTGTGTTATTATAATAACGGCGTAGGCGTATATGATAAATTCTATGATAAATTTCGAGACATCGAGAGTAAGCCTAATTACCCCAATTCGCTTCAATCAAGTTCAGTAACGGGCATACAGAAGGATGATACCGGAAGATTGTGGATAGGAATGGACGGCGGCGGTATTGACGTATTCGATCCTAAAAGCAACGAATTTACGCATTTACTTGATCAGGATAATAAAATCGCAACCGGGCTCAGTGCTGCAGATGTACAAACTCTTTTTAAGGATAGCGCAGGGAATTTGTGGGTTGGCACCTGGGATTATGGTATATTTTATCTGCAAAAAGGATCTGCTTCTTTTACAAACTATACAGTTGAGACAACTCATGGTGAAATGGCAACCGATCGTATTTTAAGCTTCTCTGAAGATTCTAATGGAACGATCTGGATTGGTACATTTTTGAGAGGAATTCATTCGTATAATCCTGAATTAAGTAAATTCATTTCGTACGACAAAGAACCTTTTTTAAGTGAAAAAATAAGCTATAGTGATGTTAAAAGAATCTATGTTGATAGCGAGGATAATATCTGGATAGGCGGCAACGCCGGGCTATTTAAATTAAAAGTGAAGCCTGACGAATATATTCTGGAAACGTTGTCATCCCGTTTTTATAGCGGAAATAGCAACAACAAATATTCAAGCCTTGTATTAGATATTTATGAGGACTCTGCTAAAAATATTTGGCTGGGAACAGATGGTGGCGGTCTATGCAAATATGATATGAATAATGATTCATTTACCTGGGTAGACTCCAGCAATGGATTTAATAAAGTGACTGTTGCTTCTATTATAGAAGATGAGTCTGGGGCAATCTGGTTAGCGGGTAATAATGGATTGTCAAAAATTGATAAACAAGGGCTGGTAATACAGAATTTCTCTACCAATGACGGCTTATTAACCAATGACTTTAACACCAATTCTTCTTATAAAGACAATACCGGTAAGCTATATTTTGGCTCATATGAGGGAATAAATTATTTTGACCCAAAGAACATTTCGGTTAATGAAAACCCTCCTATTGTTTATCTTTCAGACTTAAAGATCTTCAATCAACCGGTTGAGCCGGCCGTAAAGGAGTCTCCGCTCAACAAAGTAGTTTCCCAGACGGATAAGGTAACATTTACACATGATCAATCTGTATTCACTATTGACTATGCATCAATAGATTTTACGCGTCCTGAAAAGATCAAGTTTGCTTATTATCTGGAAGGTTTTGAAAAAGACTGGAACTATGTACAAAATACAAGAAGCGCTACCTACACTAACCTTCCTGCCGGCAACTATACTTTTAAAGTAAAAGCAGCAAATAGTGATGGCATATGGAATGACAAAGCTGCCACACTTAATATTGAAATATTACGCCCATGGTGGTTTACAAATTTTGCCATTCTATGCTATATCCTAACTATTGCATTAATAATCTATCTGGCTTTTAGATTTCTTGATGCACGCCTTCGTGCACGGCGAGCAATACAGCAGGAACGCGAAAAACACCTTCAGGAAGAAGCTCTTAATGACAAGAAAATTCAGTTTTTTACTAATATCTCACATGAATTTAGAACTCCGCTTACTCTCATTTTGAGTCCGCTGGAAGATATTTTAAAGGAGAATTCACTACCTGAAAAAATAAAAGAAAAGCACCGCATAATTCACAAAAATACAACTCGCCTAAAACGCCTTATCGACGAGTTAATGGATTTTAGAAAGCTTCAGTTCAATAAAATACCCTTAACTGTAACTTCTTTTAATATTAACCACCTCGTTGAAGATATAGTTGATCATTTTCAACAGGAAGCCGGGCAAAGAAATATAGTTCTGTCACTGGAAATAGATAAAACTCTGGAAAACATTTGGGCAGACAAAAGCAAGCTTGAAAAGGTGATTTTCAATATCCTCTCAAATGCATTTAAAAGCACTGCAAACAATGGTATAATTACATTAACTGTAGGCATTAAACAAGAGCATTCTTTTAAAATGATCAATACAGAGGTTTCTCAGGAAGCGCTTGAGATTAGTATTGAAGATACCGGCAAAGGTATTCCTCAGGAAGAGTTAAGTAAGATTTTTGACCGTTTTTACCAGATAAAGGAGCTTAACGAGCAATATTACAGCGGCACGGGTATAGGTCTTGAGGTTGTAAGAAGTTTTGTTGACCTGCACAAAGGTGAGATTGATGTAGAAAGCGAAATAGGAGTTGGCACAAAATTTAGAATTCTTATTCCATTAGGAAAAGAACATTACGAGCCATCAGAAATAGGTAATAGCTCAGAAACTACGATTAGAACTCCATCTGAAAACGATTCTGTTGAACAGAAAGCTCCTGAAGAGACTAAAAATCAAAAGAGAACTCTTCTGCTGGTTGAAGATAATATCGAGCTTAGATCGTATATAAAACAGGAACTAGAGAACCAATATAAGGTTCTTGAAGCAGAAGACGGCGAGGAAGGTTTAAGACAGGCGGCTAAGTACATTCCGGATATAGTAATTACAGATGTAGTTATGCCAAAACTCAACGGGCATGAGTTCTGCTCATTATTAAAAAATGACCTAAGAACAAGTCATATTCCTGTGCTTATGCTCACTGCAAAGTCTATGGTAGATGATTGGGTTGAAGGTCTTAATGCAGGCGCAGACGCATATTTAAACAAGCCTTTTGAAATGAAAGTAATGCGCTCACACTTAAAGCAGCTTATTACAAACAGAGACATCTTATTCTCTAAGTATATGGGTAGTTTTAAAAATTCTGAACTAGAACCCAGCACTTCTATTGACAAAGAATTCATTTCTGGTATCATTAGCTACGTACAGGAAAACATAAGTGAGACAGACCTTAATGTTGAAAAACTTGCTGACGAATTTAGTCTAAGCCGAAGTCAGTTATATCGTAAAATTAAAGCTTTGACAGGGTTGACGGCTAATGAGCTTATACGTAAAATTAGACTTGAGAGAGCTAAAGAATTAATTGAAGAGGGGCAAAACTCAATTAGCGAAATAAGCTACAATGTAGGATTCTCATCTCCTTCGTATTTCTCAAAGTGCTTTAAAGTACATTTTGGAATACTGCCAACTGATATTGGTAATGCATAAAAAAAACGGAGGGTTTCCCCTCCGTTTTTCAATCTAACCTAACAACATTACATCTAATCTTGTAATTCTCCTGTGAAATCTGAACTTACATCATAACCTGCAAGTCCATCTGCCACACCTTTATAAGCATGCTTTCTTTCGTAATTAGCATCCCACACATTAGGTGATTCGTCTGGTAACCAGTATTCATGCTCTATTGCACTGTCTGATATATTCCAAAGTGTAATTCCGTATTGTTGTGCTGCAGGAATGTTTTCGCTATAACTATCTAGAACAAATTGATACATATCTGCCTGATCTGCTAATTGATCTGTAGTAGGTGAGGCAGTACCTAAGCGAACATCCAATTCAGATATTTTAACTAGTTTTCCTGTAGCTGCCAGTTTTTTAAACATTTCTACAATATTCTCTCTACTCGTATTTAAAGAAATATGCATTTGAGTACCTATACCATCTACTGTTGCTCCCTGACTTTCTATATACTGAGCATATTCTATCAACCCATCACACTTAGCTAGACTGGATTCTAAATTATAATCATTAATGAATAATTTATCTGTTGCATTACCATATTGTCGCGCTAAATTAAAGGCTGTTACAGCATAATCTTTACCCAGATATTTAACCCAGTAGAAATCATCTGCAGCTGGATCTGTAACATTGCCATCTCGTAAAGATCCTCCTTCTTTCATAGGTTCATTAACAACGTCCCATGCTGACACTTCAGTCTTATAATGGCTTACCATTTTAGATATCCAGTCTTCCATAGCTGCACCAATAATTTCAGCTTTCTCTTCTTCGGTTTTTTCTATTACAATAGGTGCAGAGCCAGTTTGTACTTCGCCGGTTGTAAGAACCACGTCATCTATATAATATGTGGTTGCAGATTCGCCAAAGTCAAAAACAAATTTAGTACGGTTATCTGATGATGGTGTAATTGTTCTGACTACTTGTGACCAGGTGGTGCCTACTTCTATTCCTCCTGCATAATCGCCTGCATAGTCATCATTCTGAATTTCTACCTGCAATATAGACGGAGATGTAGCTTTAACATAAAAACTAAAAGTATACTCTGTTCCTTGTTCCATAGGCGCACTTAAAGTGTAAACTTGCTGTGCCTCATAACTCTGAGCTGCTGTGGGATTAGTCAATACCATAGCGTATCCAGTATCTCCGTAACCCTCACCTTCTGCAGAAATCGCTCGTGTGGAGCCATTTCCATATCCGTTCCATCCATCTAAATTACCACCTTCAAAATCTCCATTACCAATAACATTAGTAACAGAAGCTTCGGCATCAAGATCGACAACACTAATGTTATCAACATCTATCAAATACGTTACACCTGATAAATACCCCAAATCGAAATTAAACATAAAAGTTGTTGCTCCGGCTACAAAATCAGCTGCATTAAGAGTAAATTTCACTTGTTGCCATTCTGACGAAGTTTCAAAAGCTTCAGTTTGTTCTACGGTTCCATACCAATCAAACCAAGGGTACTGATTACTTAAATTAGCATCAAAAGAGATACGCCCTTTTCCAGGCTGATCTGATTTTATATAAAATGAAACTTCATATGAGTGCCCACTAACTAAAGTGATATTTGGTGTTCCTAATTGCAAGTCCCATGGGTTAGATGTTCCGTCTGCAATCATCTGCACGGCTTTAGAATCACTTGATAAACCTTCACCATCAACGACGGAAATTGCAGTGTTCCATGAACCTGCCCACCCATCAAGGGTTCCTGCTTGTAGAGAAGATAAATCAAGAGAATTTGCTCCACTAGAACCAGGTATAACTGTGGGGGCGATCAATCCATTTAAATAGCTGGCATTTTGATTAGCATGCCATACAAGAGTGTGACCATAAACGTCTATGCCTGCCTCATTGGTCATAGCCATAAAGTTGTCTACGTTATTAAAATTTAATTCGCCCTGGGCATTAACCATAGCACCATGTTTCATAGCATAGCCAACAGTGACATCATCAAAATTTTCATTAACTATACTTCTATATGTTTCATCGTTCATATAGAGATCCAGAATTATTCCTGCACCTAAAACATAATCAGTATACGTATTAAGAGCATCATATCTTGTTATTTTCTCCTGTAGTTCCAGAGGCAACTCTGCTGTAGTTACTTTACTTTCTTCAGGCACATCCTGCCACTCCATTATATCATCTTCACAAGATGAAAAAACAACAGAAGAAAGCGCTAATATGAGTATTACTTTAGTGTATTTCATTTCTATTTTTTTGTTCTGTATTTAAATACTATTGAAAAACCAATTATGTATTATATTTCTCAGTCAGGAAAATCACTAACTGCAGGAGTTTCTAATGATACTATTCTCCAGTTATCTGTGTAAACATTAACAGAAGTAGCAGACGATGGAAATTCTACCTCACTACTGTTTCTTTCAACATCACTAAGTTTTATATCAGAGTTTTCGAAGAAGATACCAAAGTTCTTATAGGTAGCAGATTCACGAAAAGCAAGCAGGTCTTCAAACGTATAGTCTCCTCCATCTTCATATCTGTAAAAATCTGTAAAAGGAATTGTTACGGTTGTCCAGCCTTCAGTTTGAAATGGTTCAATTTCACCGTCAACAATCCATGGTACGTAATTGTAAACACCGCCGGCCCATTCACCTCCATTAAAATTATTTATAAGAAGTATTTTTAAGAAACCGCTCCCCGCCCAAGCATCGGGCACATAAACATCAAATTGAAAAGCAACCTGATCTAAAGGTGTTGATGCAGGAATAAATGGTGTAAACTGCGTTCTCCAGCTTTCGCTACCCGTTGTAAAAACTTCAGAAGCTCTGTTCTTGCCTGCCTCAAAAGTTTCGATGCGAGCAGGACGATGAGCAACATATGTGCCCTGTGATACATTTCCTTCTCCTATAGAAGCTGATTCTAATTCATCTTGACGGATGGTATCTCCAAATTCACCTATGGCTCCCATTCCATCAAAGTTGAGAATCACCCCTTCTCTAAAATTGAAAAAAGCCGGAGAATAAGCACCTCCATTAGCAGTCTCTACATAAATAGATCCTCCGCTTTCAGAAACACCTTCTGGCATTGTGACTGTAAAGAACTCACCATCTTCTGTATCGTAAGTTATTCCATTGGTCACTTCAACATCGCCTGGAAAAACCACTTTACTAACCTCAATTAACCCTGTACCGTATACAGTAATCTCTTCACCTGGATTAGGAAGCGTATTAGAAATTTTATTTATAGTAGGCGCAGATGATCTAATCTCAAAAGAAATCATAGCTTCATTACTATCATTTACTAAACGTATCGTGTTGCGAACATCCTCCTCTGCCTCAATTGTAGGCGTATCTCCTGAAACTCTGACTAAAAGAGACGTATCTGATACATAAACAGGGTTAAAAGATGTTTGATAACCATTTATAAATATTCTTTTAAGCCCTATAAAACCTGAACCTTCTATACGCAGAAGCTGTCCTAAACGTGCAAAAGAGATTTCTCTGTCTGGTACCGTTGAGTTTACATCTTCAAGATATACTTTACTTATTGTAATAGGACCTCCTTCAGAATCATCACTGGAGCAACTCGTAAAGAACAATGCGACAAACATAACCCCCAGAAGGGACATGAATATCCATGGTTTTTTAGTTGAAATATTTTTCTTCATATTAATTAATTTTTTAATTGTATTTCTTTCTAAAATTTCAAACTTAAAATAAGTCGGTTATTCTCTCTTCTGTAAATTCGTAAGGAACAGGAGCGTCATTTAATAAAGGGTTCTGTACAACTTCAGACTCAGGATATGGCAAATAAAAAGTTCCTGCGTCTGCAACACCTACAGCTCTTGTATCGCTATCGCGAGTATCATCTAAAGAAACCTGATTAGCCTCTGCATCATAAGTAAAAGCAGGAATAACACCTCTGTCTTGTCCATTTATATAATTGATCACTTCTTGTTGTTTGTAATATGATCTTCTAACTAAATCGTACCAGTATTGTCCTTCCATACATAGTTCTACTCTCCGTTCATGAATAATATCTTCATAAGTAAGACTGGTTTTTTCATCAAGACCGGCTCTTGTACGTAATTCATTTACATACATTAAAGCTGTTGCATCACTTGTACTGGCACCATTACCCAAAGTTGCTTCAGCGTAGTTTAGGTAAACTTCAGCAAGACGCATCATATACGTATTTAAAGCTGAGTTCTGCCTTGAGATTTTAGCATTATCTTTCGTTGATCCCACAACTCCTTTTTTCACATTTACATACGTATTTTCGTGATCAACGGTATACCCGCCATTTGATCTGCTTATCTCAGGATAAAAATCTCCATCTGCCATCCAGGTTGCTTTACGTCGCTCATCATTTGATTCATATTCTAACAATACATCGTATGAGGCTCTTGTATAATATCCATAAGCAGCATCATCTCCTGTGATCTCAGATCCTAGTGCGAAAAATGCCTGATGTGGATTATTAACACCGTAGTCACCATTAGGCACCCATTGAAGAGCAAACATTGACTCTGAGTTGTTGTTATTGTCTACTTTGAATAATTCGGCATAATCTGCCATTAACGTGTAAGGCCCTTCAGAAATAACTTTATCTGCAGCCTTTTTAGCAAGATCTAGTAATGCCTGATCTCTCGTTCCGCTATTTGGATCATCACTTAAACCAGCATAAGAAAGATATAGTCTTGAAAGCATTCCATACGCACTATATTTAGTTACTCGTCCCGATTGAGCCGCTTGTTCAGGAAGATATTTTGCCGCGAATTCCATATCACGTATGGCAAACTCATATACATCGCCTCTCGGGTTTTTATTTACAATTGGGTTATTTACTAATTCTGAAGGATTAGTAGAAATGATAGCGTCTCCCCATAATGAAGCAAGATACCAGTAAGCTGTACCTCTCATAAATCTGGCTTCTGCTATATATTGCGTCTTACTTGTCTCATCTACGGCACTATTTGTAATGCCAATTATTACATTATTAGATTGCTGAATAACATTATAAAAAGATCCCCAAGCTTCAACCAAAGGCCCTGTTAATCCAGTTTCAGCTAAATCACTGAATGGATAAACATAATCAGAAAAAGGTGCGTATAAATTATAAGAACGACCGTCTCCTAAACCAAAATAAAATTTATCATTAAAAGAAAACCAAACCCTGTTATAAAGAGGTGCTGTGGCAGCCTGAAAATCTGCTTCAGACTGGTAAAAATTCTCTTTTGTAATTTGATCTTCCGGTTCTATCTCAAGCTCATCTGTACAGCTATAAAAACTAGCGAATAACGTTACTATGAGTAGACTGTATATTATTTTCTTTGTCTTCATATTATTTTTTTTAAAAATTTACATTTACACCCACTGTGAAAATACGTGGCGTAGGATAACGACCGTTATCAATGCCTGTTAGAAGAGCATCTTGATTTATTGATCCTATTTCAGGATCGTATCCAGAATACTTTGTAAACGTGTACAGGTTCTGGATATTAGTGTAAACTTTAAGGTTTAGCAGTCCGTATTTTTCAACTAAATCTCTCGGGAAATTATAACCCAGAGAAACATTCTGAATTCTCATATAAGAACCGTCTTCAACAAATCTGTTGCTATATCTAAAGTTTGAAGTTGACGCCGCAGATGATGCTGCAATTCTAGGCATATATCTGTCGCCACCCACAATCTCTACGTTGCGATAATCTGTTGGGCCATCAGGATTAATCAACGCAAGTTCTGCATATCCTAAAGCTGAATGTAATAAGTTAGTGTTCTCTCTTGGGTTTTCTAAGAAACGTCTTTGATAATTTACCGCTTCATTACCGTAAGATCCTGAAAGTTGAATATTTAGATCAATTCCTTTGTAGGTAAATGTGTTACCTATACCAAAGGTGAAATTTGGGGAAGGATTACCAATATAATCACGATCTTGCTCGTTGATCACACCATCATTGTTGATGTCTTCAAAAATGTAATCTCCTATCCATACTCCATTTTCTCCTATCGTCAAGCCTTCTGGTAAAGCAGTAGGAACGACATCACCAGCATCGTTTCTGTAATAGAAATCTGTTGCCTCTTCAAAACGGCCTATCACTTTATAACCGTAGAACTGACCAATAGGCTGGCCAACTGCAGTACGCGTTACAATTGTAATATCAGATCCTTGCTGAAGTGTTCTGTTTAGAATTCCTGTTTCGGTATTTAAAGCCAACACTTTATTTCTGTTTAAAGAGAAAACCAGATTAGATCTCCATAGAAAGTCTTCGGTATCTACATTTACACTATTTAGCGTAAGTTCAAGCCCCTTGTTCTCTAGTGAACCTACATTTACCCATGGTGCAGAAGTTGAACCCACACCGGTTGTACCCACATAAGCAGGTAACGGTAATTGTAATAACAAATTCTTAGTCTTTTTGTAATATACATCTGCGATAAACTCGATACGATTATTAAAAAGAGCAAGATCAACCCCCAGGTTACTAGAATAAGTTGTTTCCCACTGCAAATCCTGATTTGCAGTATTTGCGGCAAGTAATCCTGTTCCCCAATTAGTAGCAGAAGCAGCATATGTTGAAGTATACGCGTAGTTAGGTACATTTTGATTACCTACAGAACCCCAACCCAAACGAACTTTCAGGTTGTTGATATATTCATTGTCTTTTAAGAAATCTTCATTTGATAATTTCCAGGCCAATGCAGCTGAAGGAAACCAACCCCAACGATTGTCCTTATAGAATTTAGAAGAGCCATCGTAACGCAGAGTTGCTGTTAAAAGGTACTTATCATTATAGGAGTAAAAGGCTCTACCAAAAAGGGAACTAATGGCACTTGTATTACTAAAGTTTGAGTTTCTGGCTGTGGTAGCATCACCAGCATTTAAATCTGTTGCACCGTTTGTTAAATAACCTGTGCGGTAACCGTATAAATTCTCATAATGAGATTCTTGATATTCCTGACCTAGTATGGCGTTGATGTTATGTACACCAAAACTACGATCATAGGTTAATACGTTTTTAAAATTCCAGTATTTGCTGTAAGCTTTAGTACGAGAACCTTCTCTAATATCATTTACAATAGCACCAAATCTGTAAGAAGGGTTAAAAGTATATGTATTTGAAAAATTATAATCAATAGCATATTCTGTTCTAAACGTAAGACCTTCTATCAAAGTCGCTTCAGCGAAAGTGTTTGCTCTTATACCCGCTCCTTCATTTCTGTTGTCCCTAATACTTGCAAGACCTACAGGGTTGTTCTGCACAAATTCGTCAGTATCTGGCCCGTCAAAAGACCCATCAGCATTACGTACTGCAACGTTAGGAGTTTGTCTTAAAGCAGTTAAAATTAATGCTTGGTCTGAAACCGTAGTTTTTTGATGAGAATTATTAAAAGCAAAATTGATCCCTACTTTTAAATAATCTTTTACTTGTGAATCAAAAACACCTCTAAGGTTAAATCTGTCAAATGACGAACCCAGAGCAATACCTTCCTGGTCTAAATAACCTATTCCCATTGAGTAAGTACTTTTCTCATTTCCACCAGAAATAGACAAGTTGTGACTTTGCATCATGGCTCTTGAGAACATAGCAGCTTGCCAGTCTGTACCATCACCCAATAATTCAGGACGAATAAAGTTAGGATCACGTTGAACGATACCTAAATCTGCTCTTGTATTTTTATGAATTGCATATTCCTGAAGATTTAGCAATTCCAGCTTATTTGGTATTTCCTGAAAACCTACATAACTATCATAAGTGATTGATGCCTGCCCGTTTTTACCACGTTTAGTTGTGATAATGATCACACCATTTGCAGCTCTTGAACCATAAATAGCCGTAGCAGATGCATCTTTTAATACGTCAAGTGAAACAATATCTGACGGGTTTATTGATGCCAGCGCATTTTGACTTCCTGAACCTGTACTACTGTCTATAATAACACCATCTATTACGAAAATAGGTTCATTAGATCCATTAAGTGAGCTAATACCTCGTATGCGGATTGAAGAGCTCGATCCCGGCGCACCACTATTTTGCTGAATTTGCACCCCTGCTGCACGCCCTTGTAAAACCTGATCAATCGTTGTAGGAACAGATTCTTCAATTGCTTTGCTGGAAACTGAAACCACAGATCCTGTAAGATCGCTACGTTTCATCTTTCCATAACCTACAACTACAATTTCGTCAAGAGTAGAAACATCAATGTCAAGTGTTGTACTTATTTCTGTTTGATTATTTACCGGAATCTCTTTGGTTTTAAACCCTACAAAACTGAAAACCAGTACGCCATCTGCAGGAATGTTCTCGATTGTATAATTTCCGTCAAAGTCTGTAACCACGCCGTTAGAAGTTCCTTTTAAAAGAATAGAAACCCCGGGCAGTGGTCCGGATTCATCAGTGACAGTTCCGGTGACGGTATTTTGCGCGAACGCAGTAAAAGAAATCAGACTCAAGAAGACCACAAGGCGCAAACCTCGAATCTTAGAGCTTAATTCATTAAGTAAATGATTTGTCATTGTCATATTTATTTTAATAACGGGTTTAGACATGGGTCAGTAAATAATTGCTACTATTCTAAATAAGTCAAAATAGACTCACTTTATTAAATTTTCATTTTTGCGAAATCGTTTGAGAGATTCACATCTGTTAAGAAAACTTTCACGTTTACGAACAAATATATCCTCACAGTCATAAAACGAGTAAAACTTTTGTTGCAACTCTTCATCAATTTTGAAGCATTGCCCATAAAACATGGCTATTTCAGTCATAATTGATTCAAAAAATCGGGTAAATCATGGTAAAAATCTCCTTTTAAGAGGGTGATTTTGGCAATATGTATCATTCTGTAAGGCAGTTATCTTTTACTTAAAGCAGAGAAACGACGATATTTTGATAATAAGTTATCGCCGCATGTCTCTATTGGCTAATCATGTTCTTATATTTTCTTAATAGATATCATACCTGCATCTGGTACGGCATCAAAAATCACATACTTTTTCTCATCATCTTCTTCTACAGAAAAGTTAACGGGCTCATCATCTTGGGTAACCTCAACTTCTGCCCAGGTTAGAGGTATTTCCCTTTTTACTGTAAGCGGATAATTATAGATTGAATCATCAAGGTCATCGGTTAATTCTGCGGTGATTTTGTTTTCGCTTTGCGAAAGCTCATTTGTTGTAGCCGTATCACGCTCTTTTATATATTTAGTAATGTTTACAAAAGTATCTACCCAGTACGTGTCACTATTAGCTGCTAAAAACTGAAGGTGCTCTTCCAGTTCTGCAGATTCAATTGGTGAATAACCGCCATCATTGTCAATCCCGTGGAAAAGATAAACTGCCCAGCCATTTTCATTTAAGGCATTTGCAGCTATTGCGTTAAAACTTTCTGCCGTCTTATTATTAGATTGTGAACCACATAAAAAGGAGCTTATCTTCATAAAATCTGTTGGCGTTGGGGCTTCAACTTGTCCGTCACAATCCCGTGCAGCTATGTAAAACTTTTTCGTGAGTCCGTAATCTTCAGCTATACAATTTGAGTAAGCAAATGTTAAACATGCATTCGCATTAATTCTTTCGTTAATGCCATCACGTGACTCTTCTAGCTCTTTAGCTATTTGTTCTTCACTAAGCTCATCAAAACGAGTATGAGTTACAGAATGTGAAGCAACCTCGTGCCCATTTGCAGCAGCTTTTTTGAGCACATCCCAATTAGGCCCCCAATCTGTAACCGTAAAAAAGGTGGTCTTCATATTGTATGCGTCATAAAGCGGCAACGCAACCGTGAGCTGGTTAGCCGTATTGTCATCCCAAGTATGAGTTATGGCGGCCTGAGTAAAATTTTTCCAGACAGCTATTTCATATACAGAAGCGATCGCAGAAGTCTCAGTTGGTGCTGTTTCCAGTTGTGCTTGTGCTTCTGGTTCTGCTGCTACCTGTGCGTCTTTTGAACATGAGAGTAATAAGAGAAGGGCAAAAAAGGTAGAGAATACTACGTTCATAATTTTTAAGTCTTATATATTTTTCAATCGCGATCGAAATCGTTTTCGTGAATTTTTCATTAAATAACAGATAATAGATACTTCAACAAATATATTTGCGCATTGACAAAACAGGTGAAACATTTGCAGCTAGTGTGTATCATTTTTGAAGCATTTAAGGCTACAGCCCGCTTTTTCAACTGTTGATAAAGCATTTATAGGATCTGGAATTCATTTTTAGCCACAAAAAGTGAGGTTTTTGACGTTTTAGACCGATTTTTTATAAGTAACTTCATTTTATTTCTTGCGAAAACGAATTAGGATGCAGATATTTTTAAGAATGAGGAATCCCGTATTGAAGCTTTTAAAAGAACACTTACATTTGACTTTCAACAGAATATGGGTGTGAATGTAAAAGGTAAAGCAATGTTTAAAAAAGTTCTTATAGCCGAAGATTTTGGTAGCATCTCTAAAATGCTTCAGGATCTTTTAACCGAATTAGGTGTGCAAGTGGTAGATTTTGCACAATACTGTGACGATGCTTATCTCAAGTTAAAAAGTGCTACGCTCAAGCAAGATCGTTATGATCTGCTTATCGCAGACCTGTCTTTTAAAGCAGATCATCGTACACAGGTTTATAAGACGGGAGAAGAATTAATTGCTGCCGTTCACAAAGAAAATCCAGACCTTAAGATCATCGTGTTCTCAATGGAAGAAAAATTACAACGGGTGCGCACGTTGATTGAACAGTATGGTGTTAAAAGCTATGTGTGTAAAGGTCGCAATGGTGTAAGTGAGCTTACTCAGGCCATAAGGTCTACCGCAAACGACGAACAATACCTATCGCCACAAATAGCTTGTGCTTTCAATGAAAATCAAAATCTGGAAATTGAAGACTATGATATAGAACTCATGCGCCACCTCTCACTAGGTTATTCAAATAAAGAGATAAGTCAACAATTTGAAATTACAAAAGTTGGTCCCAGCAGTCTAAGTTCTATAGAAAAGCGCTTAAATCGCTTACGCATACAATTTAAGGCAAACAATGCCACGCATCTGGTTGCGATTGTAAAGGATATTGGTCTGATATAATACATTTTTAAATTGTTATTCTTGGTATTGTAATTCTGCCTCTACTGCCTATGGCTATAGAATTGCTAAAAGAGAAACTAAGCGAAAATAATTTTTTTCAATATTATAGGAGTCTTGCGCTCATATTCAGTTGACATACATTCACTTTCTTTTAATTCGGAATTAGAATTTACTTATCTGCAATGCCTATTACATGAGTGTTGCTTATTTGTACAAGCACATCTTTAATATTTATATCTATTTTAGAGGTATGAAAGTAAAGGCTTATGCACTCCTCTTTTTTATTTTAATATTCACAGCTGCCCAAAACTATGCCCAAAGTCCCATAAAAAAAGATAGTCTACTTTATTACTACCACACTATTAGCAACCCTACAGACTATACTGAATTTCAAAAAGCAACTGCTTTCTTTGAGAAAAGAGTAAATATTTCATTACGTAATAGGGATACATTATCTGCCATACAACATTTACGCCTTATTGCAAATGGACAATCAGAATATGGGTTTCTAAATGATAGTGAGCAAACAGTCGTATTTGCTCTTCGTCTTTTAGAAAATCTTCCTGCTGGCGTGCAGGCAAATTTGCGATTAGGGTTAAATAATCAGTTAGGAATAATTTACAGAAGGCTTAATGATTATGAAGAGGCCTTACTATTTTATGACAAAGCGCTTAGTTTTTCTCAATCAAAAAAAGATAGCATAAGTATCTTTAATAATAAATCTAACATTTATAAAGACTTAAATCAGTACGATTTAGCAGAAGAAATTTTAAAAGAAACGCTTAAGATCGCTTCCACAGAAAACAAAAAACAGTATGCCAGGGTACTTTCTAATTTGGGCTATGTACAATTTAAAATGGGCGATGAAAATGCCTTAAGTTCAATTCAAACCGCATTAGCATATAGAATTGAAGAAAAAGATTTAACAGGTCAATACTCCAGTTACGCTGATCTTACAGAGTATTATATCGCATCCCAAGACTATATAAAGGCTAAACTTTATTTTGAAAAGAGCTATGCTATCGCTAAAAAAATTAATTCTGCAGAATATCTTGCCAATTCATTAGGGCAATACGTACTCATAGATCAAGATCCTCTGATAATTACATTTAAAAATCAAACAGACAGTATAGAGAAAGCGCGCCAACTC
>TARA_R110002020_G_scaffold37239_17_pt1 | contig 39126 bp, 43 predicted proteins | sample TARA_R110002020 | Tara Oceans TARA_R110002020 (sample SAMEA4396489) | marine metagenome | biome: Westerlies Biome; feature: [MES] marine water layer (ENVO:01000295) within the mesopelagic zone...; material: water (ENVO:00002006), including particulate matter (ENVO:01000060) such... | reverse complement strand
CTGGGTGGGGGGTACAGCCAGTGAATAATACAGTGACCGGACGCTAACTCCACTCCTTCAATTACCACCCCTTCACCGGATACACCTGTCTCGTCATTTTGCCGGCACACAGTAAATGTGCGAATACCTTGTGGCGCCAAGCGAGGTGGAGGCTTTGGTTTAAGCCCCTCCGCTTCAAGCTGATCATCTTCAGCGTTTTTTGAATCTTCATTTTGCATTTTATGTTTCTCCAATTGAGTCCTTACATTTCATAAATAGAATTCTTATGATATTATAATCAATTTTCAGATTGTTGTCAAGCAAATTATTTGATTGCCGTAAAGTCTATCTCGGCTATTGGCACACCATAAACAATGGATTCGATTAATTCTACGCTCACTCCATCGTAGCCGACCTGAATTGCACTCAGGACACCTATCAGTTCGCCATCTGTATTGAATATGCCCGAGCCTGACGCCCCGTTCCATGCATACGATTGCATTAAAAATTTATCGTATGTGTATCCGGCAATTTGACCTTTAATTGTCAAAAGCCCCGAATCGTTTGGGTACCCTGTATAATATATTTCTTCTCCAATAGAATAATCTTTGGAGCGATTAATTGTATTGTCAAGTTTAACGGGGGTTTTATCGGACAATGGGCCGGTTAATTCAACAAGGGCAATATCTGAATCATAGTTCAAATAAATTATATCGAAGCAGGGTGCTATCTCATCGGCGCTTGTAACAAATGTTAAACTCTCGCAATCGTTCACAACGTGTGCGGCAGTTAAAATATAAAACTTATCACCATAAAACACATATGTCCCAGTAGCGATTATAGGACTTATAAATGGAGGATAATCATATGCCATCGTCGAGTATATTTTAACCGTTGAGTTCCTTGAATTAAAAATGGTACTCCTGTCTGATAGGGGGAGGTTTCCGGAAATTTCCTCATGCAGTTGTATGCCGAATGGGATATTTTTATAATGCAATTTCTCGTATTGATATTGCAATACAAGGGCTCCAGATATTGAAATTGCAGCTAAAAACATAATCATCAGCAATCGCCAATGTGATTTGAATATTTTTATACTACGTTTCAATCCTATTTTTCCTTAAACTTGTTTTTGATACATAAAAATTGTTGGAAGCTCCCTCATCCCAATATCTTTTGCGGCAAACACCAAATCAATACCGGAGGTAATTTTGGCACGGCCATTTTTTCCAATCGCAACTACTATTGGATTGTATATACCATGATTAATTATGTTCTTTTTAACGCTTTCTAATTCCCTTGTTGTGTTTCTATAGAATGGTGAGGTTATACATCCCCAAAGTTCGTCGATGTCGACCATGGTGTGGTATGGTGTCGCTGCATTGTGGGAAGGTACGTCATATACTCTTTCGTTGCTGCCGACCCAAGCATCAATTAAATCTGCAATCGATGGTCGGGGCGTTGGAACAACGGGGCCTTGGCGGGGTGTGCCGGCATTAACAACTTCATTTATATCTCTTGATATTTTTTTAACGTTGCCCATGCCGCCCGGGACAATCTTGAGCCCTCTTATTTTTAACAAAGAAGGCAACAACACCAATTTCACATAATCTTCTCGCGAGTGACGACCCAATAATTCGAATTTTATTCTCAATGTTGAATACCAATTTTGCAAGTCTTCACGATAAGTCACGCCACTTACAACCGTTACGCCGTCAATACCACGAATTTCAGTTTCAGTTTCTCCACGTTGGCCGCCGCGGTCTTTAGACATGGAACACTTAATTAAAATCTGATAAATTCTCAAATCATATCCGGGATCTCTTTCTTTAATCAAACCCAGAACTTCATCAATCAGGGTATCACGCTCGTCTGTTGTTTTCCAAGGTCTTTCAACTCTATCAATCTGCTGCTCTACGCTCTCGCCTACCGAAGCATCTTCGTTGACGGCATAACCCCTCGCAGTGTGAGAGTGCGCCCCCATTTTATCCATTTGTGCGCGCACTTTTTCATTCCAGTGCTGCGGTTGTCCCGCTTCGCCGGGCTCATTCTCCCCTCCGATATAAATGGGGTTGCTGTAGGGCTGGTAGTAACCTTCCTTCATTGGTTTAAGGTAGTAGAACCACGCCACATACATCTCTGGCTCACCCATTTGATCGAAGTTATCTTTGATCCACTTGGTTGTTAAAATAATCTGTTCTGCGTTAGTGTCGTCGCCGGCCATAGCGCGCGCGCCAAATTGGCTGTCAATAGATCGAATAGCATGCTGCGGCCACTTGCCTGATAGAACATCCTCTTTGGTTGCCCTTGCTAGTGCAACGACACCCTGCACAGCGTTTCTAATGGTTTGCGCGGCTGCTTCTTCAACCATATCGGGATTCTCGTTAAAGTATTTCACAATGTCTTTCACCACTTCAATTTCTTCCGGGGATGATTTAGAGTCCACAGCTATTTCATACTTCCAGTTGAGAAGCATGGTGGGGTATCTGTTGTTTCTCCTTGTTGTAGAGGGCTTGATAATAAAGTGCGAGTCCTTCGCTAAGACAAGAGATGCTGGCGGCGCTTCATAGTCAGCGCCAAAGGGTAGCTGTGCCTGTGCTGGATCAGGCGCCCCCTCCGCGGCATATAGTTTCTCTAGGTTTCTCGCCATGTTGCGGTTAAGATCATCGTTCTCTATGCGGTAATTTTGCTCATCTGAGCCGAATGTCTTGCGATATAGCGCATCTAATCCTCCTTGACCGGTCGGAGAATGCCCCCACATCATCACTTCTTCGGAGAAACTGGTAAGATCGCCGCCTGAGTTGAGTAATCCTCCGGGATCATTCTTCCCTCGCCTGAACCAAAACTCTAATTTTGGCCCGTCTTGGTAAACTTTCCAGTTCTCAAGAGTCGTTTCCGTCATCCCTTCGCGCTCTTGATCATAGGCGGTCTTGGCTGAGTATCCTTCTTCTGCTAACTTGGTGCGCACTTTCTCGACAATCTCTTCATAGTCATCCTCAAAGGCGCTTATGAAGTTGGACGCAAAATTTGATGCTACTCGTCCTGCATCGTCATCGTCCTCTACGCCTTCCTGGTCGGTTGTGCGAATCTCAATCTCAAGGTGTGCGGTTGGTGCTGGTTCTGGATCGCCTATTTCCCATCCGGGAATAGCGCCTGTGAGCATTTTAACATCCCATTCAATATCGGCATCCTCGCCCGGCATATCCCACGCAATGTTCTCAATCTCCGTGTCGCTTAAAAACTCGCGAGCATCTCCGCCCCAGTTGTTGCCGGGAATGGCTCTGAATCGCTCATCTTCCGTGGTATCGTCCGGACCAAGGGTGGGAGTGAATTCGTTGTTTCTTTCTTCAAACCCTTTCCAGCCCAGATTAATCTGCAGGTTTCCATAGCCGTTCATGTAGACATACACGCCATCGCCGCCGTGTTCCTCGGGGCCATACACTTCTCCGCTAATGGATGAGTTCTCGCCCTCGTAGTCGTTTACCACCTCGTCTATCGCTTCTTGAATGGCGCCTTCGTCGATTACTCCATTGAAGCTGACGCCTCGATTCTGGGTCTGCAGGTAGTCAATCATTTCTTGAATTCCCTCCGCGTCCCTTGAATGCTCGCCTGTCTCTTGCACCAACTCGACGCCCATATTCTTGATAAACCAGTCGATGTGATCCCAGGTTTCCATGGGGGGAGCATCGTTAGACCGTCCTTTGATTTGATATATGGTATTGCCATCATAACTTTCGTCTGCCCATGTCATTGTTACATACGACGTAGGTGCTTTACGCTTTCCTTGGCGCTTGCGTAGGGAGACGAGAACGCCGCGGCTGTCTGAGCCACAGTGTCCCATGCGCTCGCCTTCCACGGAGCAGTTAGACGTGTTGAGGTTGTACCAATATGATCCGTCTTCAAACTCATGCATGATGTTCTCAGGATCTTGTCGGCTCTCTAGTTCTTCTCGGGCTGTGTCATAAGCGGTGTTAATGTTGCTTTCGCCCTTAATCAGTTCGTAGTTGGTTGGCTCGTCGTTCAGCCAAGAGAACAGCAGATCGTACTTGTTCCAGAACGTCCTAAATTCTTCCTTCATAACACTTTGAAGGTATTCTTTGGTGAACTCCACCTTTTCAGAGGGGATGCCGATCTTGCTTAAAGCTTTGACCGCCTTCATAAATGCCTTGCGCCATGCTCCCGCGGGTTTCGCGAGGACGTTCTTGAGGTTTAGAATAACGAACTTGACTTGTTCGGCGCGCTTTTTCATTTCGTCATCATATTCTTGGCGCTGGCGGTCGGGATCGTTGGTGGAGAAGGGGGTGACTGTTCGGGCTCCTACCTCTAGAGGCTGCCCTTCACCGCCCGACGCAGCCATCATCACATAGTCGCCGTATTGCTTGACCAAATGATCGACAAGTTCAACCTGAAGGCGAGTCCTATAGGCCTGGCTCAACTCGTATTTCTTCCATTCGTTGCCCACGTATGTCTTTGACTTCTCGGGCGACTGAGCCATGCCGTTTTCAATATAGTCGACAATATATTCAGGGAGGCCGATATCTCTGACTCCCTCTACAAATATTTCTTCGTTTAGATACCCAAACCAATTGCCTGTTGCTATGTCCATTAATAATAACCCTGTACTAATTAGTCATTTTAATCGGATATAACTTGAACTTTTACTTTTTGTGTATTTGGGCTATCGCCAATCTCCAAAACATCACTGTCGATAATGGCGGTAATTTTATAAGGGCAAGTAGATTGAATGTTGATACCACTGCCGGCAACAAATTTTTCGCATCTAAGTGGGTGATCTACAGGATCGGTGAGGCATAGTTCGTCACCGTAAGTAATTTCAACAGCCCCCTTTAAAATATACAGAGTTTCATTTTTTAAAGAATAGTATTTAAAGCTCGTAGATTCGCCAGCCTTGATATGTAAAATTTTACCATCAATTGAGGGCATGGCCGGCCACCTTATTTCATAACCCCATCTTTTCTCGACTCGTCGTGGCTGTACTCTCCATGCGCTTTTGTAATTTTTCTTATATGTCATTTTTTATACCTCCTTCCAAAGTACCTGAATTAGTATAATAATTATAGACAAAATTACACAAATTAAAGTTTTTGGCTTAAACATGCTTTCATTTAGCAAATACCACGTTAACAAAGGGAACACCAAAAAAGATATTCCAAAAGTCAATAGGCGTGCGCTCCAAACAGAGTTCAATGCTGTCGTGGCATATCGCCACCCAAAATAAAACAATAACCCGCACGGAAATGAATAGATAGCCACCGTCGTTACAGGATGATCCCTCCACCAATCCCAGATATACTGGGAATTAAGCTGGAACCAAGCAAGTACGTGGCCGAATGCAAATAAAATGCATGCCATTAATAGATCACGTGTTAACAATTATAATCTCCACTGCATTTTTCTTGTCTGTTTCAACCCAATATTTGTTGAAATATTTAATATCATAATCCTTATACATATCAATAATTTTGTTGTGTTTTTTATATACAATAGCCCAATTATGTTTATTTTCTAGCAATTCTTTTAATTTTAAATGATTTATAGATGGATCAGATAGGGTGTCAGGCACGGCGTCAGGTATTAGCCCGTAAGTAAACTTTGGAGGAGTTAAGACCAAGAAATTCTCTGGCGGCATTAGATCGATAATGCCCATAATGTTATCGGTTTCGACGTGCTGGATGTTTAATTTGGATACATCCGTATTTTTTAGCGTTACATACATATAATCACTCATATATTTTTTATCAATATATTTGCCACCAAATATTTTGCCTTCCTCGTTGCAGCGATTTAAAACGTAGAACTGAGCCGCCCTAACAAATACATCCATATTTGTTTGAAAATTTTCTTGCATGTAGTGATAGAACCTTTCATCAAGAAATTTATGATTAATGGTGTGTTTAATCATTTCAATCAGGCGCGCCGGATTAGATTTTAAACAATTCCAAAATTCTTCCACACACCACCAATGCGTATAGCCAAACACGTTTTTGCCATGTTCGCAAAAAAGCAATTCCAACCCGCCGCTGACAAAAAATGGAAAATGTAAATCACTCTGATTATCCGGAATTATATTGTTGATATGTTTAAACGCACTAGAACGATCATTCAACAATCTTAATGGGGTCTTCATCATCGGAAGTGTCGTCCTGTATTGTTAAAAAGTGGTCCATTATATCTGTATAGCCTCCGATTAGCATTGGCTCACCATCAGAGTCTCTGTTGTGTTCCACAATAATTGGGATTGTTTCCCAGTTGTATTTTTCCTTAAGGTTGTCTAAGAAATCTTGTGATCGATCAACAAGTGTTAAAATATAATCATGCTCTGATTCGTTCAATAGATTAATTGCCTTTACACAAAAAGGACACATGGTAGATGCATAAATGTGATAGTATTTATTCATTTTTATCGCGCTCAGCATTGAGGGCTCCATTGTCGCTGGTCATTTGAGATATTAATTCCTCCATTGATGGCTTTGCATCGGTCGACGGTATTTGCTTTTTGATAAGATAATCATGATAACCATATGCAATCGATGAACACTCGTTAAGCCCAAAATCAATATCTGCCAGTGAATCTCTAATTGAATTTATAAAAAGCAGCAACTTGTATATATTATCATCGTCAACATAACCATCGTTTTTGGATAAATCATCCTTAATCGCCTTGTCTAATTCTGAAATTTTTAGCAAGGAGCGGTTAAGCAATCTCTTAATTTCAGATGCCATTTCACTTTCAGAAATAGAATATTGCACAGTCATTCTTCGTTCCATAATAAATTAACCCTTTAATATCTTTTTATCAACAGCAAACAATTTTTTTTCCACCAAATCTGGCTGGCCCACAACCACGACCTCTTGACCGCTGGCACCTTTTTGCAATAAAATTCGGGTAAACCTCTGTCGCCTGTCTAAGCCTTCTGGCAGCCGATCCTCGTTGAGAAGTCGCAAGGAGTGATCATCTTCGCGCATTAAAACAACGTGAGCAGAATTAATGTATATCTCTCTCAACTTATAGTCTCTGCCTTCGGCAATATTTAATTCTCTAGCCACTTCAGTAAATTTTACGACCGACATAGTTCCTCCAATCGATATAAGCTGCTTTTTGGTGCGCACCATTTCTGCCCATTACAAAAAACCTCCACAAGCTCATCGTCACGTTCATCCACAACAACCACATTTAGCGGCTTGTCTGTTTTATAAAACGCCTTTGGCGATGCGAATTTATCATCATACTGAACTAATGTTACATTTTGTGGAACATAATATAAATCACCTGATTTCATAATTAATCTCTTGTTAGATGTTAAACTTGCACAATTGCATAGTTTGTTGTTATTAGTATCCCAGATACAGATATTGCGTTCTGCAGCGCGCAACGCGTAACTTTGACCGGATCGATAATCCCAGCTTCAATCATGTCCACCATCTTTCTATTGCGAAAATCATAACCATAGTTATCAGCCGATGAATTAATGTCGCTGATAATTAAATCTGCGGACTCTCCGGCATTGAACGCCATTTGTTTTAGCGGACCAGCAGTTGATTCCAATATGATCTTAACGCCAAGTTCTTGTTCGTTGTTTTCAACTTCAATGTTTAGATTGTTTGCTGCACGAATAAGGGCGGTGCCTCCGCCAGCAACAACGCCTTCAGCTTGGGCTGACTTAACCGCCTCAAGCGCATCTTCAATACGGTGTTTCTTTTCTATCATTTCAATTTCAGTTGGGGCGCCCACATAGATCACAGCCACGCCCGAAGCCAATCTTGTAATTCGATCCTGAATGCTTTCACACTCATGAATTGACTCGGTATCGTTTAGCGTATCTTTTAATAATTGAATCCTTTCCTCAACCTTTTCATAGTCACTATTCGCTCCGACAATCGTTGTATTATTTTTTGAAGACTCGATGCTTTCCGCGCTGCCGAAATGCTTCAACTTGATGTCCTTTAATTTAACTCCCGAATCTCTGGTGATGAATGATGCGTTAACCGATATCGCAAGATCACTAAGGATATTTCGGCGTTCTTCACCATAGCGTGGCGCTTTAATGGCGCCCACTTTTAATGATCCGCGCATCGCATTCATAATCAACGCTGCCAGAGCTTGCCCCTCAATATCTTCAGCAACAATCACCAGTGGTCGACCCTCACGTGAAATCAACTCTAATGTTGGCAAAATTTGCTCAACAGTTGATATCTTTGTATCCGTAACCAGAATTAGCGGCTCATTATACTTCATTATTCCGCGGCGTTCATCTGTTATAAAGGCAGAGGCGCAATAGCCAGAATCAAAGTGAAACCCCTCGGCGACATCTAAGCTGGTTTCATGTGAGCGCGCCTCTTGAATCGTCACAGAGCCGTCTTTCCCAACTCGATCAACTGCCATGGCCACCAATTGGCCAATTGACTTGTCATTGTTAGCTGAGATGGTCGCAATGTGAGAAATATCATCGATGCTTTTAATGGGTTGTGCACTCTCAACTAATTTATCACATATAGCTTGGCCGGCGAGGTCCATGCCGCGCTTAAGCTCGATTGGAGATACACCGGAAATAATATATTTCTGTGCGTGATTCAGGATGGAGCGGGCTAGCACTGTTGATGTCGTGGTACCATCGCCGGCATCAGAGTTAGTCTTAATTGCAGCCTGTTTGATAATTTGGGCGCTTGAATTCATAACAGGATCTTCAAAGAAAACGAACTTGGCAACGGTAACACCATCCTTGGTGATAAAGGGCGTTTTGTTCTTTTCCTGTAATATTACATTTCTGCCCCGGGGTCCAAGGGTTGTGGCTACATTATCTGCTAATATATTTGCCCCTTCTAAAATTTTCTTTTGTAGTGATTCATCAAAATCATATGTGACTTGTGGCACCATTCCTCCATTGTATTAATATTATAATCATTTTACGACACAATGTCAAGTATTAAGATTCAGTTTTTTGCATATATTCTTCAGTCTCGGCTTTAATCTGCCCTGCTGTGTTTGCTGCGGCAATTCCTTCTCCCTTTTCGCCGGCTACAAAATAAGCATTAATTTGCTCCGATAGGGATTGAACCTTAGAGAATAGATCAAAAATTTGTTGGTTTAATACATCGGCATAATTTTGTGCAAGCTCCGTCACAGCTTCGCGGCCAACATAAATTATGCCGACATAGCCAAAGCCATCTTTGTCGTAACCCTTTTCTTTATAATAGCTTGCACTAATAAGAAATTGTGTTTCTTCGGCTGCGCCAGTGTATCCAGATGTCTTAGAAATTAAAGACCAAAACTCGTTCTTATCTCTCGATAGAGCCGCCATCAATATTTTAACGGACTCGGCATATGTTCGATAGCCTTCGTAGCCCTTGGAGCCAGCTGATTTTAGGCGGGGATCGCCCGGTGGCAGTTCAATATCCTTTCTTTTGATTGGCTCGCCAGTTTCTTTTGATACAATGAACATTTTTCGACCGCTAGCGGAAGGCTTAAGCTCAAGCTGTGGGAGAATTTCATTGAGGTAGCCGGCATCGTATGCCTTGACGAGATAATCATATACTTTCTTTGAGGAACCATGTAGAGAAGCCACTTCATCATCCGATAAAAATTCAACGTTTTGTTCTGTTTCCATTTCGCCACCAATAGATGGCTCCGCGTCGAGATTGTTCGGCAACAATAATAAAGGTATATTTCTCTTATGGCTCATCAAAGATTCAAAAAATGTTTCAGCAGAAAAATCAAACTGGAAAAATCTGATGTACTCTTTGCCTTTTAATTTTTCGCCGGCTTCCTTTTCTTTAAAAGATTTGAGGGCAACAACATACGTCATTCGACCTTCGGCACCAGCAGCGCCAACATGCTGGCCACTCTCAGGATCTTGCTTAAGACCACCGGGGTCAACAAAGTGATCGACCAAGTCCCTATAGCTTCCGTGTACATCTCCGGGGCTTTCCGTTAGCAGCTTCAAGCTGATGGGGTTGTCGTCGGCGTCAATCAAATCTTGAATTCCGGCGGTGCCAGCGGGTACCTGCTGTCCCGATAGCAACGCAGATAGAAAGCCCTCAAATGTGAAACCGGCAGCGGAGGCGTTGAAATGAACCATGATGTTCGTAAGAGTATCTAATAATACAATGTTTGTTAAAATTTCAGATATATCATCAGTTTGCGGAGGGTCGGTTAAAAATTGATTAATCAGATCAATCTTATCTTTGAGGGTTGTTCCATGTTTAACGATACGACCAAGTAGTTTTTGAATAATTTCTCGATCTTGCGAACCCTCCTTGCCCCACATCTTTTCAGATATGCGAATAATCGGCATTGTGATAGTTAATTTTTTATCTTGTATTTTTTCGGTCGCTGCGTTTGCTTCAGTTAGCAGCGAGGCATCGACCACGCCTTCAACCATTTCAATTAATTGATTAAGTGAAAAATGGTTCCCATAGTGCTTAAGAATTAGTTCCTCTATGCTCACAATTATGATCTCCAATCATCTTCAGTAATTAGGGTATAAGACAGCGTCTCGCCATACGAACCAGTGGACTTTTTAATAAGTTTCATAAAGTCGTTAAATTCTGAACTTCGAGCAAAAACCTGACAGCCGGCAGACCACTTGTCAACGCTGGTCGATTCTGAGCCAGCCTTGTGGACGTTGATGCCGTAGTAACCGCTAATCGCGCTATCAGGATCCATATCTAAAATTTCGTCTTTATTGGAATCGCGATATACAGAAATTCTCCCACCAGTTTGTACAAGTGCCTCATAAAGTCCGCGATGGCGACCAACTTTATAAATCGATCTATATTGGCCGGGAACAACAATCGCAGTACCGTTAACATTCATTGGCTTCTTAAGCCAATACGTACCGGGATCCGTTGTGATTTGATAACTTTTAACTTCCCAATTTTTTCGCCCGTTGCGATACACAACAAACATTATATCATCAAATTTGTTTGCTTTAGCATTAGAATTTCTAATACCAATTATATTGACATTCCATGATCTTTTGCCATCAAAAAAAGCATATCCCTTTTCGTCAAATATGCTTTTAATTTTATCGGCAATTACTGATGCATGCCATCCTTTTATTGTAGACATTGTTAACCCTCTATATAATTATGTCAGCAATGCCCAAATCAACTGCTTCTTGAGCAGATAAATAAACATTAACTTTCTTTTCAATCAATTTTTTCAATTGGGTTTTTGTCATGTTCGTCTCGCTGACCAAAGCATCAATATACATTTCTTGTATATTTTGAATAGCTTCCATTTCATTAACCAAATCATGCAAAGCTCCATGGTTTCCCGCATTGACTGCATGAATCATAACCCGGCAATTTCTACCAATCTTGCGGTGACCCTTGTTGCCGGATGCCAAGAGCAATACGCCGGCTGACATTACCTTGCCCCAGCCGGTGGTATGTATCTCCTGATCGCTTGATTGAATTTTCTTTATTAAATCATATATCGCAAACATATCATCTGCGCAGCCACCATACGTTGAAATGTGAAACTCAATTGGTTTTAATTTATCTTTCTTCTTGGCTTCTTCTGCCGGTGGTGATAATTGTAAGAGAGCGTAAATAATATCAGCTGTCTTTTCTTGGTCTAGATCGGAAAATAGCCCAATTCTGTGTGTGGTGTCTTCCCCTAACTTTAAATCGTCGAGCAAGTCACTAGCCGAGACGACGGTAACCTTTTGTTCGATAGGCGAGCCCCCTTTATCTGGGGTTTTTGTTTCTGTAATAATTTCTTGTATGATGTCTTTAATTTTTTGTTTTATAAATTTCATCCAATTTACCCATGGCCTGTTCCCAGTCATGAAAGTCCGCCATAAATTCGTATCTGTCTGATAGTGCGAGCTTTATGTTCTGTATACTATTTAGCTTCCACATACCAAATTCACCTTCAAGTTTGCTATTTTCTGATTGAATTGTGTCGTCGCTAACTCCATTTTCTTTCATTGTCTTATGTTTTAATTGTTTAATATACGCCATGTCGGTCGCGGCGTTACCTAAAAGCCGCAATGACGACTCCATGGCGCTTCTAACAATTATTGCCGATAAACCCAGCGAAATTAGCCCACTAAAAACCTTAGCGGTGAAAATTCCAAACAAAAAAACCAACATTGAATATAAAAACATTTCCATAATATAATAAGTATAGCACAAAAAAATGCCATCGTCAAGCAAAAAACGATGGCATTTTACAACACGTTAATTGTTTAACAAATTATTTTTCCATCTTACTGAGAATCCTCTCAGCAATCTGAGACACGATATCATCAAGATTCTTTTGCTTTTCAAGACGCTGTGCGACTCTTCGCGCAACCGTCTCAACTAAATCTTCATCTTGTTCCTCATCTTCGCGAAGTCTGGGGTCATCCTTGCCCGGGCCTTTGCGGCCGCGGCCACGTCGTTCATCCATCTCTTCTTCTTCTTGCATGTAACCACCCATTTCACGACCTCCGGGAACATCATCCTCACCCCCTTCGAGTTCCGCACCTAGGTCTAGGGTTTCTTCCTCATCCTCCGGCATTTCAGAATCAGGCTGCTCGGCATCAACGGCCGCGGCAATCTTCTCCATAGCCGGCAGTGCGGCTGCAACACTCATAGCATCGTCGGTGCTAAGGGTAACTTCGCCTCCGGCATCCATGGGCCCATCAAGATCCATTTCGGGCTCATCATCTAGTGGCGCCTCGTCGTCCGGCATCGGAGGCATTTCTTCCTCTTCTTCAAGCGAGGCCTCATCTTCATCTTCTAACGATAGCTCTTCTTCAACAGGCTCGTCCTCATCAGTATAGATTTCTTCAATCTTTTTATCTGCTAAGGCGCCAAGATTAGCTAACTTGGCAAATTTTCTGAATTCTGCCTCGCTTAATAACTTTTTGCTCATAATAAAATAAAACTCCTTTAACGTGTTCTGTATTTAAATAGTGTCCATAGAATTAAAAAGCTAAAAAAACGGGTTTTCATCGGGTAGATTTTTTTTTAGTTTTTTTAACGCTTTAGTTTCTATTTGTTTTATTCTGGCAAAGGTCACGCCAATACGCAACGCAACCTCTCTCAATGTCATTGGCCCATGATTATACACCGCTATCAAACAACAGTTGTTGTCCTCACTGTAATCAATCCACTGCCGGCAATTTTGAACCGGGCACGGGGTGCCTGAAGAGAGGCATTTATTAGAGCATGCTGGCATGCCGTTGCCCGTTTTACTTGTCTTCATTTTGCAAAAAATGTGTTTTTGCCTGCTCAATCATGGCTGAGTGCAAATCACTAATCAAGCCAAAAGGCTCGATAATGTCTACGGCGCCATCTGGCAGCCATACATCTTGTGAGTTAATAATTTTATCTGGACTAAATTCTTTATTGGTCCATTTAACTTCCAGCCACTCTTCATCGTCTCTTAGTTCACATTTGGTAATGACTCCAAAGTTAATAATATTATTCTCATCTGAGAAGTGTGCTACGATCTGTCCTAATTTATTCATAATTCTGGGTACTCCTTTTCAATTAAATCGAATATGTTTTCTATCTCGTTTTCTTCAAACGTAAAATTTTTAATATTTTGCTTTCCTTCATCAATCAACTTCCTAGATTTTTTAATCTTGTCTTTGCTTTGAACATTGTTTTCCTTTTTGTATTCATCAACAAAATCTAAAATTCTTTCATCCTCTGTTAGGTATCCTGTGACAATTGCGCGAAAGAACTGCGCTTGTGAAAGGCCATCGTGCTTAAGTTTAATTTTTAATTTGGCATGCCGATGATCAGAATCATGAAAGATAACCCTCTTCTCTTGTTTGCCATAATTAATCTCAGACACTATTGCCTCTTTAATATGTGGGTGCTGCTCTCGCTTAAACTAGCGTTAGTTTGTCTAATGAATTCCGCATTAGATTGCAATTCAAAAATATTTCGGGCGCCGCTATATGAAAACCCAGACCGCAACCCAACCGACAATTCGTTAACGACTTGCGACACAGAACCTCTAAGGGGGACAAAGGCTGATATACCTTCAAGCGAGCTAGTCTTGCCTCGCCACTTCATTTGGGCCTCTTTGCTAGCCATGCCACGATAAACCTTATATGTGTGACCATCTTTGTTTTTAATAACTTCGCCGGGCGTCTCTGTGGTGCCGGCCAACAAAGATCCGACCATGATCATATCGGCGCCGGCAGCAATTGCCTTTACCATGTCGCCAGAATTTTTAATGCCGCCGTCTGCAATTAGTTTAACTCCGCTTGCTTTGCTAATTTTTGCACATTCGAACACCGATTGGAGTGTTGAAACCCCATGCCCAGTCTGGATTCTAGTTGAGCAAATGGAGCCGCCTCCAATTCCAATACGGATGCTATTTGCACCCCAAGCGGCCAAGTCCTTAAAGCCCTGCTTGGTGGCTATATTTCCAGCCATCAGGTGCACTTTGTCGGCAAATCGATCCTTAATCGAAGATAAGGCGTTTTTCATCAAGACGTGATGGCCGTGGGCCACGTCTAAGCAAAGTATGGTAACGCCACCATTTATCAATTCTGTAGCCCGCTCCATATAATCTCCGGTGATACCAATGGCGGCTGCAATTGGTAAATCCTCCGGCAGATTCTTTCTGACTTCTCTTGCCATTTCCAATTGTTGTTCAATCTTATTATACCGATGAAGTATTCCCAAGGCGCCCATTTTCCCTAATTTTAAAGCCATGCTGGCCTCAGTGACCGTGTCCATTGGCGCCGAAATAATTGGAATTGCAAAGTTATGATTTTGGTCCAACGCTGCGCCAATGTTAATTTCAGAGCGGCTTTTAATATTCGAATATTGCGGTGTTAACAAGACGTCGTCGTAACTTAAGCATTCGTTTATATTCACTGCTCTTCCTGACTATGAGGGGGCGCCTGAGCAGCCTCCACCTGTGCACCGAAGTATTTAGTTAACGATGCAATTGCACCTTCCGCATGCGCTAGCTGCTCGGTCCATTTTTTAATCTCATCTGTGAAATTAGAGTGGCCTCCAATTGCAACAGGCTCATTTAAATACATCTCCATAGCAGCTAAGGCCTCTTGGGCTTGCGCTCTATAGTGATTAATTGTGGCGTAATATAGGTTTAGTTTCATTTTTTGTTCCTTTGTGATGTTCCCTAATAAATTTTTCAATATATACTTTACTATACCAAGTTTTCTTGTTTGGCTGTGGTGGCTCTTCCAAAAACTGATATTTCTTATTTGGCGCAACGTTATACAGCAGTATTGCTGGTACCCCACTAAAACCAAGCGCCTGTGGAATGGTGGGGTATTTATCAATGTTGATTTTGTAAAACTCAATATCAGAATATTTGCTAGCTAGCTCATAAATTACAGGCTCAAGATTGGTACAGTAGTGGCAACCATTGCTGTGAAACTTGATCAGGGCCGGCGTTTTTGTTTGGCTTAATTCTTTAAATTTTTTAAGATCTAGCTGTTCTATTAACTTTTTCAATTGTTTCCTCCGCTAAATTTTGGCAATCTGGGCAATATAATCTTACTATTCCCCGCTCTTCCCTGACAACGACCTTCCAAGAGAATACCATTTCTTTATTCTTTTTGTCAAATAATTTTTTGCATGTATCGCATTCATCTGGAAGCTTGTTAAAGAGCGTCATCTTCTCAGCTAGCTTCTGATGCTCCTTAGTCTGCTTTTTAAGTTTTCTTTTTTGTGATCGATTCATCTTGCCATTGTATATGTCTTGGGAAAGTCGGCATAAACATTTCTAGGTTCTGCGCTACGCTCAAAAACAATAACCGCCGAAGGGAATGGGGCTGAATTGTTCGAGCTGCCAAACTTTAAGCGACCTTTTACGAAGTGCACTTCTTTGGCTTTCATCACATAATCATGCCAATAGCGCGTATCGGTGCGCGCAGGAATCAACATAACCACCGTAGTGTTCTTGTCTTTGCTCTCGTTGTATGACTTTTCAATCCATTTGTGTATTTGTCGTCCATAGGGAGGGTTAACAAATACAGTATGATTTTGCCAATCCTTGCTTAGCCCATCGTCATCAATAGTATAATAATTAGCACACTTAGCGCTCTCTTTTGTGGCGCAAGGATCGAGCGTAAAGGGCCCGAAGCGCCAGCTTAGCTTATCATAAAATGCATTGGGCGTTTCCCATTCGCCTGTTTTGGAGCTAAAAAGAGTTTTTTGTGTTTTTTTATTCATCAATATATCCTATGATTTGGCACTTTGTGCAAACACTGATTCAAGGCTGAGTCCGACAACCACCACGATGGCAATATACATGTTCAGCATGAAGTGTGTAAATTTATGTTTGTAGTTTTTCATTTTCCTTGTCCTCTATATCTTTTTTTATATTTCTTATTGCCACCATGGGGTCCGGGGCGCCCATACTTTGTTAGCGGGCTTAAGCCAATACTGGTTTTTTTCTTCTTTTTCTTTGATTTGTCTGTGACTGAGTGATTTTTTTTAGATGCCATTTTTTCTCCTTATCCAAGTAATCTAAATGTCCGGCCAATCGCATATGTTGAAAATCCCCAATTTTCATCATAATTTAACTTAGCCATATAGGGCCTGTTCAACTGAATGCGATCTTTTTCAGGTTTAATGCCCCAACAGCGGACTTTTGTTAGGTCATTATTGCTATCGATAACTTCAACAATCCAATAGAGTTTTCCATTCTTAGTTTTTCGTGGAATTATCTTTCGTGGGATAAACCAACAAACCTGTAGCTCCGGATCGAATTCTGATATGGGGGGTATGAACTTGTCTTGAAGTCTTTGAATTGTATCATCCCCAATAACCAAGTTAATTGGGAAAACACCGGTTAAATCAGTTTTAAACTGTATGATTTCCTCTTCCGTAAAGTCTCCCTCTGGCTGATACACTTCAATATTTTCGCCGAGCTTCTTTAGGTTTTTTGGCCGATCAACAATGCATGCAGACCAAAAGTGTTTTCGCCCCGTAAATCTATCGTCCATGATATTGTCCAAGGCGCCGCCGCGGCATAGCGCATCAAGTGACTTTTTGTTCAATTTGCTGTAAGTTACATCCTCGTTGAATAGCAAGCTCTCAGCATCAACGAATGGTCGACATTTTAGAATCTGCTCAATTGCTGCCATGCCCAAACCCTTGATTGACGTTAGTGGCTGAATCAATGTTTTGCCATCCTCGCTAATTTCCCAAACGGTACCAGATTTATTGATATCCAATGGTGCGATATCAAAGCCATACCGCTTTGCAATGTTAATGGCCTTTTCTTTTCTGGTTTCTGGTTCCTTATCAAGAAAAGCAGCCATCCATTCGGAGGGATAATAGTGCCATAGCCATGCGCATTGGAAAGAAATCACGCTATATGAAACTGCATGAGACTTATTAAAACCATAGCCGGAGAAATATTCGAACTTATTCCATAGCGATACTGCGTCGTCTGCTTTAATGTTGTTTTTAGCACACCCCTCAATAAACTTGACCTTGAGTTGGTTCTTTACGCCGCCCTTTCCGGTACCCTTTTTGGTCAAAACTTTCCGCAGCATGTTGCCTTCATCGAGCGTCAAGCCACCCAGCTTATTGGCCAAGAGCGCAATTTGCTCTTGAAAAATCAGAAACCCGAACGTTTCCTGAGTAATGTCCCTCGCCTCATCTGTTAAGTATTTGATATACTGTGGGCTGTCCTTCGCCTCCAAATATTCATCATGTACACCCGCAGCCAGTGGGCCCGGGCGATAAATTGATGTGATAGCCGATAGATCAATAATGTTGCGTGGCTTCACTCTGGTGCAGAACTTTTGGGCGCCCTGCTCGGTAAACTGGAAGATGCCAGCCCACTTACCAGTGTGGAATACATCTTCATACACCTCTTGATTGTCAAAGTCAAGCACATCTGGATGGAGGTGGCTCGCATAGTATTCACTAACATCTTCGAAGGTGGGATCCGCGATGCCATGATGGCGCCGAAGAATGTGCTCGATACTGCCCTCCATCATCTTCAGTGTTGAGAGGCCCAAAAGATCGAATTTAATAAAGCCCATGGGTTCAAGGTGGCGAACGTTTTGCCCCTCAGACCATGGGGCCTGCCTGACACCGCCAGAATTAATGAGCGGCATGCTTCGATCTAAGTCTTCGGCAATTACGACTCCGCCGGCATGCCTTGAGCACGAACGGACCTGCCCAACTAAGCCTTCTACGTGAGATTTAACAGCAGGATATTTTTTCAGATATGCCTGCAATGATGGGGAAAACTCCATAACCTCTTCCCACGTTGGGGTATAGACCCCTGCCTTGATACCATGCTTAATCTTGGCCTCTGGCATTGCCTCCCTCATCATAATGGATGTTACAGTGTTCGCCTCCGTAAATGGTATTTCATAAAGCTTTGAAATGTCTTTGATAAGAGAGCGCAATTGCAGGGTGTTCCAGTTTGAAATCGGAGCAACACAATCTTCTCCCCACATACCAACCAGCTTTTCTTTAAGTGCCATGCTGTCCGATACATCATAATCAATATCAGGATAATCGGTTGCGTCTGAGCGCAAGAATCTTGAAAATAGCAGGCCATGCTTAATTGGATCAATTTGAGTAATCCCAAGAGCATATGCAACCAAGGAGCCGGCAGCCGAGCCGCGGCCGGGGCCGGCCAGCATCATATTAGAAGCAACATCAGCAATCGACTTCATTGTTAAGAAATACTTAGAGAACCCACGATCATCAATTGTTTCAAGCTCCATCTTAAGGCGATTAGTATAGAGTTTGTTCTTATGAAGCCCCCTTTCTTTCAAGCCTTCAAGTGCATAGTTCACCAATGCCTGAGTTGCAGTAAAACCTGCAGGGACTACAAACTCCGGCAACCTGACTGTATTATCCGGAAGGAAGTTTTCAATCCTCTCAAAGGCGATTCTATGGGTTTCTTCGATGCTATTCAAGATCACCTCATCTTCATACTCAAATCCTGTGGATTTTGAATACTGCTTATAGCTTTCCCAGATTTGATCACCGTTTTTAGGATACAATTCATATCCAATTTCCTCAACACCTTCCGGAAGTTGAGATTCATCCTCTGCCCACGACGGGCGGCCCTTGCCAAGCCAGCCTAGGCGCTTATAAAGCTCCCTATCTTTCCAAGCATCTGGGCCGGGATAGTGACTGTCGGCTGTGGTGACCAGTTCAACACCAAACTCTTGAGCAACTTGAATCACAAATTGATTTAGTTCGTGCTGCTCTTTGATATTGTTCCATTGTATCTCGGCATACCAGCGATCACCAAAAATATCGACCATGCGTCGTGTTGATTCACGCATAGCGTCGAGCACTGCTTCGGGGCCATCGTCTCTATTTTCCCAATAGTTTCCAGCGTACACCCCACCGAGGCAAGCAGAAGAGGCAATGATACCTTCATTATATTTCTTAAGAAGTGCATAATCGATACGCGGATATCGGTAAAAATTTTCAGCCTTATAGCTTTCCGATACTAACTTAAATAGATTGTTTAAGCCCGTCTGGTTCTGTGCTAGCAAAACAAGGTGGCGGCGCCGGCGCAAAATGTCTTGGGTTTTTTTACTGTTGCCTTCATCTTCAACCGTCGCTCCGGATTGTTCGTCCCTCTTAATTGAGCGTGCGGCCTTTTTATCTTCCATGGCCTGTTCATAAGCCTCTCGCCATTCTGCAATCGAGGGTGTGAAATACGCCTCGCATCCATAAATAGGCTTAAAGTCTTTGCCGGCCTCTTGCATCTTCTTAGCATGCAAAACCTGATAGGCTAGCCCGTTCATGTTACCATGGTCGGTCAACGCCAGTGCATCGCAGCCGTTCCCATATGCAAAGTCCATATGTGCTTGTGGGTACCCAATGGCATCAAATAGCGAGCCTGCAACACTGTGTGCGTGAAGTCCTACAAATTTAATTTGAGATTTCGTTCTGTTCATTCTTCTTTTGTTTCCTCAACGGAGCTTAGTTTTTCCAATAGAGATTCAGTGACGATGTGCTCATCCTCACCACAGAGAACAACCCATCTATCATATAAATAATAACCCTTTTCGGGCAGTTTGTCAACCTTTTTTATTAAAATTCCAATTTTAGTTTCATTTATCGGGAATACATCTGGAAGCCCCATGGGAGATGGAAATCTTACTAAGTCACCCTTGTGAAACTTTTTCATTTAATTTATTTCTCCCTCTTGGCTTTCGAAATGATTTACTGGGCAGTTTTAGCCGCTTATTGCTGCTCATGTACTGTTTGTAATTATCCCATGAATCAATTGGATAGTACCAAGAGAGAGAAATATTTTCTATTTTTTTTGTTGAAAGCATTTTAAACACGGTTGACATGTCAAAATTCTTTGCTGACCACCTTTCAGAAACAGGAAGCCTTTTGTTTGGATACTTCTCATTTTCCTCTGGCGGATAGTATTGGCGGGTTGTGATTTGGTTTATGTAGTTTCTACAGTTTTTAAAATCCTCCCCATTAAAGGTAAATGATAGATATTCGTTATCTTTAACTGTTCTATCGTTATACGATGTAAATATGTTTTTTTCCGGATTTGCAATAGCCGCTCTGTGTTCTCTGAGTTCTTCAGCATCATAAACACCATATGGAAACGCGCAATAATACTTGTGTGGTACCAGCCATGAACTGAGCGCGTAGGAGGTGGTGTAAGACACATAGGCGCCATATAGTACGCTCCACCCCAAGCTATCTCGCCTATCACGATCTTTGGGGTGAATTGGAGCATAATAAATTGGAATTTCTTTTCGCGATTCAGTGGGGTATCGATCATGTGAGCGTCCATACCATACCGGATCTTGAATCCATTCACCAATTCTATTCTTTATTAATGGTTGCATATCATTATTGGCAATAATCCATATTGTATGACAACCAACCATCGCACACTCATACACTGCACGCTCAATGGCGGTATAATCTTTTTCAATCGGCATCAAGCAATCATGCCAATCAAAACCAAAGTCAAATGAGGGCCCAGCGACTGGCACTATTCCTGCTAGGTGCACAGTTTCCTCACAATATCACTAATATTATCAGGCGGAGAGTTTAGGCTATCAAGTAAGGTGAGTTCGTCTAATTTATTTACTGCAATTGCGTCGTGGGTCATAAATGCTGGCATGCCTAGCTTGGTATAATTGCGATTTAAGCATGACGTTTTAATTCCGTAATATTTATTTTTACCTGTTTTTTTATCGATGCCATTTGAAGCACCCTTCATGTCGTATGATTTCATAATCTTCTCTGTTTTAAATCTAGCATATGTATCGGAATAATTAAAATCATCTAATTGCTGTTTATTTAAATATGAAATAATACATATGTCTTTTATTTTCGAAGGCACCCTGTTAGATTCATAAAACCAAATCTCTTGTACAAATTTGTCATCTGTTTGAATCAAATCAAAATCGTGTCGGCCGCCTGAATGTACAGACACCCAGTCAAATACAATATAATCTTGTGGTTCGTTTTTAGTTTGCAAGTTTAATCGTTCATTGTCAAAAATTATTGCTTTCTGAAAATTAACCGTGGCGATTTTTGAATATTCATTAAATATTTTTAATTCACAATCTTTAATTCTTAAACTTTGTGCCAAGTCAGATGTAGGGCAAAGGCCGGCCAAGCTTAAGGTGAAATATAACTTGTCCCATAATAAACATTTTTTTTGACCCTTCGTGATCAATTGCGTTGGTGTTTTAAAAGTGCTTTCGTCTGGTGTAATGTTTAAGAGGGGTATTGTTAGGGGCTTATCAAAATATTCAAACTCATGCGGCCTTTGTGGTAGAGTGAAAAAAATTGGGACGCCACTGCCAAAGGCATACATAAGGGCGCCCAAGGAGCTGCCGATAACAATTTCATCATAGTCCATCTTGTATAAATTATTTTTTGTCTTTTGCGTTTTTTTCGAAATCAACAATTGAAGCAATTGCACTTATTAATGTGGACGGATCTTTACCACCAACGCAGAAAAACCCGTCATTATCAGGCGATTGAATATCAGCTTGAAAGCTGACTATATCAAGCGCTTTTAGCAATTTTAATATTTCATTTCCCTGTCGCATGGGATCATATTCAATCTCTAATTTCGAAAAATGCAATTTCATGGCTCAGCCGGCAGAAAAACTGACCCGTAGACATAGTTCTCAAGAATAATCGGATACGTGTTCCCTTGACAATCTAAATTTAAAATCATGCTGGTTTCGACAATTATAACATCACCCTGTATCAACATCAACTCACAATCTCTTGCGGATTTCAAAACTCTGCATGTTGAATATGGCGACTGTTTTTGTTTATATTCATCAGGCAGCAAAATCTCACTTGAATCCTCTTTTGGTTCATCCTTTATAAGCTCAATCCATATGTGCCTATTAACTGGATTAAATGCCATCTTTCACCTCTCGTAAAATAGTTTTTTCATGAATCTTGTATTCTTTCTCGGTCAAAAAAATATCTTCCCGAGCGTCACAAGCCTTGCAGTGCATTAATATATTTACATTTTTTCCAACAGTGGCTCGTATATTGCTAGTGGGCTTCCAGTAGCAATTTTTGCGATTGTCCCTATATTTGCACACCGCTTTTGTTTTCTTCTCATCTATTAAATGATTAAAATTTCCCATTTATACCTCATAATATCGTGCATGAATCGTTTGTGCAGAATTTAGAGCCAACGCCGCCTTGTTCGGTTGCAACCCTTTCAATCGGCTTGATTTCAGAAATCATCTTCTCATAAACATCAACAGTGATTGGCTCATACGGCGCTTGTTCATATCCTGTCTCTTCGTATTTCAGAAATGATACCGCTTTTAGTCTCGTTTCATACATCTCTAAAGCTTCTTTAATTTGATGAGCCTCTTCGGGCTTAAAAGTAACTGTAATAGAAACCGAGTTGTCTGCCCAATAATGTTGATACTGCGCTGCAATTTCAAGCTGCTCCCACAGACTTGTATCGCGCTTGCCTTTTACATAATGTGGCTCATGCACCGGAAACTCCACACAAACAGTATTCGGTGAATACTTGTCCTTTTCAATATTATAACCTGCCTTTTCTAAACTGTCAAGCAAATCTGAATCTTTTCCAAATCTAATTCTGCGTATATAGTATTCATTCTCCGGAAAGTGAATCCCGGGCGTAGATCCGTTTAAGAGAGAAACGGTACCGGAGGGCTTAATGCTTGTCATTCTGATTGAGCGCGGCACACATAACCAATTGGAGTAGCTCTTGTCCAGATCTCTGATGTGATCATAGCCATTATCACTCCAATTCAAAACTTCTCGGCGCCCAAATTTATTAAATGCCTGTATTACGCCCGACTGGGACAGTCCAATTCTTCGGTTTTTAAGCATAATTGCATTTGTTTCTGGCCAGTGTGTGTTAATCAAGGTCACCGTTTTGCCGTATAAATATGCAATTTTTAACGTCTTCAGGTAATCATCGTAATCATCATGCTTCGCTGGATATGTCTCAACCAGACAACATAGTTCTGCATCTTCTAATTGCTGCTCGACACATGGGTTAAATCCAACGACATTTATATCATCGTACTTGGTGCCGTCTTTAAATCTGCCGTGAGTTTTTGCGTTGTCGAGCCAAATATAGCCGGGCTCTCCATTAACTTGGCTTTGCTCGGCATGCCATGAATAATCCATGCCAACTTTTGCATGGAATGAGTTGTTAGAGTTCCAACGATGATGATAGAGCTTTTCTTGATCGTTTTTCATCATTAAATATTGCCTATCGTTATGCTCTCCAATCGCCAATGCCGCCGACCGTCGTACATTTCCCGAAACAACACATCTTCCAATGAGGTTCTGCGTATCGACAATATCCGTAGAAGTAATCGCTTGTCCGATTCTTGCATTGTATAGTTTAGTTAATTCATCATGTAGTTCTTTAAGCGGTTCGGATCCGCTAGAGGTTCCACCAAATCCATGGATGGGCGCCCCAAAAGCACGAATAGCAGAATAATCAAATTCTGGCACCTTGTTGCCAAAATAAAACCCATCGAGTAAGATTTTAACCGACTCAACCCAGCCTTCGCGACTGTCAGGAATAACATACGACTCCTTAAGCCATTCAGGCTCCTTAATGATTGCAGACTCCGCCCCCTTGGTGTCGAAGCCCACTCCAATTCCAACCATGAGAGCATCCATTATCCAAGCAAACAAATAGCCACCTTTGTTGGCTAAATCCTTTGTTGATCTAAATGCGCAATTAAAAAGTGCGGCGCCAGTGCGCTCTTCAATAAACTTGGTACCCATCATCCACAAGCCGCGGCCGGGCGGGGTCCACTTCAAATTAAAAAGACGCTCATAGGCATCCTTTGCTGTTTTTTGTGCCTTGGCATCGTTCCACTCTAATCCTAAAGTGCGAACATGCTGTTTTTGAACGTTGAACATTCCCTCAATAACACGACGACATGTCTGGTACCACTCTTCAGTTCCAGTGGCCTCCGGGTCAAATTCACTTAACCTGCGCGAGTATGTTCGTTTAAATGTAACATACCCCAAGGGGCCCCATGGGACTTTCTTATCCTTATATTGCTCAATGAAGCTTTCCGATAATCGAAAGCGACGAATTGTAACTGATTCTGTGGTACCAAGATTCATACTTATTTCCTCCTAAAGTTAGCATATTTCTTTTTTAATAACTCCGACTGCTCTTTGGAACTGAGAGGTAGTGGTGTGACCATCTCGCTCCTTTGTCCATTAGAAATAATTATATTATTATTTTCTGTTAAGACTTTAATTTTTACAACGCTTGTATCCATAAATATCGGATACACGACTCCATCGGGGCCATTCCTATTTTTTGCTATAAAAATTCGACCGGTATTATTCTTTTTGTCCTCAATTGTTCTAGAGACGGAAAAAATAAAATCGGCAACGAAGCACTTATTAAATGCTTCAGATATGGATTCCATGGTTATGACTTCAGCATTCAAGCCAGATCGATTTGTTTGCGATGCTGTCCAAACTGGACATTTAAACTCACCAGCTATGCAGCGCAATTCTTCATAAATTGATTCTAATTCGTTTCTTTTTTCTTTTTGTGCTGATACGGGTCGCAGCAGATCCCCATAATCAACAATAATTAGACCGGGCTCAATGCCCCTCTTCTTCAGCGTAGACAGGTGGGCTTTAATTGTGTTAGTGCTCGCGCTTTTGGTTGGATATTCTTTGATGATTAGTTTACCATCAATCCCGCTAATGCTTTCAAAAATTTCATCTTTAAAGTTTAACAACTCGCTAAGTGGGTACCCAACAATACAGCTATCATATCTTTTAGCAATAACTGAATCTTGCAACTCTAAGGTATAATGAACGACTGTTTTCCCCTCCTTCACCGCTTGGGCGCCAAGATGAACCAAGACCATACTCTTTCCGGCCCCTGTTGGTGCAATCACGACCCCCAATTCATTCTTGCCCAAGCCGCCGCCGCAGATTGAATCAACCTCAGTCCAGCCTGTTGTTATTGGGTTGCGGATTAACGGCTTAAACCTCTCTTCGAAATCAATGATATAGTCATAGCCGAAGTTTGTTTCCGATCCAAGCTTTAGGGCTTCGTTGATGACTTTTGAAATTTCATCAAATGATGAATTTCTCAATAAATCCACGGAATGCAACATCGCTTCTTTCAATTTTTGCTTCCGACAAAAATCTAATGCAGTCTCCTTAATGTAATCGGAGTCCTGCAGGCCCCTATCTTGAATGCGAAGAAAATATGAGCACGTTTGCTCTTTAATTAAATCACTTTCACTGCCCAACTCGGTCTGTAGTATAGTTTCAATTGTATCGGCAACGGGGTGCATGTTGTATTTTGTTCTATATTGAAACAGCTTTTTTACAAACACACGCAAATATTCTAGCTCCAGAAAATTAATATCTAGAACTTCCATAATTTGATCAGCGAATGGCCTGTCTTCAAAAATAAGCTGGCAAAGCCCCTCTTGAAAAGCTTTGCCATACTTGCCAAAATCTACATGGTCTTTCATGTGCCCTCACAGTATAATATATAATATAACACCGACCGGTGGTTTGTCAATAATGTCTTCAAATTAATTAGTTGTCGATGCCATCATCAGCAACAATAGAATTCATCTTTACCTTAAGTTCTGACCAATCCCATTCGCCGAAGCCATCCTCAATCATCATGCGTAAAAATTCTATCTTATTGAATTCACATTCGAATTCACGCACAACATATTTAATTTTATTTTTTCCTTGATAAGATAGTTGAGGCGAATAAAGTTGCATCATTTTATAGTTATGATCAATTATAGCCTCGCTTTCTGAAATGTTTTGATAGAATTTTAATTTACTCTCAACTTGCATGCAGTGATCAACAACGTCGCCGGCAGTAAAAGACCTTTCCTCGGATAAAAATGTCAGCCGTTTTTTGATACCCGAAAGACCAACTCCACGAACTCCCGGGAGATTATCAGATGAATCACCAGCAATGGCGCGGGCTAGCGCCATATTGTTAGGATGAATCCCATATTCCTCAATTACCTTGTGTTTGTTGAAAATTTCGTTCTTTGTTGGCCGATATAATACGGTATTGTCATCACATAGCTGCAAAAAATCACGATCATTAGAAACAATCAATTTTTGCCAATCAGAGTAATCAGATAGCTGGGTTGCATATGAGATTACGTCGTCAGCCTCCACCTCGGGCATCAAAATTTGCATAATTGGCAGACAATTCAAATATTCAAACAAACGAGTCTGTTGCCATACTTTGTTTTCCAATTCCTCGGCCTCTGTGAGGTTTCTGACGGCCCTATTCAGCCTAATGGGGCTACGACCCTCTTTATAGTTTTTGTCCATTAATTTGCGCTTTTTAGAGCCGTTTGGGCCATCCCACGCAATCAGCACTCTATCTGGCTTTGTCTCTCTGATGAGTTTTTGCAAAATCTTTAGAAATCCCTTAACTCCGCCAATTGGTTGCCCGTTGGTGGAAAGACTAGGATCTACGATATAAGCCCGCAAGTATGCATTTAGACCATCGATAATTAATAAGCGTTTCATTTTGCTGCCTTGTTCTCTACTATATCACGATATTCCAAAAGTGCAAGTTCTTTATGTTTTGCTTCAATCATGACGTCTAGGTTGTGGCCATAATCATTAAACTCACGAATAACACGGTCTGAGTGGGCCTGTGGCTTGATCTTGGGGTTGTTGTGCTCGACTGACCGTGATTCTGCGTAATGTACCACAGGCTTGACCGGGCCCCACGTAGACAAGGCCAATTCAAGTGCTTCTTGCTCGGTTTGCCCTCCGGGGTGCAACATATGATGGTGATAATCAAATACGATAGGAATGCCAATTCGTTTGTATACGCCGTCATATAGTTCTTTTGTAGAATACAATGACGGCTTATCATCGTTCTCAACTGTTAGTCGCGACCGAACTGACTCCGGCAAGCGTTCAAAATTCCGGCAAAAATTATCAAGTGCAAATGGCTTATCACCATATGCAGCGCCAACATGAATATTCAATTTGGCAAATGGTGTTCGGGGCAAGCCGATAAGATCAAACAGATCTGCATGAACAGTTAGATCGGTTTTTGTAAGTTGAAATACACGCTCTTTAGGGGATGCCAATTTGTTGAATGGGCCCGGATGGGATGTGAGGCGCATATTGTGTTGGCGCGCAAAATTACCGGCCCTAACTGCAGCGGCGTGAATCGCTCCGAAGTTGGGCATATCTTGCAAATCATACTCACTAGCCCATGGAAGTATATCAGATGATAAGCGGTAAAAATAAATATCATTAGCGAGATTCCATTCAAGAATCTTGTATAGATCGCGCATATTCTGCAATGCCAGTTCTGAGGCATATTCAATCCCGCGATCTTTGAAGGTGCGCTTAATCATAGTGCGATTGGTGGTAATGCGTTGCGATTTTGGCAACGATGAAAACCCCATATTGATACAAGCATATCCGTAATTTTTCATAGTTTATAGCTCCCTGCTATTTTGTTGTTAATTGTATATACCACACGTTTAATACCAACGTGCTTCATTGCCTCATGACACATAGCGCACGGCTTACTTAAGCGATAACAAGCGGACTTGTCAATGCGCGCAACATAAACCGTAGCACCATCTGTAACCTCACGATCTAACCCAAGGATAACTCCTAATTCAGCATGCAGCGTAGGATTTCCTTGTTGCAATTTACGAAATCGGTGGCCAAAAGAGCAATAGTTTCCCTTGTTGTAAGAAACATTACGCACAGAGGCGCCCTTAACCAAAACAGCCCCATGGCGATAATCCGGAAATGGTGATTGATTGGCTGCACGGTGGGCGATTTGCATAAAGCGACGTATCTTGCCTGTATAGTTGTGAAGCCGTTCTACATCGTTGGTATCATATTCAATACACTGGGTTGACATTTTGTGCCTCATTATAGTATATTATACTCATATTAAGAGTCGATGTCAAGCAATATTATGGTGTTTCTTTTGACTCTTCATGATCGTAAAAGTCAGAAGCCTTACCCTCTCTTCGTTGGAATTTAAGAACCACTTCCTCGTCCATAATGTCCAATACACGATTCTTAAAGCTTTCATCACCCATGATCATTTCAGGCCAGCGAGAGGGTTGGAATTTCTTTTGGTCACCGTCGCCCATGTCAAGCGTGTACCACGCCCCTGCAGATGTTAAGTGCTTTGATCCCTTAATGGCATCAAACCAACTTTCTTCATCTAAAATCTTGACGTTTTGGGCCCACATAATGCGAAAATTACAATTCCGTCCGGATGTGCCAAATCTTGATTTTTCAATTTTGGCTTTTACTTCAGAACCGATTCTAAATCCATTTTCGTCTTCAATAAACGAAGATTTAGCTTTGCGGCCGGTTAGCCAAATTCTCAATGAATAGGCATAATGCATCGCCTTTCCGCCGGGAGTCATGTATGGCGTAGTCATTGCTTCAATGCGCGCGAACGGGCCTTGTGGGATATTTGTTTTTAATTGGTTTAACACTAGAAATGTTGATTTAGTATCAGCAATTGGGACAGTTAGTTTGGACATCCCTTTGGCTAAAATTCTCGCCTTTACGGCCATTGAAGATTGTGGGTTAAAATCGCCTTCAACATCAGATACACTCGGAGTCAATGCCAGCGAATCCCAAATAAAAAGCATTTGATTCTCGTTACTTCCAAGTAGTTCCTCAATTGTCTCTAAGACAAATTCAACCGAAACCGCCTGTACATACAATAAGCTGTTTAGATCGCAGCCGGCTCTCTCTAAAAAGTCAGGATCGATGGCCGATTCAGAATCAAAATAAATTACATCAATCCCCATTTTTTGCGCATTAGCCGCAATCTGTGCTGCCATATACGATTTACCAGTTGCCTCCAAGCCTGCAATTTCCGTCACTTTCCCAACAGGAATCCCGGCGCGCTTGCCGCGGCAAATAATTGAATCTAGCCAGCGAGAACCAGTTGGAATCCATTCCTTTACTTCAGTTGGATTTTCGCTAGTTAGATCGTGTGCAACATTTTGGCCGGCCTTCTTGTTAATAAGCTTACGCATATCACCAATAGAAAGCTTGCCGGCCTTAACTTTTTTAGTTCTTGGCATATTAATCTCCTAATTTGTTATGATGTATAAAATGGATGCAGGGGGCGGGATTGAACCGCCGACCTTCAGGTTATGAGCCTGACGAGCTACCACTGCTCTACCCTGACATAATGTGAGGCACCTGTATCCCCGTGCCTCCCTGCGGGACTAACATGTTATCCAGCGAGCAATTCGTCAAAGGCAGCGTCAACGCTGTTCTTATTCGAATTGTACTTCTCAAGCTCGCTTGAGCGCCCTTCGGCGCTGTCGTCTCCAGACAAGTACTGATCAAGGATCTGGTCGACTTCTTCTGATGAGTGGCGTTTGAATAGTGCCATAATATCAGGCACGCTATCCAGAAGGGCAGGGGTCCGCTCACGATCATCGAGAAGAGGCGACGTGGTTCGTCGCATCTTCATGCTAGTTTGTGGATACGCACCGGGGCGCGTAGGTTTGGTATATGTAACAGCGATATCAGTGCCCTCTTCAACATCAGTGATATCACCATACTCGGGATCCAGCACATACCCGAGCAATAGTTCATAGGCCTTCTTGCCGTAGCCATACACCCTCACGCCGTCATCCTCGGAATCCCGCGATAAAACCGGTGAGAAGTATCGGGCTCTGACAAACAATGACTTTGCCAGCTTCTTGCTTTCTTCGTCATTCTTATCTACGCCGTCACGCCACAGCTGGGAGGCAAAATCACAAATAGGGCATCGGTCCCCAAAATTTCGCTTGGGACACATGATGCCGCCCTTGTAAGTTGGCACATTATAGTGGAAATATACTTCTTTGAAGGGATCTCCATCTTCTGTTGGCACGATTCGGATAATTGACTCACCCTCTGGTGGGCGCCAGAAAACATCCGACTTGTTGTTATCGCCTCGGCCGCGTAGGTCCGAAAGCTTCTCTTTCATTAGTTCCATATTAATTGACATTTGTTGTTTCTCCTTTTGTCGTTTGTGTGCAATTCGCACTATAGTATGTCGAGCTAATGTTCTCGACATCTAAATATAATATAACCACGTTTTGTAGTAATGTAAAGTGTTTTTTTTAACTTTGTATAAAATGTGTTGAATATTCACAATATGCTAAATCATGATCATACTTTGTCGGATATATTGCATATGATATATCGACTTCGCCGTTCTCAGATTTATCGCTCATATTGTTTAGAATTCTCATATATAATTCTTCGTCTTCTTCTAACTTCTTTTCGTTTATACCAATATAATATCTCTTTTCTCTCACGTTGTCAAGTGAAAAAAACAATTTTTCTTCAAAATTTTCTACAGAGACAATCCCGAATGTTCTAATTCTAGAGATGTCTTTGCCCGGATGTATTTTTCCCATAATAGGGTCTGAGAACCTGAATACATTCATCATATGGATCGATGAAACAACGGCATGATTTATTTTAGCCCAATAGTTCTTAATTGATATGGGCCCCAATATATCTTCATAATTGTAGTTGTTTATAATGTTAAAAGATTTAAACAGCCCCGATCTTGTATATTCTTGCAAAATGTTAAATATTGCTCTATTCTGCAGCTTAAGCATATTTCCCATTAAGTTTGCTTCGGGATTTAAATAAAATATGTCAATGTTTTTTTCTTTTATTTGCTGCAGTATCGCCAGTGTTCCATTGGCCAACAATGAATCGCCCGCAATGAAAAAATATACATCATCTTCGACGTTTTTAAAAAACTTTTTTAAATTTGGCGCCTCTTCTTCCACGTCCTCTGGCTTTAATGAATTGACATTCCATTTATACTCAAACTCATTGGTGGGCGCAATATTGCCTATTTTATATATATTGTACTGCGGATATTGAGAAAACTCTGTTGCCACACTTATTCCCGCGGCGCCCAAGCCTATGACGCTAATCATATTTCAATTCCTTTAAATCGCCAAAACTTTTTCCAGCTTTAACCGTTGTTAAGAAATTACCAAGTTTATTATTGGAGAATATTTCAACTATCTCTGGTATGCAGTGCCTTTCTTCGTCGGCCATGTCAATAACAATTTCATCGTGGATTGAGAAAGCGATATTTGATTTCTTGTCTTTTAAGAATTTGTGCAACTCATTCATACGATCAGATATCGTATCCGCGCACGTACTTTGTAAGCAGTAGTTTAGGGCCTTGCTTCGGTCAACAGTTATTTCTCTATCGTACTCCGTCATTAGGACGCCCTTGTGCCAATAATTATCCAATATTTGATTGCGATCATATACGTCGGTTTTAATCTCATTTGATTTTGGATTATATAGCCAAGCAAAAAATTTCAGCTTTGCCTCATCGCGGGTTAGTTTGTTTTTAAATATATTTTTAACATTCCAATCGTGAATATCATAATCAGGCTGTTCATTGCCAAGTAGCGATATCAGGGTTCTTAGTTCTGCTCCGTTGTAGTCCAGTGTAACAAACCAATCATTTTTGGGCTTTATAATGCAGCGCACTTGCTTGGGCATAGTTAATATAGGAAATGAGTTGGCCACATTAGTAAACCTTCCCGTCACAGTGCCAAAGATATTGAAGTCGCACCTATTGTCATACTTTTTTAAATTTGCTGCGTATTCTCTAGTTCTATAGGCGGTAGTGTTCTTGTTAAGTTCCGAAAAATCAATCTTTAATTCTTGATGTTTTATATCGTATACTGTTTTATAGGTTTTATTCAAAAAATCATAATTTTTAGGCTTATCATGCACATCAAATACATGGCCCGTAATCTTGTTACGAATATCAAAGAATTCTTTTAAAAATCCATGTGGGATCAAATCATACATACAATTATCATATAATGATATTTTAGCAATTTGAAAGCTCTTTATATAGGCCTCAAAAGTCCTCGTTATACGCTTCCAGTCATCTTTCAAATCGTCCGGACAAACCTCATGGAGTTTTTTCCCATTGCAATAGATATACGCGTATTCAATGTCGTGGCCATCCAAATAGTCAGCATATTTCCATGTTTTAGTTAATCCAGTTGGAATTTTGCCAAATATTAAATCTCCGTTTGTATAAATACCGACACAATTTTTCTTGTCATCAATAGCCTGAAATAACACTTGGCGCTCCTGCTGTGCTCATTCTAATTTCGCGAAGATCTTCTTCGCTAAGTCCTTCAAGGAATTGGTTCCACGACCCTGACTCGGCCGAGACGTCCGAAATTGAAATTTCCATATATAATAATATATCCCTCATGGTTCTTTTGTCAAGTAATTTATTCAAATTATGATAAACTTTATTTATTTTTTTGTCACTCAGCGGAGATCCGGACTCTAAATGTCTAATATTATAATATAACCAAAACCAGTCCCTTACAGAATACTGGCCTCTGCTTTGGTTGAGAGACGTTCTTTCACGATTGATTTCTTTATACATTGTTGATCCATCATCACACACGTAAGCTTCAACATCATATGGGTTTAAATTAACGAATGAGTTGTACATGCCAATTATTGTTCTTTGAAATAATTCAAAATCAGAAACAGCTATAAAATCATAATAGCCCGATAGCACGCTGTCTGTACTTGGTACATCTCGATTTATCATGTACCTTAGCATGGCCGGAGATCCAATATCGGCTATTAAACGCCATGGAGCACCAGCATCTACATAAAATCCATGATTTAAAGCATTGTTCAAATAAAATTCAAAATTTGGGCTAGTAATAAAGGCGTCATATTTTTTTTGATCGTTGTCATACTTGAGAGATGCTATTTCAACTATCAATCCGCTAGACATGGGAGAGCAAAATCTGCTTTTTGCAAATCCAGCCTTGGTGACTGGAACCTTCATGGCAAACTCTTTTAACACGTGCACAATTGTATCCATGAATTCTTTAAAATTTCTAATTTTTAATGTGTTGTTTCGAAAATTTTGCTCAATTGCATTAAATATTTCCACTCTATGTTTTTCATATTGTTTATCTATGCTGACGTAGCCTTTGGTCGGCCGAATAGAGGATAAAAATGCGTCATTTTCATTAAGGGCCCCTTTGGCTTCTTTTTCTTTAAACGTTCGAACAAAATCATCAAATGCATCTGCCACAAAATTAATCAATCTAATGGGATTATTAGGCGTGGAGCCGACAGTTACCGTTTTAAGTGAATCGTACCCGGTAAAACTGGTTGGTTGCAGTTCTATCGGAAATGGCACTCTCGCCACTCTACCATATAATTGAAATTCGTGCAAATTAAAAATAATAAAATTTGGATATGCCTCGGCATAGTCAAGTATTTTTTCATCAACCAAGTATGAAATTCTTTCTGTGAAAAGCTCTATGCTGCTTACCAAGCGATTGGATCCTTTAAATTCTTTTGGCATGTTATATATTCTCCATCATCTACTGGCCCCCGGGGCGCACGTTGCCAAACCAAAGTTTGAATTCTGCGTCGGGGACCTTGCCGTATTGCACGTAGCTTTCTCCGGTGCCGGGCTCAAGAACAAATCCTCCACCCAGCGCTTCTTTGGCTATATCTCCTGTCAATTCGGTACCCTTTGGTACGTAGATGGCGCCGCCACCAACACCGTTTAAAGAACTGACAGCGGGGAAGAAGCGGCCACCATATTTTCTAGCAATTGCATCATGCTTGGCAATATAATCTAACGCTTTGGCGCCAAAAAGGCCTCCCTTTTCATGCACATGATATCCATAGTGGCCACCACCGGCTCTTTCTGCAATAACCATCGGGGTACCGGTGTTTTTGCCTTGCTTTGAAGTGTTGAAGATGGGCCCAGCTTCGCTGCCACAGTTTTCACTAACGCCGGGCATCACTGCGGGTGCTAATTCAGGGTCTTTTTTGCCGCCGCGGCCAACCCATCTTGCATATAGAGTTGTTTCAAAAACGCCACTGGATACACGGCTGCCACATTTATATATCATATAATATCCACCAATTCCCAACTGCCATGAAAAGCTGCCATATCCAGCGCCCCCCGTGTCGTCTGATGGGCTTCCCATTGCTGGGCCCAATCCACGCGGATCAACATAGACATACATGCCCGGGAAATACGTCGCATTACCAAACAAAGTGATTGTTGCATCATATGGATCTCGAATTTGAGATAGGCCGGCATATCCTTCTTGTTCATAACGAAGTTCTTTATAATATGGTTGTTCGGTCTTTTTAAATTGAATATTCTTTACTAAACCTTCGGCGCGCCCGATTTCAAAATGGGGTATGCCAACTTGAGCATCTATGGCATAATCTCCAGTGTGATCGTGCGGATAGGCGCGCGTAACATAAAAAATCACATACTTATATTGTTTTCCGGTATCGGCCGTCATTTTATGTACATCGTCAGCAACTTGTATGATTGGGGTGCCCAACATGGCCATGTGAGTTAAATAGGTTGTTGGATCTATTCCCAATCTCCCATAAACATCGTCCATTGAAGCCAATTTGGTAACATTATCTTGGCCATCAACTTTATTAGGCATGCCCGATAGATAGCTAACGTGAGAATGTACTTTTGATTTCATCGATGAGCCAAAGCAATCTTCACTAGACGCCACGCTCAAAACGCTGTTCATCAAGTCTTTCACAAAATTTACCAGAGGATACTCAGCTTCGCCGCCTTTTGATATTACTTTAGCAGTAAACCATTCAACAAAATAATCAATCGAGATTGGAACATCGGCCATATTACATCTAAATATTTGACCGGTTTTAGGTTCAACCAATTCGATGTCTCCCAACAAAATTCTTAAATCTTGGAATGATTTAGAAAAAACCAAAAAATCATCATCCACAGATTCATCGCCCGATTTGACTTCAGACGATTTAGAAGTAAATTCAGAAATATTTGCCAAGCCTGCGTTTAAAATATCGCCCAAAAAGACAAAGGGCAGAACATATTCGTCTCTTGATGTGGGCTTCGCAATTAGTCCCGTTAGGTTTTCTGGCAGGTCTTTATCATCATCGTATGCGTCGATTATTTTTAAAATGTCTTTTTTCACATCTTTGGTTTTAAAGTTTTTACTATCTGTAAGCCCCATGGTTCCAAAATCAGACCATGGGCCCTTATTATTAAAAGAATCAAGCTGTTTAACGGGTATTACATGATAAAATATTTTTTTGTCAGCGCCCAATTTAATCAAAAGCGTTTTGAGTGCTATTTTTTTGTCTTTATCTCTTTCGGATTCAAGCATTTCCCTAACTTGATCTTTATCCTCATTAGCGCAGTCTAATGTGCTTACAATTTTTAAATCGCGCTCTCTTCCGAGATATCTTTTCATTAATTCAGCATTTGTTAATACATTCGCATATTTTGTAGAAAAAGCAGCATCAACATATGCCATATAATCAATGTCAAATGTGACCCTTCCTATATCGTCAATGTCAAAATTATGATCAACCATAACAAGGTTTAATGAAATGCATGAATTTTTAATTGCTTTATTTTGTTCTGCTTTTGGAAAAATCATTGGATCCAGCCCTGTTGTTGGAACTGCCCACCCCATGACCACTTTAATTCTGTAATTTTCGGGGAAGGAGTCTCTATTTGGATCTTTTTTTCCGCTCGTTCTTAACGCTAAATCAACATATCTAAAGCTCGCAGCGCTTCCTTTTCTTGTTTTTAAAATTTCGTTAAACGAATCAAAATGCATTGATAATTTTGCTTTTATGGCTTTTTTTGCAGTAAAAAAGTTGCTACCATCAAATGTTATATCAAAACTTTCTAGGCCGGCACCATAGCCGCGCGAGTCGCGTTTGTCATAAGCGGCCAAATCGTCAGCAGTTAGATGGGTATTGAATATTATTTCATTATGAATTTCCGATCCATCTTTTTGTTTAAAAACTTTGAATATTCTAACAAACGGAACTAATGCTGAAATTTGCATTGTGGTTAGTTCATTTAAAAGATGGTAATTGGTTGAACCTATTAATTTGTTTACCATTCCAAATGGGGCGCCATAAACCGGAATCATTGTGTTTGTGGCATCATCTGCATATGGTAGCTTTCGACTATAATCAATCTTATCCACCACATAGCCTTTATGCAACTGAGCGCTAAAAGATGAGAATTGTTTCATTCTGCTCAACAAATAACATTGTTGTTTGAATCTTTGCTGTTGTCCATACACTGGGGTGCCGCCGGTTAGTTTCTCTTTGTCTGCCCAAGCTGCCCGGGCGTTTTGAGTTGCTACCTGATTACGTTTTTGTTGGGCGACGGATCCTGCTTGCGTTTTAAGGCCGGCGGGTTGGGCGGGGCTTACTGGGCCGGCCTTGTTCGTGGGTGCTTTGTTTGCCACCGCATCCTCAATGCGGGAGACAGAGATCTCATTGAGTGCCTGAGCCTCATCGAGGACAATGCCATGTTCTTGCCTAAGTTTTTCATGTTGGGCGTTCAAATCATAGAATTCTTTTCGCTTATCTACCGCTTCAGATGCAAGCTCGCAGACATTTTTTGGGGCGCCGTCTTCACGACAAAGATTTCGGATCCACTTTGAGAACTCTTTGTGCTGTGTGTCATACAAGACGTTTTTGAGTCGATTGCCTTCATACTCCCATTTCCCGGTTGGCCTGGCCGAGGGGCCCGAGTGGAGTTCGCTACCTACCCCTTTCGCCCCGCCGCTTGTATACCAGTCGTCTAAAGCGTCGACGTAGTTCTTCCGGGCATCGTCCGCAGCCTGCCTTGCGTCGGTGACGGCTTTGGCTGAACTTTGAAATTGCTCGCCCCCTTCAGTGCCAGCGAGCATCTTTAAGGCTAATACGCTTCTATTCCATTCGTGCCCCCAGCCCATATTAATACCCCAATATGTCGTAAACTCTACTTAACGGAGTTGGAATATGAATCACATCCCCGACAGGCAAATGAGCTTCAGTGGGTGCCGTGTTAAACCACGCAATAATCCACCACAAACTTGAATCACCATAATATTGATTGGCTATTTTATAAAATCGATCTCCGGTGGTCCATACGTGTGGTATTAAATTTAAACGAGCGCGTTCTGCAACCGTGGGGTGTTTCATAATAGGCGAAGTATAGTGTTCTATAAATCTAACTCCGCGTTTTTTGCGTAACTCACTATAAACCGAGCTAATGTTTGTAATTTTTGATCTGTTTGAATAACGTGACATTTTTTAATATTCCTATTTCTTTTTTCTGGCAGCTTTAATTGCTCTGGATGTTGCCATATCGGCTCTTGGATCGTGAGTTCCCCAAGCAATTCGCTCATCTCCCCAAGATCTACCTTGGACGTCCAAGTAGTTCCGGGTTGCTGATATTTGCTCGCTGCGCCTTCTAAAAAACTCGGGCGCTCCGCGGGCAGCTGAGTGGTTTTCATCTGCTTCTGCTTTGGCAAATGCTCTACCAAATAGCCCACTATATCGTGCAGCAGCATTTAAAACATCAGCTTCTCTGTCGCGAATATTGCGGGCTTGGTTGACATCTCTATAAATATTATCATTCGTTTCACTATAGGCAAACGCGCCGTCGCCGGGCTTGGTGCTGCTTAAGGCGTCAAAATCTCCATTAATGCCATATGGCCAAACATGATCAGCGTACTCCAATTTTCTTGCAGAGAAGGCGTTTGCGCGGCCTTGGACGTGGCCGGAACTAGCTTCGTGGGCGTTCAGCGCGGCAATTACATTATCATTCCAACCCAAAGGCAATTCGTGCATGGGTGCAAAATCAATATCAATTTCTATCAATTTTGGAATAATGGCGCCAACCCCGTGAAAAACACCAGCATCAGTTTCTAAATTGTGATTTACAACTATATTTCTAACGGCGCCCAACAAACCTTGGGATTTCGAAGAGAATGCCATGGACATCCCGTCGCTATTGCCAGTCCCCACAAATTCCACTTTGTTTTTTCCGGAATGTTTTGCTACCATGTTCATAAAATCAAGCCTTATGAGAGGAGACTGGACTAAGTGGCGCGCAGTCAGTCCCACCGGCGCGCGAAGGAAACCGGGCTGGGCCTCCGAGTAGTCCATGGAGTAGCCCGGGTATAGCATTTTTATAAGTGCTTGTACTTTTCCTAAATTTTCGACACCTTCACTTAAAGTTGCAGCAGGCAATTTCCAACTCAAAGATATGCTTCTTTGAGTATTTTTATATTGGTATACTGGATCTACTCTACCAAATATTTCTTCAGCGCCCCAATCACAAGTAAAGTTGTCTTGAAAGTTTGTTACAAAAGCTTTAAAATACACCTGAAAACCAGTGGGCTCATGATGAAACCCAATTACTGATTTTTTTAAATTCGCATATGAATCTGAGGCATCGGAAAATGATTGAATCGATGGTGCAAAACCCGGAAATCGCGAAGATTGACCAGCAATTGAAGTGGTATACATTTCGCCTGTTTTGTCAAAATGCTTATTAGCATTAAAAATATCAAATGTGTTCCAGCCTCTAGGGGTTATTTTTTTTGACATTTTTATTTCTTCCTACTCGGGTATTCTCTAACACCAAAAGGCGCATACCATGTTCGACTTGTGATTCCTCGCTCACGATCTTGCTGTTGGCGCGCTTGATCCATTTTTAGTTGATTTGTAGCTTTGACTCTTTGAGCATCAGCAATTTGCTGGTCCGCAATCATCCCTGCGGCTTGTCTATATGGGTCGTATGCCCCCTCTTGG
>TARA_R110002020_G_scaffold475572_2_pt1 | contig 39436 bp, 40 predicted proteins | sample TARA_R110002020 | Tara Oceans TARA_R110002020 (sample SAMEA4396489) | marine metagenome | biome: Westerlies Biome; feature: [MES] marine water layer (ENVO:01000295) within the mesopelagic zone...; material: water (ENVO:00002006), including particulate matter (ENVO:01000060) such... | reverse complement strand
ACAACTGATTTTAAATAAAATACATATCGAACTCACGTTATTTAATAACAACATTTATTAATCATAAAACATTTTAGTCATGAACAGCACTCTAAAGTATTCCCAATTAAAAGTTGTCATTTTAATTTTGACATTTTTTGCAAGTTTTTCTTTTTTTGGCCAAGGCGACACTGAAGAAGTGATGGAAACTTCTATGGTAAGGACGCATGAGGATAAGGATTTACAATGGGGCCCTTGCCCATCTTTTATGCCCGAGGGATGCACAATAGCGGTATTGCACGGAGACCCTTCCAAGAAAAATGTGGATGTTTTTTTTAAGGTGCCCGCAAATTATGAAATACCCGAGCATTGGCATACTTCCGCCGAGCGCATGATCCTTGTTTCAGGTGAACTGCATGTTACCTATGAAGGCGAAAAGGAACAAATAATGAAAGTGGGCACCTATGCCTTTGGCCCCTCTACAAAACCACATACCGCAAAATGTGGGGATAAGGATCCCTGTGTAATATTCATTGCTTTTGAAGAACCCTTGGACGCTTTTCCAATGGTACTAAAACAATAATGGTAAATAAAGACCTTAAGGGAATTAGTTAAACAAACATTTAAAAATTATAATTATGGAAATGGTTATTGGTATGGATGCCGGCCTTGTTGCATCCTTTAAAAAACAAATAAGGGGAGAAGTGATTATGCCATCCGATGATAATTACAACAGCACCCGAAAGGTGTACAATGCCAATATAGACAAACATCCGGGGATGATCGTCAAATGTGTGGATGTGGCAGATGTTATAGCTTCGGTAAACTTTGGAAGGGAAAACAATTTATTGATCGCCGTTAGGGGAGGAGGTCACAATGGAGGCGGATTGGGCATATGTGATGAGGGTATGGTAATAGATCTGTCGGGATTAAAATTTATCCGTGTTGATACTTCCAATAATACAGTACGTGTTGGCGGGGGAAATCTTTGGGGAGAGGTAGATCATGCCACTCATGCCTTTGGACTGGCAATCCCTGCAGGAATAATCTCTACCACAGGGGTTGGGGGACTAACCCTGGGTGGCGGTGTAGGCTATCTTTCCAGGAAATACGGACTTACCATAGACAATTTGTTGGAGGCCGATATGGTTTTGGCCGACGGTTCCTTTGTTACCGTGAACGCAAAGCAGCACCCAGACCTTTTTTGGGCCATTCGTGGGGGTGGGGGTAACTTTGGTATAGTGACGTCCTTTAAATTTCAGGCCCATCCTTTGAAAACAGTTATTGGGGGACCAACCCTGTGGCCCATTGAGAAGACCGAAGAAATTATGGCCTGGTACGATGAGTTTATTCATAAGGCGCCAGAAGATCTAAACGGGTTTATTGCTACCATGGTTATTCCTGGACCACCATTTCCGGAACAACTGCACAACAAACAATTTTGTGGTATAGTATGGTGTTATACAGGTAAGCCCGATAAGTTTGAGGAGATTTTTAAACCGGTCTTGGCTAGAAAACCGCTGTTCGAACACGTAGGGGAAATGCCATATCCGTCTATACAAACCTTATTCGACGGACTCTTTCCACCAGGATTGCAATGGTATTGGAGAGCCGACTTCTTTAATAAATTAGGTCCGGAGGTGAGGGCTGGCCATTTAAAATATGGTTCTAAAATTCCCACTCCACTGTCACAAATGCATCTATATCCCATTAGTGGGGCTGCGGCCAAGGTAGGGGCAACGGACACCCCATGGGCCTATAGGGACTCAAAGTATGCCGGAGTTATTGTAGGGGTTGATCCAGATCCCAAGAATACTGAAAAAATCACTAATTGGTGCAAGGATTATTACAATGCTTTGCACCCACATTCCTCCGGAGGTGCCTATACCAATTTTATGATGGATGAGGGACAGGAACGGGTCATGGCAAGTTACAAACATAATTACCAGCGTTTGGCACGAATAAAAAAACAGTATGATCCCAAAAACCTGTTCCGGGTAAATCAAAATATCATGCCAAGCAATTAAGGTATGGAACAGTGATTGGCAGCCGAACTAATTAGGGTGCATAGGGTTTGGTTATATTTAGGGAGATTATGCTGTCACAGTACATCCAATATCTTTTGGGCTGCCAACCCTATTCGTTGTTTGGTCTCCTCGGTTATATATTTTCTTTGGTCTATCTGTTGGGGTTGATCAGAGGTGCAAAAATAACTGTGGATGCTCCTTCTTGGTTTAGTAGTACGGTTGGTAGTTCCTCCGTGCCAGGCGTGTGAATTAAAAATAAATACGGATCCCGCTGGGGCCTTAATGATAACTTCATCAGGATGGGGAAGGCTGGGGTCCTTCATTCTTTCTTGTGGCGATACACCAAGTTTATGGGTTCCAGGCACAATCCTGGTGGCACCGTTATTTTCGGTGAATTCGTCCAACAACCAAATGGAGTTGCATACCTTATATTCACCATGGACCGATTTATTTCCCCAATCTATGTGTAAATTCTGATGTCCAAGTCCGGGTTTGGCAGCCCTGTAGTTAAGGGATGATAATTTGAAGGATGGGCCCAGAACGGCGGCGATGCCGGCAAGTACTCTAGGGTGTGTGTAAAACACATCAAAAACATCCCCTTTATTCACCAGATCGGCCAACCTGTCGGCACCCTCCTCCTTGGGATGTCTAATATATTTGGACTCCACTAATTCCGCACCGGCAGCCTGACCTTCATTGAGCATTAGGGTTTCAATCATATCGTTTATGGCCTTCACCTGTGCATCCGTCAATAGTTTGCCCAGCGATAAATAACCCTGTGTTTCCAAAATTTCAATTTCCTCTTCGGTAAGCATACTTAAGTATATTTATTGTTAATTAAAGAAATTATTTAATCAAAAAAGGTACAATATTATTTTGATAACATCGACCATTATAATTGTACTAATTTTGATCGGACTTTTTTTGGGAAATAAAGTTTACCCATAACGAGCACATTAAGGCTAAAACTGCCAGTGAAAGGGTCAATGTATTGGTAAGTCCTGCATTGGGCAACCAGCCCGTTGTACTTTCCACCAAAAAAGCTATATAACTTGAAGGTAGATCGGATTTCCCCATACGCTTAAGTATCCCATAATGCCAATCCGTTAAAAAGCAGTAGCCCCATCCCTTCCAAATTCCCAAAAGAACCCAGGACCCAAAGGTTAAAAGTAAGGAGATAAGATTAAGTTTTCGTGTGTGTGCAAATAACCAGCCGAATAAATTAAAAATAATCAGGGCCGAATGGAAAACAAAGAAAAAAATATTGGCTATCCTTAAAAATAAATCGTCCATTAGGTAAAAGGATTGGTTCTTCTTAAAAGATAATAAATTTTTCCTGCCATACCGGTTTCGCCAAATTAGGGGAAAAGCAGTGGACTTAGGGGTGTTTAAAATATTATTATTCAGCTTTTTAAGGTAATATTTTGTATCTTTCATAGGGTTCCATTTTTCTCCTCTCCCCTGAATCTTTAACCTAATTTCTTATGGACAATTTAGAATCACAGCGTGATGGCGAAAGCTTTCTTCTAAAATTGACCGAGATTATTCGTAATAATTTTGATAACGAACAATTTGGGGTTAAGGAAGCTGCCCGTATTTTTGGAGTTAGTCGCTCACATTTGCACAGACGGTTGAAAAAGTTGACTGGTAAATCCGTAAGCCAGTTCATTCGGGAATTGAGATTGGAAAAAGCAATGGAACTTCTTCAAAAAGATATGGCCACGGTATCGGAAATTGCGTATTCCGTGGGCTTTCACAGTCCCACCTATTTTAATACTTGTTTTAAGGAACACTATGGCTTTACCCCTGGGGAAGCAAAAATTCGAGAGCACTTGGAGCTAGAACGGCCAAAGTTTAAAAAAACTGGTAAGGAGAAAACAATGTTTAAAGTAGTGTTGGGCATTCTATTCCTAATAATTTTGTTCAGCTATATCAACCATAGAAGTATTCTGTCAAAACTCCAAAAGGATACTCCTTCAATTTCCCCACTATTGTCCAATGATAGTACTAAGTCCATTGCGGTTTTGCCCTTTAAGAATTGGAGCGGAGACCCCGAATTGGAATATATAAGTGATGGGATGACCGATGCTGTTATCAGTAGAATTTCTGAAATAAAGGAAATGGATAGAGTAGTTCCTTTTACGTCCAGTGTCCAATTCAAGAACAGCGAAAAAAGTATGCCTGAATTGGCAAAAACACTTAATGTATTTTATATTCTTGAAGGAAATTTTCAAAAACAGGGTAGTCAATTTAAAATAAATCTACGTTTGAATGACGGTCCCTTAAATAAACAAATATGGTCTGGATCATATTCTGGAGAATGGAAGACGAATGAAATTTTCGAAATTCAATCCAAGGTCGCGGAAAATGTTGCCAACATTATGAATGTAAAACTTACCGAAAGGGACTATGATGCTTTCACAGGAATACCCACAAAAAGTGAAGAAGCCTATAATTATTATCTCTTGGCAGAATATCAAAATAATAAATTTAATCAAACATCATTTAAGAATGCCATTCCTTTATATGAAAAGGCCTTTGCAATGGATTCAACTTTTGTAGAACCCTTATTGGGCCTTGCCGACATATATGTTACAGGAGGCGCAGTTTGGGGCTTGTACGGAGAACAGGAGGCTTGGAGAAATGCCAAATTTTATTTGCAAAAGGCTTCAGCAATTGATGGTGAAAATGTGCGTTTGTCCGATCAATTGTTTGTAGGCAAATTTTATTTTGAATGGGACTTTGAGGCCGTGGAGCAGTATATTTCGGACAATTACGCCCATAAGGGTGCCGATAATTGGAATGAATATCTTTTTGTAGATTACTACATTAAGACCGGTAAATGTGCATATGCTCTTTCTGAATTGAATAAACTTATTTTGGAAGATCCCTCTTTTGGATGGTTATTTGCCATTAGGGCCTCTGTGATATTTTTTTTGTACTCGGCAGCAGAGGCTAAAAAAGAATTAAAACACATTGATCCATTATTCTTGGATGATATGTTCTACCTAAGGGAAGCAGCCAAATGGTATTATTATTTTGGGGCATATGAAGAGTCTAGATTAATGTTGGAGAAATTGATGAATAGTTTCCCTGACCGACCGCCCATTGTTGCCTGGCTTAATGCGGTACATTTTGAAATGGCCAATAACCGTGAAGGTGTCCAGGAAAGCCTTTCCACATTACAAAAACACTACGTTAAAGGTTCTTCAGGTAGTCCGGCCTGGTTTATGGCGCTGTATTACTGCCATATTCAAGAAGACAGGGAAGTATTCAAATGGCTTCAAAAATCCTACGATAACCACGAAGTGGAAATGACCTGGTTACGTGCCGAGCCTTTGTTGGCGCCATATAGGCAGGATCCGAGGTATTTGGACCTGTATAAAAAAATGAAGTTTCCCGTACCTCCTCTGTCATCTTTAGACTAATCAAATTGCTTATGCGGTTCTATTCTCCTTTTAAAACAACATAAGTGTAAGGCTTTAAGTCATTTGTTATATACTTCAAAATTAACTTTTAAGGAGCGTATACATAATTGCTATGCGCAGCTAAACAATTAATCGCATCTTAGGTTTCAAGGAATTATGAACAGTTTAAACCACCTTATCATGAAACAATTTGTAACATTATTGATTTTTTTTAGTCTTGCAGGCCTGGTGCTTGCACAGGAAGACAATGACGGAATTGACCCTGTAACCTTGGACGCCATAACAGTATCTCCAGTTAATGTTGATTATTTACGGGAGGTAAATGATGGAAATACTCCGGAAGTTGTTCAGGAATTGCAATTCAAGGCCGCTAATTTTGATGTAACCTCCTTATCCGAATACGATAAAAAGGATATCCATACTTTTGATGTTGTGTTTAAAGCGAGTAACGGGGATATTATAGCGTCCTATACAGCTGATGGTTCAATAGTAAAAGCCTTTGAAAAGTTTGAAAATATTGTACTGCCAATGACCGTGCGTAAAATGGTATTTGACGGCAATGATGGATGGAAAATGGAAAAGAATCACTATATGTGTGTATTTTCCGAAGACAATTTGACCAAAAAACAGTACAAGGTTACTTTGACAGACGGGCATCAAAAGAAGAAAATGACCTTAAACTTTGATAAATAATAATTCAATTGTGAAGTAGTTTCTACAACCTTATTCCTCCGGTAAGGTTTTTTTATTTGTTCCAAAGCCCCATATCAATGGTTTATTTGGCGACCATAATTGCTTCCCTTTCTAAGATTAAAAAACCAATGCGCGTAATGGTAGCCAATTAAGCGCGTAAAAATATTTGCATAATAATAAGGCAGCAGCATTTATACCTCTAAAATTAATGCTCTATTTTTTCAAAACCTTGATATTAACCCCAGCTTGGGTATATTCTTCAAACAAGACTAAATTTCCCAATCACAGCGATTTCCTTAATTTTACGGATTTAATGCGGACAATATGAATAAATTATCTTGTCTGTTCCTTATATTGGTTTTGATTTTTGCCTGTAAGGACTCCAGGACAAACAATGTTTTAACTTCCTAGAATACTATGAATATTACCAATAATCCGTTACTTGTAGAAAGTACGCTACCCTATGGTGCACCTGATTTCAGTAAAATAGATAACAGCCATTTTAGGGATGCCCTTTTGAAGGGAATCACTCAACAACATACAGCAATAGAGGAAATAGTGAACAGTACCGATACGGCAACTTTTGAAAATACTATACTGGCACTGGAAAAGAGCGGTAAGGTTTTAGACCGGGTCAGAAACGTATTTTCTGCACTTACCGGTGCCCATACCAATGATACGCTTCAGGCCGTGCAGGAGGAAATGGCTCCTAAATTTTCTGAACTTAACGATGCCATTTACCTGAATGATAAATTGTTTCAACGTGTTAAATCCTTGCACAGTGCAAAAGAATCTTTGGAACTTGATGCCGAATCCCAAAAATTATTGGAAGACTATTTTGAGGATTTTGAAATAGCTGGTGCCAACTTATCCCCAGAGGATAAGGAGACTTTAAAATCATATAATTCACGTTTGGCCACTTTGGTAAATTCTTTTAACAAGACCTTACTTGAGGCTAATAATGCAGGGGCCGTTGTTTTTACCCAGAAATCGGATCTCGCGGGATTATCTGAAGCCGAGTTGAAATCTTTAGAGAACAAGGATGGGGAAGGATGGAAGGTTCCTCTTCAAAATACGACGCAGCAGCCATTATTGCAATCCTTGAAAAAAAGGGAGACTAGGGAGAAGTTGTTTCAGGCTGCTTGGTTGCGTGCCGATGGAACGCCACAGGATACTAAAACTTTAATTACTGAAATAGCGGAATTACGTGCCAAAAAAGGGGCCTTGTTGGGCTTTGGCAATTATGCTGAATGGAGCCTCCAAAACACTATGGCCAAAGTGCCGGAGAATGTGAATAAAATGTTTGCCGGCCTTATACCTGCCGCTACGGCAAAAGCTAAGCAAGAGGCAGAGGAAATTCAGCTAATGATAAAGAAAAAGGGAGGGGATTTCATTCTGTCTCCGTGGGATTGGAACCTTTATGCCGATATGGTGCGCATGGAAAAATACGATCTGGACGAAAACCAGATAAAACCCTATTTTGAATTGAAAACAGTACTTGAAAAAGGGGTTTTCTATGCTGCCGAAAAATTATACGGAATAACCTTTAAAGTCAGGACCGATATCCCTACCTATCATGAAGATGTATTGGTATATGAGCTTTTTGAAGAGAACGGAGATCCGTTGGGATTGTTCTATGGCGATTTCTTTTCCCGACCAAGCAAGCGGGGAGGGGCCTGGATGGGCAATTTTGTAGATCAATCCAAATTATACAATAAAAAACCTGTTATTTACAATGTTTGTAATTATCCGAAACCCGTGGCCGGTGAGCCGGCATTACTGACCTACGATGAGGTGGAGACCATGTTCCATGAATTTGGACATGCCCTTCACGGCTTTTTTGCCGATCAGCAATACCCGTCCTTGTCAGGTACCTCGGTGGCGAGGGATTTTGTAGAGTTTCCTTCCCAGTTCAATGAAAACTGGGCCCTGTATCCTGCAATCCTGAAAAACTATGCCCTTCATTACCAAACAGGGGAGCAGATACCGCAGACGCTTATCGACAAGATAAAGAAATCCGGGACTTTTAACCAAGGGTATAGCCTAACTGAAAATTTGGCGGCCTCCAACTTGGATATGCAGTGGCATACCATTGGTTCCAATTTTAAAATCGAGGATGCCAATGCTTTTGAAAAGGAAGCTTTACGAAAGACTGGATTGGATGTGGTCCCCGCCGTTCCCCCACGATATAGATCCACCTATTTTGCACATATCTTTGGCAGTGGATATGCTGCGGGGTATTATTCCTATCTATGGACCGAAATGCTTCATCACGATGCCTATAATTGGTTTGAGACCCATGGTGGACTAACCAGGGAGAATGGTCAGCGTTTGAGGGATATGATTCTTTCGCGGGGCAATACCCTGCCCTTGGAAAAAATGTATAAGGATTGGCGCGGTAGTGATGCACAAATAGAACCTATGCTAAAAGCACGGGGGTTACAATAATTGTTGCCTTGAATTATCTTGGTATTAAATATTAAAAAGGGGGCTGTTGTGGGCCTCTTTTTTATTTTCCAAGATTGTGAACAGTCCCAACTTTTACTTTCTTGAAACAGGAAGTAGGCACCTTCCAAAATTCCTTGTAATCGAAATGTTGTAACAAAAGTTTAAGGGTATTATCTTTAAAAGCATAATCCTTAACATTGTTCACTATGAAAACCGTTTCTTATTTCAGGATATCGGGACTTTTTATCCTCATGTTATTATTTTTCAACATTGGACAGGCACAAATGGAATCCTCGTCCGAACTTTACCGTACAGTATTAAAATTGGACAGTATCTTGTTCGAAAATGGTTTTAATAATTGTGAGCTCAAGGAGATGGAGCACTTAATTGCCCCTGATTTGGAATTTTATCATGATCAGTCCGGGATAAGCACTTCCAAGGAGGAATTTTTTAAGGCTATAGAACAGAATATTTGCGGAAGCGGAGACAAGAAGCCTATTCGTAAATTGGTAGCGGACAGTATGGAGGTATTTCCATTGTACAACAACGGAGTTTTGTATGGGGCCATACAAAACGGGGTACATGAGTTTTATATAAAGGAGGCCCATAAAGAACTTTATATTACCGGGATAGCCAAATTCTCCCATGTTTTTATACTGCAGGATAGTAAGTGGCAGTTAAAACGGGTGTTGAGCTATGACCACCGATCGCCCGAGGAATAACTTGGGCCTTTTTGGGTAATGTTGCATAAAAGCAGTTGAAGCTCGATTTATAATGGATTCAAATAGTCACTTTTTCCTTATGTTTATTTGCTGATAATCTCTGGAAAATTAAATTTGGGATGCATTTCAACGAATAAATGGTTAATTATTAAAAATGTGGTAGGGTAAAGTCCATCTTTGATTGTTATTGTTTATGAGCCTTTGATTAAGGGGCCTAGCTGACATTTACTAATTTTTAAAATTTATAACTATGAAATTCAGATTGATAACAATTGCATTATTTTTTGTTTTTACAGTTTTTATTTCTTGTACTGACAATGATGATAAGAATGGGGATTATGGGCGACTTTCCGTTAATTTAACGGATGCACCTTTTCCACATGATCTGGTAGCAGAGGCAAACGTAACTATTTTTAAGATAGATGCCCGTTACAAAGGGGATGTGGATATTATTTCCGAGGTAGAGGATAATTCAGATGCCTCAATGATAACAGAAGAAAAATCTTCCTTTGTTGTTCTGATGGAAGATGAAATGGAGGTCAACCTTTTGGACCTTACCAACGGAGTTACCAAGAATTTGGTTGATCTAGATGTCCCTGTTGGAATTTACGACCTTGTAAGGGTATATGTTAAAGGTGTAAACGTGGTACTAACGGATGGCTCCACTTTTGATTTAAAAGTACCTAGCGGGGAACAAACAGGAATAAAGATCTTTATTAAACCTGGTCTTGTGGTTGAAGGCGGCCTAAGTGCCGATTTATTGTTAGATTTTGATGTAAGCAAATCTTTTGTAGCTAAAGGAGGAGGCAGTAATTTTGAGAATATAACCGGATTTAATTTTAAACCAGTCATTAAAGCTTGTAATATGTCCACCGCTGGCACTTTGTCCGGTAAGGTGACAACACTTCAAGAAGAAGTTGCGGTAGGATTGAAAGGAGCACAAGTGGCCGTTTTTGCAGCCGACACCTTGAATACTACTACTTTTACGGATGCTGACGGAAAATACATGGTTATGGGACTAATGGCCGGAAGTTATGATGTTGAGGTAGAATTATCAACCTACCAAAAGCAGTCTGTTGCCGATATAGAAATAGTTGCTGGAAATACCACCTCCCAAGATTTTGTTTTGGTTGCTGGGGAATAACAATACTTTATAAGAAATGTAAAAGGTGGGTGTCATAGCCCACCTTTTTTTGTATAAGATTATATAATTTGCCGTATGTTCAATGCAATGGTGAATCCAGTCCATTACAAAATTGAAGATTAGTTGTATCCAATTGAAATAAAATGCAGACATAATCGGATCACAAAAAAAAAGCCGAACAACTATTGAAAGATGTTCAGCTTTTAAAGCTTAAAAGCGATTCCTTAATTAAGGGAAGCCAATAGTTTTTCCGCCACCAACTCCGAGGATGCCGGATTTTGTCCTGTAATTAAATTACCATCCTGTATGGCATAAGGAGCCCAGTCAGATTTTTTGGAGTAAATACCTCCAGTTTCTTTTAACATATCCTCCATTAAAAAGGGAACCACATTGGTAAGTTGTACGGCTTCCTCTTCAGTATTGGTAAATCCGGTTACCTTTTTGCCTTTAACCAGTGGAGAGCCATCTTCATTTTTAACCCCTTTTAGTGCGGCCGGGGCGTGACATACAAAGCCAATAGGTTTCTTCTGTCTGTTAAAAGTCTCAATGAGTGCTATAGAGGTGGTATCGTTCGCCAAGTCCCATAACGGTCCGTGGCCTCCTGGATAAAATACGGCGTCGTAGTCACTGGGATCTATTTTTGACAAGGCTAAAGTATTCTTTATTTTATCCTGTGCCACGGCATCATTTTTAAATCGCTCCGTATCCTTGGTGCTGGCATCAGGAGTGTCACTGCTGGGATCTATCGGGGCCACCCCACCTTTTGGTGTAGCTAGTGTAATATCGGCCCCTTTGTCCAATAAAGTATAATATGGGTTCGCAAATTCTTCGATCCAAAATCCCGTTTTCTTTCCGGTATCCCCCAATTCATTGTGGGATGTTAGTACAAATAATATGTTCATTCTAAATTTTTTTTAATTAATTCTTAATTAGGGTCCAAATCCAAGTCTTAGACTTTTACGATCATTTTCCCTTTGTTTTTACCCTCAAACAAATCCAAAAATGCTTGTGGGGTATTTTCGAAACCTTCCACTGTGGTTTCGGTGTATGTTAATTTGTCTTCCGCCAACCAAGTGGATAACTGCTTCATGGCCTCCGGGAACTTCTCCGAAAAATTGGAAACTATAAATCCTTGCATTAATGCGCTATTTTTAACCAAAAAGGGTTGAACGCTAATACTCTTTGGAATTTCTGTGTTATTGTACACGGAAATAGCACCGCAAATGATCATTCTGGCAAATTTGTTGATATTAAATAGAACAGCATCAGAAATGGGGCCGCCTACATTGTCAAAATAAATATCAATACCATCTGGACATGCAGTTTTAAGGGCTGTTCCCATATCCTCTGTGGTGTTGTAGTTAATGGCGTGATCAAAGCCAAAATCCGAGGTAAGCATGGCCACTTTTTCATCCGTTCCGGCAATACCCACTACATAGAGTCCCAGTATTTTTCCAATCTGTCCCACTACACTGCCCACGGCACCCGCAGCACCCGAAACTACTAAGGTTTCCCCGGCCTGGGGTTTGCCAATTTGGGTGAGCCCACAATAGGCGGTTAGTCCGGTCATACCCAAAATGCCCAAATAGGCACTGAGGGGAGCTAGGTCCTTATTTATTTTTAAAAGGCCTTCCCCTTTGGAAACCTGTTGGGTTTTCCAGTCCATCATCCCCGAAACATAATCACCTTGTTTAAATTTATCGTTCTTGGAAGCAATAACTTTGGCTACTACCCCGGAGGTTATGGGTTTACCTATCTCAAAAGGTGGTATGTACGACTTGGCATCGCTCATTCTTCCCCTTAAATAAGGGTCCACGGAAATATAAGTAGCCTCCAAAAGTATTTCACCTTCTTGGATGCTTAGATCCTTTTCCTCCTTTAAAAATTGAAAATCCGATAAAGTAGGTTTCCCTTTAGGTCGTTTTTTTAATAAAATTGTCTGAATCATAATGTTGTTTTAAGTGAATTGAGTTTTATTTTTTAATACTGTTCCATGCCGCCTGATAGGCATCCTCTAGGTGATCCTGATTTAATTGAAAAACACCCCTTTGTTGCATTACCATTAAAAAGGAGAGGGGATTTATGGAGTACGCGTATAATAGGTAGGGCGACAAAGGTTTTATAATACCTTCCTTCTGTCCCCTTTCCCATAAGTCAAGTAAAGGTTGAAGGTGTTTAAGACCTTCCTGTCTACTTGCTTCATCTATTATTGGGGTATTGTCGCACTGGGCAAGAAACATAGCTTCTTCCACTTCCTTAAGTTTAAAATCGGCAATGCGCTTCCAAATTATTTCAAAACCTTTGGATACAGGTATGTCGTTACTGTAGTTTTTGAAAGCATAATCGGTATAAGCCGCCTTAACTTCTATATAAACCTTGTTTACAAGGTCCTGCTTATTATCAAAATACAGGTAAATAGTAGCGGGTGAGACGTTCGCCATTTTTGCAATCTTGGACATTGGAGTAGCGTGAAAGCCATTGTTATTGACTAGCTTAATGGTGGCTTTTACCAAGGCATTACGCTTTTCAATACTTTTTTGAAGTTTTGCCATAATATTCTAAATGGAAATTTACAAAGTGCTGTTCAGGGTTGATAGCAATATGGGTACAAAGATAAGAGTAAAAATGAATGTTCATTCTTTTTTATATCACTTTAACAAAAGTTTACCGGAATAAAAATTTGCATAAATAGGATATTGTTATTAAAAGCTGATTATTTGGGAGTGATAGGGGATAGTGGTTAATTTGGGAGGACTATGATTAAAGCAAAATCTGACCGAGATGTAATCTGCCAAAATCATCGTATTCAAAAAGGGATAGCCTTTAGATACGCAATACAGAGCGCACTTCGGATATTAAGGTGAATAAACTTTATGATAAATTTATCTTAAAGTTAAGTTTACTAAAATTGAATTTAAAACGTAATATTTACATTTACTGCTATTATACTTAGTTAACCACAGACCATTTTGAACGATTCCATCAGCACATACAACAAAATTAACGCTGAAGTTGGTATAAAAATAGAACCTTTCGATGTCACTAAAAGGTATACCAAGCCTCACAAACACAATAAATATCTGGAAATAATATATTTTATAAAGGGTAGTGGTTTTCATCATTTGGACATGGAAAGTCACAGTATAGAACCACCCTTGTTGTTTATTGTTAAAAAGGATGAGGTTCATCATTGGGAGATTACCACAAAACCCAAGGGGTATGTCATCATTATCAAGGAATCGTTTTTAGAGAAAACCTTGGACAAATACATCAATACGCAATTGATAAAACTGAACAACTGTCAAAAAATAATGGTTGATGAGGGGGACAAATCATTAAACGCTTTGTTTAAGTCCTTATGTTGGGAGATGAAACAAGCTAATTTAAACCAGGAAGCAGTGGAGGGCGGGGTAAAGGCTATATTGTCGAAAATGGTTAGGTATGCCACTTTACAAGGTGGGGAAAATACGGATAAGACAGTTCAATTTGTAAATTTATTGTCCGAAAACTTAAAGAATAATGTCTCGTTCTATGCAGAAATTTTAAATACTACTTCACAGAACCTCAATTCTTTATGTCATAAAGTGTTCAATAAAACGGCATCCGATGTTATTGCTGAACATATTATTGTGGAGGTAAAAAGACAATTGGCCTATACAAACAAATCAATCAGTGACATTGCCTATGATTTGGAATTTAAGGACAGCTCGCATTTTACCAAGTATTTTAAACGATATACACAACTTACCCCATTACAGTATAGAAAAAACCTAGTTTAAGTATTGGTACCATTCCTTTTTCAAATACACCATTTTAAGTTGGAAGTCTCCTCTATTTTTGTCAAAATTTTTAATTTGAATGGATATTTATGAATTGTAAGAACTTCTTTATGCTTGTGGTCCTATTGGTCGGAGTACAAGTATCAACTGCCCAAATTTCAGGAAAAATTATTGATGCCACAGATAATTCGCCATTGGAATATGCCACGGCAGCCCTCTATAATCAAACAGATGGCTCCCTGATAACGGGTGTAGTTACTTCTCAGGATGGATCCTTTGTTATAGACAAGGTGAAACCCGGAACCTATTATATGGAAGCCTCCTTTATGGGGTACGATACCAAAACCATATCCGATATTACGATAGATAAAGGGCAACCCGTAAGGGACCTTACCGTAATTGGCTTGTTCTTCGGGAACCAATTGGACGAGGTGGTTATTAAGGGTGAACGGGCCACAGTTCTTCATAAGATAGACCGTCAGGTATTTGATACCAAAAAGTTTCAAAGCAGTCTGGGCGGTAATGCCATTGATGTAGTAAGAAATTTGCCATCGGTTACTGTTGATGCACAAGGCGGTGTCAGTGTCAGGGGTAGTTCTGGATTTGCCGTCTTAATCAACGGAAAACCAACCCAAGGTGATGCCAGTGCCATATTGTCCCAATTACCGGCAAATTCATTGGAAACAGTGGAGTTGATTACAGCGCCTTCGGCCAAATATGATCCTGAGGGTAAAGGAGGTATTTTAAATATAATAACAAAAAAGGGAGCCACCAATGGAGTTTATGCCCAAGTAAACCTGCGCGGAGGTTTACCTTCAATAGAACCCTATGACACTAAGGTGGCTGCACAAAGATATGGGGTGGATGCTACCTTAAATAGAAGAACGGACAAATGGAACCTGTCCTTTGGTACCAGTTACCAGCGCAATGATAAAACAGGTAGGAGGGAAGGTGAGGTTTTTGTCATCAATCAGATAGAGGACAAGCAAACTTTTTTGCCTTCCGATGGGGAGCGGAGTTTTGATGATATTAGCTATAATGGGCGTTTTGGAGTAGATTTCACACCTACTGATGCAGATACCTATTCTTTGGGTTTCTATGCAGGAAAACATACTGTAGATCGTTTGGCCGATATCGATTATTATGACAATCATGCCATTTCGCCTATTGGAAGTGGCATTAGGGAATATACTTTTCAGTATTATAATCATAATTTAAGAACTAGAAAAGGCGATTTTGCCCTGGGCAGTTTTGATTATGCCCATAAATTCAACAATGATTCCAAGTTGTCTACCTCCCTATTGTATGAATACACTTTTTTGGGCGGTCCTACCTATAATGATAATTTGGGTCTTACCGATCGTAATATTATTTATCAGCAGGAGTACAATACCAATGACAACCCACTAAACGGGTATAGGGTGAATGTGGATTATCAATTTAAGCCTTTTTCCTTTGGTACTTTGGAAACAGGCTATCAATTTAGGGATATTGACCACACAGGTGAGTTTGTTTATGAGCGCGATGGCGTTTTAGTACCTGAGTTTTCCAGTAATATAAGTTTACAGCGTACCATTCATTCTGGATATACCCAACTTACAGGCGCAAGCAATAAATGGGATTATGCCGGTGGCCTGCGTTTGGAATCTATGGATCGCACTTATTCCGAGGATTTAAGGAATGCCGAACCCGAGCAAACCTATAAATATGATTTTGTTAAGTTGTTCCCATCCGCTTCCCTGCAATATGCTGTGAACGATGCTACCAAATTAAAGGCTGCCTATAGCAAAAGGGTAGAAAGGACAACTACCCTAAAAATGAACAGTTTTGCAGAAAGGGAACACTCCGAGGTTTTTGAACAAGGGGACAATCAATTGAGACCTGAGTTCATAGATTTGGTAGAATTGGGGTTCGTCAAAAATTTTAAAGGAGGTAATTCGGTAAGTGCCACGGCTTATTATAGACATGTGGACAATGTAATAAACCGTGTAAACACCTTGGCCTATGAAGCCAATGGTGCTGTATTGGACAGTATTATTAACAGGGTGTATTCCAATGTAGGTAAAAGCAATGCCGTTGGACTTGAAATAGGGGCACAATTAAAACCGAGCCAAAATTGGAGCAATTATTTAGGCGCTAACATATATTCCTATGATATTGAGGGGGCCTTTGTATTTAGGCATAGGGATGGTATTACCAGAAATTACGATGTAAATACGAATGCCACTATATATTCTTTCAACCTAAATTCTACCTATTCGTTCTGGGAAAATGCTTCTTTACAGTTTACTTTTAATTATTTGTCCGAAACGAATACCGCCCAAGGAGAGGATTCTAGGTTCTATTCCCCCAATCTAAGTTTCCGAAAGTCGTTTTTTGACAATAAATTAACGGCTACCCTTCAATGGCAGAATATTGATATGGGATTGTTGGATACCAATGAACAGCGAATCACTACTTATAAAGCCAATGAATTTTACACTACTACCAATTACAGGTATGAGGTAGATATGGTATCACTTAATTTGTCCTATACTTTTAATGCCATAAAAAGTAAGGCAAAGTTTATAGAAAGTGAGTTTGGAAAAAAGGAATTCTAAATAGGCAGACATAGTAATATTTCCCCGAAAAAAGGTTTAGCAAATAATAATAACTAGACCTTTTTTTTATTGCCTTGGTCATGGCGGTATTCTGAAAAGGCACCTTGTATTGCAGTCGCAGTAACCATTCTAAACAACAATAGTCTTTACCAAGGTGTAACCGTCCGCTGTATTTCCTGTGAGCGAGTCTGCCATATTGCCATCTAGACTGTTTATGAATACATTATCCCTATCATTTAAGGTGTCCGCTTCACCTTTATATGAGGAAGTGGCATAAACGGTATCACAAACGGATTTAGGAAAGGCAATTTGGGTTATTCTAATCGACTCTCCCTTAGCATTCAAAACCTCAAGGTGAATGTGTGGGGCCCTACCTCTGTACCATCCTGGGAAAATGCTTATAAAGGAAGCGCTGCCATCGGTATCGGTAGTTTGTCGGCCTCTTAAAAAATGGGCGTTTGTAAAATCACTTTGTTGAAGCGCATTATTCCCATATTCGGAGTAGTATCCTTGGGCATCGCAATGCCAAACATCTACATAAACGCCGGAAAGTGGTTTGCATTCATCAATAAGATCCAGTACGTTAATTGAAATTAGTAAGGCTACACCAGTTCTATCGGAAACAATATTGGCCTTCATTAGATCTGATGGGGTTTTAATTGGGAAGGGTCCTGCAGTCTCACTAGGGGACAATTCACATTCCTCCATACCTAATTCGGTTTCTTTGGGGTCACTACCCTTGGAGCAGGCATGAACTACCGTAGTAGGGACGGCAACGATTATTCCCATTCCCAAGGCTCCTTTTTTTAGAAAATCCTTTCTTTTCATTATTAATGGATTATAGACTTTACTAAAGTTATTCAAAAAGGAGGTCTTAATGAAGGAAATTGGAAGAATAGTGCAGGCAAGAGGAATATGGATTATTTTTTTTCTATACATTTTGTAAAGAATGCTGCATACAATAAAATAGGAAACAAGAGCACTAACCGTTAATATATTGGAATATAAACCAATTACAGGCATTCCCTAGAAAACTGTGGCTATCTTTGCCGAAAATTATTTTATGTCAAAGCAGTTTTCTGATTTAGGAATTAACGAACACCTACTTCAAAGTTTAATAGACCAACAAATATCAGAGCCCACTGATATTCAGAAGAAGGTGATTCCTGTGATTTTGGAGCAAAACAAGGATGTAGTTGCTCTGGCAAAAACAGGAACAGGTAAAACGGCTGCTTTTGGTTTGCCCTTATTACAATTAATAGAAACTGAAAATACCAATATCCAGGGCGTAATATTGGCGCCTACACGGGAACTGGGGCAACAGATCTATACTAATCTGGTTTCCTTTTCTACCCATAGTCCGTCTATTTCCATTGCTTCAATATGTGGAGGAATCCCTATTAAGCCTCAAATAGAACGTTTAAAGAGTGCCACCCATATCGTAGTAGCCACACCAGGTCGCTTAGTGGATTTGGTGAAGCGGGGAGCCATAAACATTAAAAATATTAAGTATTTGGTCTTGGATGAAGCCGATGAAATGGTAACTGCCTTAAAGGTGGATTTGGATAGTATTATTGCAGAAATCCCAAAATCCAGAAAAACATTATTGTTTACGGCAACCATGCCAGGAGCCTTAAAACAATTGATCCAGAATTATATGTCCAAACATGTGGTTCAGATAGAAGCGGACATGGCTACAGTAGGGCATCAGGGAATAGAACATAGGTATGTTGTCGTAGAACCCATTGAGAAATTGGAAGTTCTACTTCACTTTTTAAAGTCCAGGGAGGGAGAAAGAGGAATTATTTTTTGCAAGACGAAAGCGGCGGTAAATAAATTGGGAAAAAACTTGGCCATCAATAAATTCCGATCAGGTGCAATACATGGGAGTTTAACCCAGGGTATTCGAGATCGGGTAATGGGACAATTTAGGGAAGGGTTTATAGATATTATGGTGGCGACCGATTTGGCTGCCCGTGGTATTGATGTTAAGGAAATATCCTATGTAGTAAACTATCATTTGCCGGACACCTATGATACTTATGTGCACAGGAGTGGACGTACCGCCAGAGCAGGGGCAGCGGGATTCTCATTGAGTGTTATCCAGAAAGAGGAAGTAGAGGATATTGCCGAATTCCAAAAGGAGTTGGGTATAGATTTTAAAGAATTTAAAAAAGCGGATGCCGAAAGTATTGAAGAAAATAACGCCTTGATTTGGGCCAACAAAATATTCAAGACCAAACCCAATCGTACTATTTCCCAGGATTTTAGGGAGAAAATAAGAACAGTATTCCATCACTTGACCAAGGAGGAACTTATAGATAAGATACTTACAGATCATTTGGGGCAATCAAGCAGTGGAAGCCCAAAATTGGAATCGCCCAAAAAGAAAAAAAATAAACAATAATCATGGCCAACAATATAAAAGAGCAGGAGGATATTTTATTAAAATTAAATATCCAGCAGTTGAACCCTATGCAGGAAGAGGCTATTTCTGTTATTGAAAAAACAGCCAATACAATTATTCTGTCCCCAACGGGAACCGGTAAGACCTTGGCATTTCTATTGCCTTTATTGGAAACTCTGGATCCTAATATTGACGAGGTCCAGGCACTTATTCTAGTGCCTACCCGGGAATTGGCTATACAAATTGAGCAAGTGGTTAGGAATATGGGGACCGGTTATAAGGTAAATGCCGTTTATGGAGGACGCCCTATGTCCAAGGATAAGATCGAAATTAAACATAGCCCTTCTATTTTAATAGGCACCCCAGGACGTATTTTGGACCATTTTGATAGTGACAGGTTCTCAAGGCAAAGTATAGTGACCCTGGTATTGGACGAGTTTGACAAGTCTCTGGAAATAGGTTTTGAGGATGAAATGGCAGGAATTCTCAGTGAATTGCCCAATATTAAAAAAAGGATCTTGACTTCCGCTACACAGGGAGTTGAGATACCAAGTTTTGTGAAATTGGATAATCCTGTGCTCATCGATTATTTAGAGAAAGAAGTTGGTTCAAAATTGGCAATTAAGATTGTGTTGTCAACTGCCAAGGATAAATTGCCAAGGCTATTGGAACTGTTGCATCATCTGGGAAATCAGCCTGGAATCATTTTCTGTAATTTTAGGGATAGTATAGAAGAAGTAAGTTCTTTATTGGAGAAAAATAAAATAAGACACAGTTGTTTTTCCGGAGGTATGGAGCAAAAGGATAGGGAGCGTTCCCTTATTAAATTTAGAAACGGAACCACTCAAATTTTAATCGCCACGGATTTGGCGGCGAGGGGAATAGATATCCCGGAATTAAAATATATAATTCATTACGAGCTTCCACATTCTTTGGAGGAGTTTACCCATAGAAATGGGAGAACGGCAAGGGTAAATGCCAAAGGTACTGCCTATGTGCTAAAATGGGAAAATGAGCGATTACCTGAGTTTATAAAGGATTCCGGCGATATGGATATTTCCGAAAAAGCGGCACCTATGAAACAGTTTTGGGAAACCTTATTTATTTCAGGAGGAAGAAAGGATAAAATTTCCAAGGGTGATATTGCCGGGCTTTTTTTTAAACAAGGGAATATCAACAAGGACCAATTGGGGGAAATAGAGTTAAAACAAGACTGTGCCTTCGTTGCCGTTCCTGTGTCGATTGCCCATCAATTGGTGGAAAAATTGAACAATTCACGTTTGAAAAAGAAAAAAGTTCGGATTACGATTCTTTAATTTTTTAGAGTAAAAACCAAATTTTTATCCGTCGGAATATATTAAAAATGAAAGAAGATCTAAAAGGGAATAAAGCTGCAATCACTCCAGAGGAGATTGATAATTGTATTGCACTCTTACAGCAATTAGTGGACCATACTGATCAGATATTCGAAATTCCAAAAGAGAAAAGAACAGCTCTAATTAAAGTATCTGGTCAGTTTTCCAGACCCAATAGGGAAGAGTTTGCTAGAAGGAAAAAGGACGGGAAGAAAATTGCGCTGCGAAAAAAAGCGGCAAGGGATAAAAATGCCCGTAAGGAAACAGGTATCAGAAGTGCTCGCGAAGCCCATGTATTTGTAGCCCCCAAACTGTTGGCAGCTGCTGCATTGGAAAATCATAAAAAACAGGAATTGGAGGTAGCCAGAAATTGCTACGTTTGCAAAACGGAGTTTAGCGAACTTCATCATTTTTATGATACCATGTGTATTGAATGTGGCGATTTCAATTATGCCAAGCGATTTCAAACTGCCGATGTAACAGGTCAGGTTGCCGTAGTAACGGGATCAAGATTAAAAATTGGATATCATATAACTTTAATGCTATTGCGAGGTGGTGCCACGGTGATTGCCACAACACGTTTTCCGGTTGATTCGGCCTTACGTTTTTCTAAGGAAGATGATTTTATGAAATGGGGGCATCGATTAAAAATTCATGGCCTTGATTTGCGTCATATCCCGAGTGTAGAAATTTTTTGCAATTATATAGAGCGGCAATATGAGCGATTGGATATTCTTATCAATAATGCTGCGCAAACCGTGCGAAGGCCTTCAGGGTTCTACCATCATCTAATGTCTAACGAGGAAAGATCCATAACATCACTTCCTTTATCTGTGCAAGAAGTTTTAAGCGATCATACCTCTTGCTTACAGGAACTAAAAGAATTAAGGTCTGGGACATCAATACATCAGAACATGCCGGTAACCTGGCACGGACCGGAAGCTGGTATCGGCTTAAGTGCTTCTGCCAAATTATCCCAAATTCCATATAGTTTTGATAATGCATTGGTGGCAAAAGAAGTATTTCCCACTGGCGAATTGGATGCTGATTTACAACAGGTCGATTTACGTAAAACAAATAGTTGGCGACTTAAACTAGGAGAAATTGAAACTACCGAAATGTTGGAGGTTCAATTGGTAAATGCCGTAGCTCCTTTTGTATTGTGCAACCGTTTGGCAGAATTAATGAAGAAGGAGAACACCGGACAAAAACATATTATTAATGTTTCGGCAATGGAAGGGAAGTTTCATCGAAATTTTAAGGAATCGCGCCACCCACATACCAATATGGCCAAGGCGGCTTTAAATATGCTTACACACACCGCTTCGGGGGATTTGGCCAAAAAAGGAATATTTATGAATGCAGTGGACACGGGATGGGTTACGGATGAAGATCCCGCTGAACTATCCAAAATGAAACAGGAAGTCTATGATTTTCAACCTCCCTTGGACATAGTGGACGGTGCTGCCCGAGTCATGGATCCGTTAATAGACGGAATTACTACCGGGAAACATTGGTCAGGTAAATTTTTAAAGGATTACTTTCCTATTGATTGGTAATTTCACTCACTTTTGCCAGCTTGGATTTAATAGTATTTTCAATACCAAGCTTACATTAAAAAAATCGAGAAGAAAAACATTAATGTAGGGAATTTCAAGCTTCCATTAAAGTATATCTGGACGATAGTCCGTTTCAAGGAATTTTATATTGGATATTTTTGTGGCGAATTGAGTTAAAATAAGACTAGTCCTTCGTTGCCATTCCTTTGTCGATTGCCCATCAATTGGCGGAAAAATTGAACAATTCACGTTTGAAAAAGAAAAAAGTACGGATAACAGTCCTTTAATTTAGGGCGTGGATCAGTGGAAAATTGAAATTAAAGCCCTGAAAAACATAGGTTTTCAAATATAAATGAAGTAAATAGCTGTTTTTTAAATTATTAGCGCCATCTTTGCAGCTTAATATTATAATAAATTTAATTACATTACGATGAGTAGTAAAGGAACAGTAAAATTTTTCAACGACACAAAAGGTTTTGGTTTTATCACTGAAGAAGGTGTTGAAAAGGATCATTTTGTACACATTTCAGGTTTAATTGATGAAATTCGCGAAGGCGATGAAGTATCTTTTGACCTTAAAGAAGGTAACAAAGGTTTAAACGCAGTAAACGTACAAGTTATATAATATATACTTCCATGTTTAATGAAAAGCCCATCAATACTGATGGGCTTTTTTTATTTGTTAAATACAGCGTGTTGTAAGAAATTAGACGTAGTTTCGCGCCCTGTAAAAATATCATTATGAAGCGCATAAACGAATACAAGAAATTATTTGGAATAGAAAAGGAGATCGATCTAAAGGTACTTAAGAAAAGTTACCGAGACTTGGTAAAGGAATGGCATCCGGATAAATTTCAAGAAGGGGATAGTAAGCGCGAAGAGGCAGAGGTGAACAGTAGAAAGATTATTGATGGCTATCATTTTTTGGTGAGCATTGCTCCTGAAACCAAAGCCGCAAACTTGGAGGCTTATACGGAGACCATTACCAATTCCGGTATAGCCGACTATCACCACAAGGGACTGCTATTGGAAATAACATTTATGGACGGATCTACCTATGAGTATTTTGGAGTTACCAAGCAAGTCTATATAAAGATGGTCAATTCCAATACTGTCAACCGTTTTGCAAAGCGAATGATCTATCCTAAATACACCTACAGACAATCCAAAAAACAGCTTCAGGAAGCTTAGCGGAATTAAATATTTGAGAAGCTGACCAGCCAATAGGTTAAATCCAATGGCTGAAAACAGAATAATAAAAAGTGAAGGCCCCTTGGCCTTCACTTTTTAATTTTGTAAATAATCCATTATTTATTGACAGCGCTTGTACAGAGCCTACATTGGATACACCTTCTTTGGATTTCCTTAGTTTTACATGGGGCCGAGGCCCGACTTGCCACTATAAATCGGCCAATACCACTTCGCCAGCAACGATTCCTACCGAAAGTATAAATAAGATCAAGGCAGGAAATGACTTGATATTAGGGTCGTCTGCCTTAAAATGCATAGCAATGGCACCCAACATAAAAATTCCCATGGCCCCTGCGGCCGGAGTGCTCAAATCTTTAATCCAGAGGGAGACGATCAAAAGTATGGCAAGACCAACCTTAATGGTGCCTACAAGGTACATTATGGTGTGGGACAGACCATAGGTTTCAAATTCCTCCTTCATGGATTTGGAATCACCGCCGCGCCAAGGGGTGGGTTTGTTGAAGCGAATAAACCAAACATTTATAATGCTTATAAAAATGATGATTTTCGCGGCTACTGTAAAGTAGTAAATAAGCATAGGTCTTTAGAATATTTTAAATAGGTATGGGTTATCAAATCCTAAGATAAGGATTATCTCTTTGTACTTGGCTCTAGCCAATAAAATATTTGAGACAGGACTAAGGGGGGTTCTTGAAGTTTATACTGGGCCAATTAATTATAGGAATGAAAAAATAAAATAGAAATATTTTTATAAACGAATATTTATTCGATTTTAAATTCTACATTTGCAGCGTGAGGGTAAAAGATGAAACAAAACAATTGGCGATAGTAGAAAACACTTTGGATGTTGTTTTCGAAAGGGGGTTTGCAGGAATAAAGATGGCGGACCTGGCCAGTCGAGTTGGCCTTTCGGTATCTACGCTATACGTATATTACAGGAATAAGGAAGATTTAATTGTTTCAATTGCCATAGGGCTTATAGAAAGGGAAACCCAGAGAAGTGAACAGGAAATAACGGAGGACTTGCCCTATAAGCTAAAGCTAAAAATGCTATGGCTATTTTGGATCAATTTCAGTATCAATAATAAAAAGGAAATGAGCTTTTTGGAGCAGTTGAAGAAATCGCCTTATTACGAAAAGGTACCTATATCCGTGAAGGAGACAAAAAGTAAAATGGCCATGAACCTTATTGAACTAGGGAAGAGGGAAGGCTTGCTAAAAAATATAGACAACAACATTCTAATGGGCATAATAGGGGCCTTAATGGGGGAAACCGTAAAATTAATTATGGATGGAAAAATGGAGTTGAACCAGAAAGATATCGACTTTATGTTCTCTATGGTTTGGGATGCCATTAAAAGCTAGTTTTTTTTAAATTAAAATAGAATAAATATTCGATAATAAGTGTGTTAAATGCGAAACTCGCGACGAAAAGTAATAATCCATTGAAAAAAATTATAAAGAAAATGAGTATAGTAATTGGAAGCGGACTTCTATTGGTGATTGTGATAGGGGTTCTATTTTTGTATTTAAGCCCAGAGTTTGGAGGGGCACCCACCATGGAGCAGAAGAGGATCTATGTAAAATCGCCCAATTATGTTGATGGAAAATTTATCAATAAGGGCAATGTTAAACTGGATATGAGTATGCGCGATATGGGAAAGAGTTAGGCAGGTTTTTTTGGGCCTTCACCACTTACCAAACCTAATAAGGATATTCCTGTGGCGAAATTGGATTCATTGGATATCGTGGAATATCAGGACAGTACGCGACTTATCTGGTTTGGTCATTCCGCTTTTCTATTGCAAATCAGCAACAAAACAATCCTGATAGATCCCATGTTCGGAAAGGTTCCTGCACCACATCCCATGTTGGGCTCCAATCGTTTCAGCAAAGAGCTTCCGATTGAGGTGGAAAAACTTCCCAAGATCGATGCCGTTTTAATTTCCCATGACCACTATGATCATTTGGATTACGGCTCCATTCAGAAATTAAAGGACAAGGTAAAAATGTTTTATACCCCGCTAGGGGTAGGGGCACACTTGCAAAAATGGGGAGTGGAAAAAGAGCGTATTGTTGAACTGGATTGGTGGCAGGAAGTAGTAGAGGATGATCTGACTTTTAGATGTACCCCGGCCCAGCATTTTTCGGGAAGGGGTTTTTCCGATAGGGCCAATACCTTATGGAGTTCATGGGTGATTCAATCCCAAAAGGATAATATTTTCTTTAGTGGCGATAGCGGTTATGGCCCACACTTTAAGGAAATAGGGGACAAGTACGGACCTTTCGATTTTGCGATGATAGAATGCGGACAGTACAATGAGATGTGGCCCGATATACATATGTTTCCAGAACAGACGGCCCAGGCCGGTTTGGATGTAAGGGCAAAACAAATAATGCCGATCCATTGGGGTGCATTCAAGTTGGCAATGCACCCTTGGACCGAACCTGTAGAACGTGTTACCAATAGGGCAGAGGAGTTAAACTTGGATGTACTAACACCAAGAATTGGCGAACCTATCAACCTTAACCGATTGGAGGAAACAACTTCCCAGTGGTGGAAATAAACTTGATATACCCTATGATTACAATTTTTAAGACCAATATAATCGAAGAAGAGGAATCCAGAGTCAGACAGTTTTTAAATCTGTTCAAGGAAATTTTAAAAGTAGATTTCGATTTTGAAGATCGTGATAATGTACTGCGTATTGAAACTGTTGGGAATATTACAAGCCATGTGGAAATAGTGTTAAATTCCAACGGTTATTTCTGCAAAGAACTATTGTAGACACATCTTTTATTGTTGAGAAGTTCTTTTTGTGCCCGGCTTAATTGGGTCGAATATTATTTAATATATATTACTTTTGCAACATCTTTTATTATAACGACATGAAGAAATATAAGATTGCAGTAGTACAGTTAAATCTCAACGATGTTGCCGAGAACAATTTGAAAAAGTGCATCGCTTGGGTTAAAAAAGCAGCCGAGCAAGGGGCAGAGGTTATTTGTCTCCCTGAACTATATAGTAGCCATTATTTTTGTCAAAGTGAGGATACGGACAATTTTGCCTTGGCGGAGCCATTGGGCGGTATCTCCTTTAAAGCCTTTAGTGCTTTGGCCAAGGAGCTGGGGGTGGTAATTATTGTACCATTCTTCGAAAAGCGAATGGCCGGCATTTATCACAACAGTGCCTATATTATTGACACTGATGGTACCGAAGCCGGACTATACCGAAAGATGCACATTCCGGACGATCCTCATTTCTATGAAAAATTCTATTTTACCCCGGGGGATCTAGGCTTTAAGAACAATCCTACCAAAAAAGGCAACATAGGAACCCTTATCTGCTGGGACCAATGGTATCCGGAAGCGGCAAGACTTACTGCTCTTAAGGGGGCCGAAGTGTTATTTTACCCTACGGCCATTGGCTGGCATCCACAGGAGAAGGAGCAATATGGGGAAAAGCAATACAATGCCTGGATGAACGTAATGAAAGGTCACGCCGTAGCCAACGGGATATTTGTGGCTGCCGCCAATAGAATTGGCTTGGAGCAATATCTCCCAAATACGGAGGGTATAGAATTTTGGGGTAAGTCGTTTATCGCAGGCCCTCAAGGTGAAATCTTGGCCATAGCCTCCCACGATAAGGAAGAGATCCTTATAGCGGAAGTGGATCTGGATCTACAGGAAAATGTACGCCAGAATTGGCCATTCTTTAGGGATCGCCGTATAGATGCCTTTGCCGATATCACCAAAAGAGCTTTGGATTAAATGAGAAGGTTTCCTGCAGAATGGGAAAAACAGCAGGGCATTTTGCTCTGTTTTCCCCATAACGGTAATGATTGGCCAGGCAAGTACGGAGCCATACAATGGGCTTTTGTAGAATTCATTAAAAAGGTGGCAACCTATGAGCAGGTCTTTCTGGTAGTAGACAGTGCCAAACACCAGAAAAAGGTTATGGAAATGCTGGAAATGGCCACCGTGAACCTTAAAAAAGTCGTTTTTATAATTCAGAAGACCAACCGTAGTTGGATGCGCGATTCCGGGCCGATTATTATTAAAAATGGCAAGAACCGCGAAGCCTTAAACTTTAACTTTAATGGTTGGGCCAAATACTCCAATTACAAACTGGATAGAAAGGTGCCCAAGGCCATTTCAGAAGTCTTGGAAGTCCCGTTGACACAAGTGGTTTATAAAGGAAAACCCGTGGTTTTGGAAGGAGGGGCCTTGGAAGTGAATGGCAAGGGAACCCTGATTACTTCGGAGGAGTGTCTTTTGCATCCGAAGGTACAGGTAAGAAATGCCAATTTTACCAAAACGGATTATGAAGCTATCTTTAAGGAATACCTTGGTATAACCAATACCATTTGGGTAGGAGATGGCATCATAGGAGACGACACCCATGGTCATATAGACGATTTGTGTAGGTTTGTGGATGAGGAGACCATTGTTACCGTTGTGGAGTCGGACCCAAAACACAAAAATTATAAGGCCCTTCAAGATAATTTGGCACGCTTAGAAAAGGCTAAGTTGGAAGATGGTAGATCTCCAAAGATTATAACCTTGCCAATGCCTAAGGATATCTTGTTTGAAAGCTTGACCTTGCCGGCCAGTTACGCCAATTTCCTGATTCTTAATAAATGTGTATTGGTTCCTACATTCAATGATGCAGCCGATAGAATTGCTTTAAATACCATAGCTTCCTGCTTTCCGGATAGGGAAGTCCTAGGAATTAGTGCCATTGATCTTATATGGGGCTTTGGGACATTACATTGTTTGAGCCAACAGATACCGGTTTAGTGTATATTGCCTACTAAAGGTTTTAGATTGCACCAGACGGGACGTTTAATTACTACTTCCGCGATTTAGCCCTGCCTATCTTTCGATAGGTAGTTTTAATCCCCGCCCTATACATTGGATGGCTGGGTGTTGCCCAAGCTATAAGTACTTGTTTTAAATGTTATACATACATGTGCATTGCATTTAAAATGAAAGCACTATGATATTTTTACGACCAACAGAAAGTAAGGAATGCTAATTTTTGACATTCTGGAGCAATCCAATTACGTATAACAAGTATCTTAAATATCAGGGACAGTTTATGAAATTTATAGGGCATACCGATGAATATCTTTTTTTGGATACTATTGATAGTCATAGTTGTGATATCTTAAAGGAACAAATTGAAAGCAGCCTCACCATTTTGTGGTTTCAAGCCGATGCCAATATTCTTAATATAGATGGAAAGGAAGAAGTGTTTTCTAAGAACCAAATTATTTTTTTAACGGAGTTCCATCAAATTGTTCCAAAGAAAATAGGGGAAATCAGATTTTTAAGGTTCAATAGGCCTTTTTATTGTATTCTGGACCATGATAGCGAGGTAGGATGTAAGGGGATCCTATTTTTTGGAGCTTCCCAACTCCCGGTGATCGGCCTTGCCCAAGAGGATTTTGAAAAATTTGATACACTCTGGAAAATGTTCACTATAGAAATGAAGTCCAATGATAATTTGCAGATAGATATGCTGCAAATGATGTTAAAAAGATACCTGATATTGTGCGCCAGACTCTATAAAAGTCAGGAAAACTACCCCGCGGAGCGCAATGAATCTGACCTTGTTAGGGAATTCAATTTTCTAGTAGAGCAGCATTTTAGATATAAACATAGTGTAGCGGATTATGCCGAATTGCTGCATAAATCTCCAAAAACCATATCCAACGTTTTTTCAAAAATGGATTCCAAATCGCCTTTGAAATATATCCATGAGCGTATAGCTTTGGAAGCCAGGCGGATGTTGTATTATACAGATAAGCCCGTCAAGGAAATAGCTTACCAACTTGGATTTGAGGATATTCAGGCTTTTAGTCGCTTTTTTAAGAAACAAGAGGGTGTTTCCCCTTCGGAATATAAAGAAAAAAGGGATTTGGGAACAATTGCCAATTCTTCGGGAATTACTACCTAACAAAACCCTTCTTCCCGGTCGCATCTTTGCATTGTTAAAATTAAGTACAACAATTAAAATTAAAAAACAATGGAAAGATTTCAAGTACCAAGTAGAGAAGAAGTATCTATCAACAATCAAGCAATTTTCGACAATTTGAAAAAGGCTGTGGGATTCGTTCCTAATTTATATGCCTATTACGCCAAGAACGAAACTGCCCTAGGAGATTACCTAACATTACAGAATAGAAAAACAACCTTAAAAGCTAAGGAAAAAGAGGTTATTAATCTTGTGGTGAGTCAGTATAATGGTTGTAACTACTGCTTGGCCGCCCATACCCAAATTGGTAAAATGAACGGTTTTACCGAAGATCAAATATTGGAGATAAGGACAGGTAACGCCAGTTTCGACAATAAACTGGATGCCTTGGCCAAGTTCGTACTGGCTACGGTCAAAAATAGGGGAAGAGCTTCCGAAGAGGTTAAGGAACAACTCTTTGATGCTGGTTATACAGAAGCCAATTTGATAGATGTGGTCATCGTAATCGGAGATAAGACCATAAGTAACTTGATTCACAATCTAGCGGATTTTGAAATAGATTTTCCCTTAGCGGAAGAACTACAGGCAGCGGCCATTTAAATCCGAATTAGTCAATAAAAAACCCCATTGTTGATTTTAACTTCAATGGGCACAAAACATAAGATAAAATGAGCACAAAAATAAATATCAAAAATTTACCTGTTGGCTACCAATCGGTTATAAGCAATGGAAAACATGCTATACTCGGGGATGAGCCCATCCCCGCCAAAGGTACGGATTTGGGTTTTTCCCCAGTGGAATTGCTATTGGCAGGAATCTCTATGTGTAAAGTGGCTACGATTAGAAATGTGGCCAGAAGAAAAGGCTGGGAAATAGGGGAGGTCGATGCCCAATTGGAACAAACGGCAGTACGCCAACCTAACGGCAGCTTTAAAACCACAGTGGCTTCCAACATCCAAATTCAGGGAAACCTCACTGAGGCGCAAAGAGAGTTATTGGTACAAGAGGCCGACAACTGTTATGTTACCAGACTGGTCAGGGGAGAATGGGAATTTCAGGAATCGGCACAACTGGAGCCAGTAGTGGCCTAAAGTATCATTACACTATTTAACCTAATAAATAACCTCGGTGTTTTCATCGGGGTTATTTCTTTGGTTATTTTAGGTAATCCTGCATAACACAAGGTTTGCCATGGGGTTTTAGAAGGCAAAACAGAAGTTTTATCCGCACTTTGCTTTTATATAATGATAGGCCTAAATCGAGGCCTTAATGAGAACCAATGAAAAAGGGCAATTAATTTGGTAGAATAATCGTACTGATTAACTTAGATGCCAAATAAAATGCATTTCACTATGAAAAGATTCAAGGCGCTCGACGTGTTCCGCGGATTGACTATTTGCCTGATGATAGTCGTTAATACTCCAGGAGATTGGAACTTTACCTTTGCTCCTTTGTTGCATGCCAATTGGCATGGTTTTACTCCGACCGACTTGGTTTTTCCTTCTTTTCTTTTTGCGGTAGGAAATGCTTTTGCATTCGTTAAGTCCAGATGGGGAGATAAACCTCTTTCGGAAGTTTTCCAGAAAATTATAAAAAGGACCTTAATTATCTTTTTATTGGGATATTTAATGTACTGGTTTCCCTTTGTATCATGGACAGACTCCGGGGAACTGGCCTTGGTTCCTATAAGTGAAACGCGAATATTGGGAGTGTTGCAGCGAATAGCACTTTGTTATTTTATTGGAGCAACCATGATTTACTTTCTCAGCAACCGCCAGCTTGTTATCGCATCGGCAATTATCCTCCTTGGTTATTGGGGGTTGCTTAGTGCCTTTGGCGACTATACTCTAGAAGGTAACCTCGTTAGGACCTTGGATGGGATACTGCTTGGTGACAATCACCTTTATGGCGGTGATGGACTTCCGTTCGACCCCGAAGGGTTATTAAGCACCTTACCGGCCATCTGTAATGTGATAGCAGGGTATCTTGTGGGACAGTTTGTTATCCAAGGTGGTATTACTTATGAAAAATTGGCCAAAATGTTGATGATAGCAGCAGGATTATTGGCCGTGGCGTATTTTTGGAATTTAAGCTTTCCTGTAAACAAGAAGTTATGGACAAGTTCTTTTGTGATTCTTACCATTGGCCTGGACATCATTGTGCTGTCCATACTGATCTATGCTATTGAATTTGTTAAACGGCCCATAAACTTTAATTTCTTCGAAATCTTTGGTAAGAACTCCCTTTTCATATATCTATTGTCCGAATATTTGGCAATAACCATGCTATTTGTAAGGGTAGATGAAAATCAAAGTTTGTACAATTACATCTACGAAAAAGGTTTTGGCTGGTTCGGACCCTATTATGGATCATTTTCCTTTGCCTTAGTATTTATGTTCATTTGTTGGCTTATAGGACTTTGGTTGGACAAAAAGAAGATTTATATAAAAGTCTAATCCCCAACTTGTATTTAAGCAGGAGAACATTTATTCCAACTTGCAAAAACAAACATAGTAAGTAAGATAAAATTATTAAGCTCTTTTGTATGTCCGGTCGAGCCTGCCTATCGGTAGACAGGCGCAGTCGAGACCTTATGCTCATCAATGTTTTGAAAAATACTGACCACTCGACTGTGCAATAAGTTAAGAATTACAAAATTTATTGGTGTAAATGACTGATTTATAGTGTGGAGTGAGTATTTAAGTCATTTTTGTCGTCTACAGATAAAAGTGGAATATTAAATTTTAATAATATCGGTAGGGGTTTCCACTAAAATGGTCATCTTGCCACGGATGGCAATGGGTTGCTTCATGATTTCCGGGTTGTGCCTTATCATTTTTATCCAATCGTCCGTAGAAAATTCATGGGGTTCAAAGTGGGCCTTATAAGCTGGATGTTCCTGATTTACCAGGTCTTTGACCTCCAAATTTAATTTGCCGGCCAATTCCGCTATTTGGGTCCCTGTTAAAGGTACTTTTAGGATATCAATTTCAAATATTGGCAAGCCTTCAGCTTTGGCATAGGCCAAAGTCTGCTTGGCCCTTGTAGATTTGGAACTGTAATATAGGGTTATCTGTCTTTCCGAAGTAGCTATTTCTCCCATGGTTTTGTTATAAAATTGTCTTACCCATTATTTCTATGTGTCTCTAAATGATGCTTTATCAATTCCTTTAAACTCTCCAAATATTCCTTTAAATCGTCCTTATTTACCTGGGGATGATTTTTTGCAGGAATGGTCAAAGGATTTTCATCCAAAGAACGATACAGCTCAGGATAATTGGTTTCAATATCGGTAGTGAGCTCTGAAATCTCGCCTAATACTTTTCTTAGATTATTCATTGTGAAAAATGTATTGATTGCATACTATAAATATAAAGAAGTTTTTACTTTTAACGACTGATGAAGGTCATGTAAATGCATATTGTACTAGTCTAAAGCCGCCTATTTTAATCTATAAGCAATTAAAGGCTTAGGGTTTTTGCAATCTGGATTAATTTTTTGTAAATCTAAATGTTAGGGGCAATTCAACTATATTTATAAATCAAGAATCTTTACTTGTGCGCAAAAAGCAAATTTGCATACTTATAAAAACGTCCCATGTATTTGGTCAATTACTACAAAACCTGATAATAGTAAAAAAAAATAAAATATTATAAGAATGAAAGCAATAGGATTTAAACAATCATTACCTATTACGGAAAAGAATAGTTTTATAGCCTTTGAGGCGGAGAAACCAACACCAACGGGATATGATTTGTTAGTTAAAATATGGGCAATATCCGTAAATCCGGTGGACTACAAAATCAGACAAAATGCTGCAAAGGATACGGTGTTGGACACTCCTAAAATTATAGGGTGGGATGCCGTAGGGATCGTAGAGGCCGTGGGTGATAAAACTTCAAAGTTTAAGGTAGGGGACCAGGTGTATTATGCAGGGGACATTACCAGAAGTGGAAGCAATGCGGAATATCAGCTGATAGATGAACGAATTGTTGGGCACAAGCCTATAAATTTGAGTGTTCCGGAGGCGGCGGCAATGCCATTGACAAGCTTAACCGCTTACGAAGCACTTTTCGACCGCATTAGGATCGATCCTGAAAAGGATAGCGGTAAATCGGTATTGATCATAGCAGGCGCCGGTGGGGTCGGATCCATAGCCATACAATTGGCCAAGAAATTGTGCAACCTTACAGTTATTGCCACGGCCTCACGTGAAGATTCCATAACCTGGTGCAAGGATTTGGGAGCTGACTTTGTGGTGAACCATCACAACCTTAAAGAAGAATTGGAAAAAATTGGACATAGTCAGGTCCATTATATATTGGACTTCGTGGATCTGGAGGGATATTGGGAGTTGTCTACGGATATCATTAAACCCCAAGGGCACATCGTATCAATTACGGGAAGCAGTAAACCGTTAAACCTAAATTTATTAAAAAATAAGAGTGTAACCTTTTCATGGGAATTTATGTATACCCGTTCTATGTTCAATACAGAGGATATAGAGCGACAGCACGAAATTTTAAACCATATGGCCCATTTATTGGATGAGGGTATTTTAAAAACTACATTGACTACCACGCTTTATGGATTCACGGTTGAAAATTTAAAGACTGCACATGAAATGCAAGAGTCCGGTAAATCTATCGGGAAAACAGTTATTTTGTTTTAGAGAATTTTGCTTATGACCATTGAAGAAAAATTGGAAAGCTTAGGAATAGTGGTACCCAAGGTGGCACCTAGAGGGGTAGGAAATTATGTTTCTTGGACAATATCCAACAATACTCTTTATACTTCCGGTCAATTGCCCTGGAAAGACGGAGAATTCGGAGTTTTGGCATATACCGGTAGTGTAGGGAGCGATCTTAGTATAAAGGAAGGGTATGATTGTGCACGTATCTGTGCTATTAATGCCATAGCCCAATTAATGGATGCCGTAAAAGATTTGGAAAGGGTAAAAAAAATTATCCGCTTGGATTGCCATATACAGGCCGCCGAGGGCTTTAAGGACCATTCAGATGTTTTGGATGGCGCTTCGGATGTCATGAATCAAGTTTTTGGTGATAGGGGAATCCACACCCGTTCGGCAATCGGTATATATCAATCGCCATTAAATGTCCCGGTAATCGTCTATTTAATTGCTGAAGTAGATTAAGTGAAACTTCAAATATTGTAGGCCTATGGTCTTAAACTATACGCTGCAATTTAGTATGTTAAAACCTTATAAATCAACCTTCTTTCCGGTTTTTACTGCCTGATAAATGGCATCTATAATCTTTAAATCCTTAAGCCCCTCTTCCCCATCAACCGGAACTATGGGTTGAACCCCTTCAAATATAAGCTGGGCCATACCATCCATCTGCAGGGTTTGGTGGGTTATATGTGGTTGAGTTAGCTCCCCTTTATGTGTTCTCCCTTCAATTGGGCCATAACCTGTTGATGGCTGCATTTCTGCGTAGCCTTTTTCCCCGTTTAGGAAAAATCGGTCCAAATGTCTCATGGCATAGGTGGAAAGGCAAGAGGCTACCGCGCCACTGGGAAATCCCATTTGAAATTGTATGGTTTCGTCCACTCCCTCCTTAAATTTAACGGGATCGGTCTTTGTTTCTTGGGCCGTTACCCAAATTGGTTCCTCCCCAAGCATATAGCGGGCACCGTTAATGGAATAAATGCCAATATCCATCATGGCCCCTCCACCTGCAAGTTCTTTGTTTAAGCGCCATTGGGTGGGATCGCCTATGGCAAATCCAGACAAGCCTTGAAAAAACTTAAGCTTCCCGAATTCTCCATTCTGACGCATCCGTATTACTTCTACTGTTTTAGGCTCGTAATGCATACGATAGCCTACCAATAGTTTTACATTGGCCTTTTTACAGGCATCCACCATTTCCTGACCTTCCTTGGCATTAATGCCCATAGGTTTCTCGCAGATGACATGTTTTCCTGCCTTTGCCACCCTAATCACCTGATCTTTGTGCAACCCGTTGGGGGTTATGACATACACGACATCTATATCCGCATTATTTTTGATTTTGTCAAAATTCTCGTAGTTGTAGCAATTCTTTTCAGGAATATCATATTTGGCCCGCCAATCAACAACTTTGGATGGCGTACCACTAATGAGTCCAACCAACTTGGCTCTTTTACAGGATTCCATCGCTTTGGCTACTCGCGTAGCATAACCTCCCAGTCCCATAATGGCCACCCGTAAAACAGGTCCTTCGTAAGGCTCGCTTGGTGCTGCGAACAGCTTGGCGGGACTGTATAAAATTGGCAAACTGATGGCTGAAACACTTAGTTTTTCCAAAAAATCTCTTCTTGAACCCATGGTTATCGTATTTGATTGTTCTAAAAATAGTAAAACGAAGTTAAATATCCAGCGGTTCGTTATATGTTTTAATATACTTAAGGGGAAGCTGTAGATTGGGCCAAAATAAAATTATAGATTTTGGTACTTGAAAAGGTGAGGAAAGCCAATCCCATTAAAACCCTTATCTTTGCGAATTTTATTACAAAGCATGCCAAACCCGACTAAAATATCCTTAGTAAATCCCCAAAGGTTTCCTTTCTTTTATGGTTACATAGTACTTGTCATTGGTAGTATTGGCATTTTAGCCAGTATTCCTGGCCAGACCATCGGCGTATCTGTTTTTACAGACCCGGTCAAGGATGCCTTGGGATTATCAAGAAATGAGTTTAGCAATGCCTATATGTTGGGTACCCTGTTGAGTTCTGCCTTGGTGGCGAGGGCAGGCATTTGGTTCGATGCTTATGGGGCCAGATATGTGGCTTTCTTTGCTACCTTACTCTTAGGGGCATCCCTCTTGCTGTTTTCTGTTTCTGTAGAAATAAGTGAAACCATTAAAAGGGTTTTTAATTTCCAATCCTGGTCGGTTCCCTTTCTTTTGATAACCCTTTTATTTTTTTTGATAAGATTTAGTGGTCAGGGAGTATTGACCATGGCCTCTAGGAACATGATCATGATGTGGTTTAGGAAAAATAGGGGCAAAATCAATTCTATAAGCAGTATTACGGTCTCCCTGGGCTTTTCCAGTGCCCCGATACTGTTGAATAGGCTTATAGACGATCACGGATGGGCAATGAGTTGGCAGATAATGGCCATGAGTCTTTTTGTTTTTTGTGTTTGTATCTTGCTGTTATATAGAAATAGGCCGGAAGATTTTGATCTGCTTCCGGATGGAGGTGAAAAGAAGGAATTGGACCAAGAAAAAGAGGCGACTGAAACCGACTTCACCCTAAAAGAGGCAAAGAAAACTCGGGCCTTTTGGATGTTCGGATTGGTTTTGGCCTTTAATAGCTTTTATGTAACAGGATTTACATTTCACATTGTATCTATTTTTGGTAGTCAGAACTACTCTAAGGCCGAAGCTATTGCCATTTTTTTACCGATGTCCATTATAGCTATTTTCGTATCCACCTTGTGCAATATTTTAAGCGATTATATCCAGCATAAAATCTATTTGTTCATTATGCTGTTGGCCGGAGTCTTGGCTTCATTGGGACTATTATTGCTCTCCCATCCAATTGGGGTTTATTTATTGGTCGGAGGCTTAGGTACTATGGGCGGATTGTTTGCAGTGATCAACGCGGTTACATGGCCTAGTTTTTTTGGAAGAAAGTTTTTGGGTTCCATCAGTGGAAAAGTGATGAGCTTTTTGGTCGTAGGAAGCGCCATAGCGCCCAGTTTATTTAGTTATTGCTTTACCACCTTGGGTTCTTACCGTTACATGGGTTATATCACCTTGGCGTTTTTACTGTTTTTGATCATTGGGTCTATAAGGATGAAAAAACCTGGGCAGCATAAAATTTAACTAATTTAAAATTGCCTAAAGAGAAGCACGGATCACTTGTAGGGGGGGGCAGTATACCTTTTATAGTTGGTAGATTGGCTTTGTAACAATATTATTAACCGCATGTCAAATATTCCAAGAATTAATCTAAATTTGATGGTGATAAGCCTCAAATAGTCACCACCAATTTAAACTTTAAATCTAAGCATGAATCCATTAAAAGATAGTCTTGTAGCTATAATTTCCCTATTCTTGTTTCAGGTAATTATTTTTGGATGTAGCTCTGATAGTAACGAGAATGTTGAAGTTGAATCTGTAATTTTACTTTCCCCAAAATCCTTGAACCTTACGGAAAATGGCAGTGGCACTTTAACTTTATCCATAGTCCCATCTTTGGAAACAGCTTGGGAAATTATATCCAAACCGGATTGGATTTCGATTAATTCACTTTCCGGAACTTTTAAAGGAGTAGCCACAACCTTGGATGTGTACCCTGTTACAAATGGGTTGAACCCTGGTGAATATAGCGGAATTATTAAATTTACATCCAATGGCCTTGAGGCAGAAGCAAATGTGACCTTACGCATAATTGAAAAGGCAGCCATGAGCCTATCCAAAGGTATTCTGAGTTTTGGTTACTTCGAAGATGAAAAGAACTTTTATGTAAAAAATGAGGGGAATGTCGGGTTGGAATGGAGCGCCACCTTGGCCGAATCCTATATTTCTATAACCCCTCAAAATTCCAGTTTAAATCCAGGTGATTCCATAATGGTCAATGCTGTTTTGGACAGAAGTACTTTGCCGACAACCATCGATGAGCTAGAGCTATCTATTAGCAACAATAAGGATCAAATTATTAAAATACCGCTTGCTTATAAAAATTATAAGGAAGAAAAATGGTTGATCGGTGGCGAAATAGTGGATGCGGAGTTTGACAGGATAAATGATCAACTGATAGCGGTATCAACTGGGCCCAATGAGCTTCACAAGATCAGCCCTGCAAGCAAGAGCATGGAAACCCTTCAATTAAACATTACTCCCACTTGTGTTTCGGTCAGTAATGATGGAAATTTTGCCGTTGTTGGCCATGATGCAAGAATTTCCTACGTAGATCTAAATAATATGCAATTGATTAATATTTATGATGTTGCCACAGATGTTTTCGACATTGTTTTGGCGCCTAACAATTGGGCTTATGCTTTTCCTAGGTCAGGACAGTGGGAAAGGATCCATTGTGTAGATTTGAACACTGGGGTAGAAACTACCTCTACAGGAAATCAAATACGCGAAGGCACGAAGGCCAAACTGCACCCTTCAGGTGAATATATCTACGGATCTGATAATGGTGTTTCTCCATCGGATGTAGAGAAATATGACATTACAGGTGGGACAGCAGATTATCTGTATGATTCGCCCTATCATGGAGATTATTCCTTCGATGGTAATATTTGGATGTCAGATTACGGTGATAAATTGGTTTCCAGAAGCAGAAATATATTTAAATTAACTACAGACCAAGCTACTGATATTCGTTATAATGGACAATTAATTGGAAATCAGAAAATAGCTACCTTGGATATCCATACAGTCGCCAATAAAATGTACGTTGTAATGGAAACAGGTACAATTTATCAGGAAGTGCCGTCCAATACTATCAATATATTTGATGCAACATACCATGAAATGATTGGGACTATTTTGTTGCCAGGATATTTGACACCAGATGGCCAGGGAGATGGATTAATTTACGATTCTGAGGCATATTTTGGCTTTTTTAATAATGCGGGGACAGCTTTTTATTCCTTGTTAAAAGCTCCGGAAGAGGCTGGTTTGGGAAGCGCGTGGAGCTTGGCCAGTGTACTAGTGGACTAAAGGGTAGGGTGGTAACACACCTAATTACACTACCACTAATTATTGACAATGAAATTCTGGAAAGAAGAAAGTCAAAGAAAAAAATCTTTAAAATTAGGCAGTACAGGCATTTCGTGTTAAAAGCATATATTCTCCGTTGTTCTTAAATTCGCGGATGGAGGTGCCTACATATTTCTTAAAGGTTTTTGAGAGATGGTTAACATCCGTAAAGCTCAATTCCTGTGCAATTTCGGTCAATGTAAAATCGGAATTCAACAATCGGATTTCCACCAATTTCAACTTGGCCTTAATAATGTATTCCCGTAAGGGCATATCCACTTGTTTTTTAAAATATTCGCTTACATAGGTAGTGGACATCATAAAGACATCTGCCAAGTTTTCTACTTTTAAAAGCTCTGGTTTATCAATATTCTCATTAAT